>ENA-OQHA01000723-OQHA01000723.1-human-gut-metagenome-genome-assembly--contig:-NODE-723-length-15316-cov-2.318454_pt1 | contig 15316 bp, 19 predicted proteins | sample MGYA00242558_ERZ504707 | MGnify/ENA primary metagenome ERZ504707 (study PRJEB26092, sample SAMD00036197) | human gut metagenome | host: Homo sapiens | study: EMG produced TPA metagenomics assembly of...
TTTCCGATAGTGCCTCAGCAGATTGCCTTCAAAGAGAATGGAGCTATAAAGACTGACTTCTGCTAAAAGAAAAACAGTGCTTAAATGTCTTTAAGAGATAAAAAAGATCTTTCCGGAGTGTCCATATAGGACCTTTTTCACCGCAATATGGGAATAGAGGAAAAACATCAGGAAGTTTTTATTTTTTTTCGGCATCTTTTCATTAATCTTTCAGCATGTTTTCACTGTTTTTTCACCGTCTTTCTTTGCCTCATTTACTGCCATAAAGCATCTTTCAAGAGTGAAAAACGAATAAAAATCTCCTTATATTACTGACGGAAGGGGAATTTTCTTCGGATATCCTATTAAATAAATAGAAGGAATACTTACAAAAAGAAAGTAAAATATCGGAATCACAAAACAGCACTCTCTACGAAAGCCACAAAATCACCAGCCATATCAATAGAGAAACTACAGCTACAATGGTAATAAATATTAACTTTCCTCGAAAATAACTCTTTTGTTCCCACGCAGTCCGTACTTCTGTTTCGGCCTGAATCTGTTCTAGTTTTTCGGGTGAAATGTCGGACGAACGACGCTTGCCGGTAAGTCCCAGCAAACGACCATGAGTTTCGCTCATACGTTTTTTGCCGACTTTTCGCAGTTCGCGGTTTTCCTTATCGCGCTGCATCATATCGTTTATACATCCTAAAGTTCCCATAGCAGCATACATTTAACCAACTGCCTAAAGATAAGGATTTTTCTCTTCATTCACAAGAAAAGAACGATAAAGGTGTATATCTGTTTTCAGTGTATCTTTTTCAGAATGTTCTTTCTGGCAACTCTCAAGGCGGGAGTTAACGGGGAGGTATCGTCCAGCATCTCGAGTGCGGAACTGAATTCTGCCAGAAGCTCGGGATATAATCTGCATAGAAGAAAGGAAAGCTTCATGCTTAGCGCCCGGACTCCTACAGAGCTTCCGGAAGATATCATCTGGTTCATGCAGAAATCGAGAAGTCGGTACGGAGATTGTCTTCACATAATGGCTGGGCTACAAGTAGCGTAAGCAGTAACCGGCGCTTTGTTTCGCTGGATGTACTCATGGCTTCTTGCATCAGCTCGTCGCATTTGGGGTATAACCAGCCTTGATGGGCTGCATCGAGATGAGTGAACAGCCAGGCTGCATTATCAGCAACTCTTTTCTCGCTGTCGAAGAGCAGAGTGTAAAGCTGTTCGAGTAAGGAATGATCTTCGCAGCACTGGATAACATGGCACAACTCATGAATGTCGTTTTCGTGGATTCGCCCAAGAAGTCTGTTGCGAAGATTGTGGGAGTTGTCAGTCTCTGCCATATCTACATGCATTTTTTAATTGCTTTCCGGCAACGGTTCAGCACTTTCTCTCCTGCCGGATGCTGTCTGGTTCCACCAAGTTCAATAGCCGATACGACTTTGAAACCGCTCCATTTTAAGATTTCACGCATAGCTTTTATTGCGCCACGCTTGCCCAAACAGGATATTGAAAGGGAAAGGTGTAGTGCTTGTACTTATCAATATGGCTTTTTTGCCTTTATGAAGCGGCAGAGGCAGCCCACGGGTATCTTCTCCTATCATGCCGTATACGATACGATCGAAGATGATTTTCAACTGCCCGGGCATATTTCCCCAATAGCAGGGTGCTCCTACAACCAGCACATCGCAGCTTTTTATGACAGCAAGTACACACTGTGCATCGTCTTCGGGCAATACACAATGGTGGGTTTCACGGCAGGTCATACAGCCGGTACAGGGTTTTACCTGCAATCGGGAAGCTAAGACGGTAGTGACTTCTGCTCCTCTTTGTTCTGCTTCCTCGCGAATGGCATCCAGCATGGCAGAGATATTTCCGTGAATGCGCGGGCTTCCGTTGATAATCAAAATATTCATGAGAAGTGGAGATGTATTTATAATTGCAGATTGCTGTGTATTATGCTTTCATGGCACGCAATGCCTTGCATAACTGATCGGGGCAGGAAGTAGATTTGTTGCCGCAATGAATTCCTTCCAACCGGCTGATTACATCGTCTACTTTCATTCCTTTGACAAGAGAACTGATTCCTTTCAGATTTCCGTTGCAGCCTCCTGTGAAATGTACGTCTGTGATGATGTCATTTTCTACCTCTATCTCGATATTACTGCTGCATGTACCTTGTGTTCTGTAATTTATTTTCATGATGTTGAAGTTTTTGCTGCTATAAAAAACATTCCGGACAAAGCCGGGCATTCTTATAATGCTGTTTTCACTGCCTGCTCTGCCGCTTTATCCGGAATGAAATGATGGGTAATATTATTCTTCTACCTCTTCAGGTTTCATGTTTGTATATACAGTCTGAACGTCATCAAACTCTTCCAGACGTTCTATCATCTTGTCGATGGTTTCACGCTGTTCAGGAGTTACATCCTTCAAGTCGTTAGGAATGTATGTAAAGTCACCACCTACATCTTCGAAACCACATTCTTCCAGATGCTTCTGAATTGCTGCGTAGCTCTTCGGATCACCATAGATAGTAATTGTACCTTCTTCCGGATCTTCATCGAATTCGTCTTCTACGTTGTAGTCAATCAGATCGAGAATCAGTTCTTCCATGTCTACACCATCTTTCTTCTTGAATGTGAAGACACATTTGTGATCGAACAAGAAAGCCAAAGAACCAGTTGTTCCCAAGTTTCCGCCGAACTTGTTGAATACAGAACGTACATCGGCAACGGTACGTGTTGTATTGTCTGTCAGCGTATCAACAAATACAGCAACTCCGTGAGGACCGTATCCTTCGTATGTCATTCCTTTGTATTCGCTCTGGTCTTTACCCATTGCGTTCTTGATTGCGCGTTCGACATTATCCTTCGGCATGTTTTCGCGCTTACAAGTTGCGATAACTGAACGTAATGCCGGGTTGTTTTCCGGTTCCGGACCGCCAGCTTTTACAGCAATAGCAATTTGTTTACCCAGTCTTGTAAATGTTTTGGCCATGTGACCCCATCTTTTCAGCTTAGTAGCTTTTCTATATTCAAACGCTCTTCCCATTGGATTTATGTTTTAATATGTTTTTTATAATTGTTATTTTCTTAATTATCTCAGTTTGGCATCCAGCTTGTTCTGCAAGTTAGCAATCAGCTTCTGCATTACCTTGTCAATCTGCTTGTCGTTCAGTGTAGCATTTTCATCCTGAAGCATGAAGCTTACCGCATAACTCTTCTTGCCGGCTTCCAGATTCTTACCTTCGTAACGTCGAACAGCTCTACGCTCTTCAGTAATTTCTTATCTGTTTCGTAAGCTATCTTTTCGATTTCGGCAAATTGTACCTTCTTGTCGATCAGCAAAGCAAGGTCACGTTTTACTGCCGGGAACTTAGAGATTTCTTTATAAGCTACTGTATTGTTCTTGATAGCTTTCATCAGCTCTTTCCAGTTCAGGTCAGCATAATAAACTTCGTTGTCGATATCGAAGGCTTTTTGTATTTTCTTATGCAGCACACCGAAAGTTGCCAGCAATTTACCTCCACGTGTATGTACTGATATAGCTACAGAATAAATATCGTCGGTCAGGTTTCCGAATACCAGTCCACCGAAGTTTACTCCCAGACGACGGAAGATATTCAATACGTATGCTTTCAACTCGTATACAGAAGTGTTTTCATCAGGATGTGCCCAAGAGTTGCTTACACGCTTACCGGTAATCCACAAGCCTAAATGCAGTTCTTCTGAATAAGCAGCAAGAACTTTTTCCGGATTCCTCTTTTCAGCATTGAGTGATAGCAGTTACCGAATTCGAAGAACTTCAGGTCAGCATTCTTACGGTTAGCGTTGTGCTGGATACTTTCCAAACCACCGAACAACAGTGTAGCACGCATTACGTTAAGGTCGTTGCTCAATGGATTCATCAACTGTACCAGATTTTCAGGCTTGTAAGTTTCCAGACCTTCGTAGTAAGTAGCAGCAGTAAGAGAGTTGTTCATTATTTCATTGAATCCACAACCAACCAGCTGTTCTGAAACAAGATTCTGAAGTTTTACAGACTTGTCTACATCGCCTTTTACGCTTAAGCTTGACTTCACAGATGTAGGTATTTCCACATTGTTGTAGCCATAGATACGAAGAATGTCTTCTACTACATCGCACGGACGCTGAACATCTACACGATATGCCGGTACCAGCAATGACAGTCCTTCGGGTGTTTCATCAGTGATCTTCATTTCGAGCTGGTTACAATGCTCTTGATTGTTTCTGCCGGAATAACTTTTCCGATTAAAGCGTTAGTATATTCATAAGAAAGCTCTACCGGGAAGTCTGCTATAGGTGCAGGATAGTTGTCTTTTATTTCGGATGCAATCTCACCGCCGGCAAGTTCTTTTACCAGCAGGGCTGCTTCTTTCAGTGCGTAAATAGTACCATTAGGTTCGATACCACGTTCGAAGCGGAAAGAAGAGTCTGTGCTCAACCCGTGACGGCGTGCAGTCTTACGTACCCATGTAGGATGGAAATATGCACTTTCGAGGAATACATCTTTTGTTGTTTCTGTAGTTCCAGAATCGAGTCCACCGAATACTCCGGCGATGCACATCGGTTCTTCTGCATTACAGATCATCAGTCACGGTCGGAAAGCTTACGTTCTACTTCATCCAAAGTAACGAACTTAGTTCCTTCGGGACAAGTTTTTACTACAATCTTACCACCTTTAATCTTGTCAGCATCGAAGCAGTGCATCGGCTGACCGTATGCATGAAGAATGTAATTGGTAATATCGACAATATTGTTGATAGGACGTACACCGATAAGACGCAGTTTGTTTTGCAGCCATTCGGGACTTTCCTTTACTGTTACGTTCTTGATAGCAACACCTGCATAACGGGGACAAGCTTCAGTGTTTTCTACCACAATATCAATGTTCATATCGTGATTGTCGACCTTGAATGCATCTGCCGAAGGACGTTTCAATGTTGCCTGACGTCCGTTCTGAATCAACCATGCATACAAATCGCGTGCAACACCATAGTGAGAGCAGGCATCCGAACGGTTAGGAGTAATATCTACCTCCAGCACGTAATCGCTCTTGATATTATAATAGTCTTTGGCAAGAGTTCCCGGTACAACATCTTCAGGAAGTACAATGATACCTTCGTGGCTTGTACCGATACCGATTTCGTCTTCAGCGCAAATCATACCGTTCGACTCAACGCCGCGAAGCTTTGACTTCTTGATGGTAAAGCACTCATCACCGTCGTACAGTTTGGTTCCGAGTGTTGCAACTACTACCTTTTGTCCGGCAGCTACATTTGCAGCTCCACAAACAATCTGAACAGGATCGCCCTGTCCCAAATTAACGGTAGTGATATGCATGTGATCTGAATTTGGATGCGGTTCGCAAGTCAGCACTTCGCCGATAACAAGCCCTTCCAATCCTCCTTTTATCGATTGAACTTCTTCTACATCGCCTGTTTCCAGACCAATGGAAGTAAGTGCGGCTGCCACTTCATCGGGTGTCAAATCGAAGTTGACATATTCTTTCAGCCAATTATACGAGATATTCATATATGTATAGTTTTATGTATTTCTTAAATTGTCGTGCAAATGTAATATAAATATTTGGGATAGAATATGAGTGCAGGGAGTTTTTTACGTTCACTCAAAGACAGATATCCAAATAAATTACTTTATTTTCCGCCTTCTTATCATACGGATGTACGCATCAGAACGGCACATCCGGAACCGGAGCGCCAAACGGATTTTCGGGTTGCGGAGCCATCTCTACTGGAGGAGGAACAAACGATTGTCCGCCGCCGCTGTTTATTTTCGAACGGAGTACAGGAGCTGCACTTTCTTCACCCGGCATCGGCACGATCATTTCGTCATCCGGATTCTGGAAGCGGGCAAACTCGCCACGGAAGCGTAACAGCACATCGCCTACCGCACCGTTACGATGCTTGGCAATAATGATTTCTGCCATACCGTGAAGGTCGTTTCCTTTTTCATCGGTATAAATCTTGTAATACTCCGGACGGTGAATGAAGCATACCATATCGGCATCCTGCTCGATGGCTCCCGATTCACGCAAGTCGCTCAACTGAGGGCGCTTGCCGTCGATACCTTCACGGCTTTCCACACCACGGTTCAACTGACTCAAGGCGATGATAGGGATATTCAACTCTTTGGCAAGTCCTTTCAACGAACGTGAGATGGTACTTACTTCTTCCTGACGGCTTCCGAATGACATACCGCTGGCATTCATCAACTGAAGGTAGTCGATAATGATAATCTTTACATCGTGTTCACGTACAAGTCGGCGTGCTTTGGTTCGCAATTCAAATACAGACAAGGAAGGTGTATCGTCAACATAAAGCGGAGCATCGTACAGTTCCTTTATCTTATAGTCGAGCTGTCCCCATTCGTAAGGAGCGAGCTGACCGCTCTTGATTTTCTCACCGGGGATCTCGCACACATTCACAATCAGACGGTTCACCAACTGCACGTTACTCATTTCCAAAGAGAACAATGCAACGGGAACTTTATTGTTTACGGCCATATTCTTCGCCATAGAGAGCACGAATGCTGTCTTACCCATCGCCGGACGGGCAGCAATAATAATAAGGTCGGAATTCTGCCAGCCGGAAGTCATCTTGTCGAGCTGATGGAAGCCACTCGACAAACCACTCAAACCGTCGGTTCTTGCCGCTGCTTTCTGAAGCATCTCATACGCTTCCTGAATGACAGGATTAATTTGCGTATAGTCTTTCTTCATGTTCTGCTGCGAGATTTCGAAGAGTTTTCCTTCGGCTTCCTGCATCAGATCGTCTACATCCTGAGTCTCGTCGAACGCCTTTGTCTGGATGTTGCTGGTAAAAGAGATCAGCTCGCGTGCCAGAAACTTTTGGGCGATGATACGAGCATGATATTCGATATGGGCAGAAGAAGCTACCTTACCACTTAACTGAGTGATATAAAAGGTCCTCCCACTTCGTCCAGGTCACCACGCGAACGAAGCTGTTCTGTCACCGTCAGGATATCAATCGGTTTCTGCTGTATTGCCAGATCGGTAATCGCGGCGTAAATCAACTGATTGCGGTGTTCGTAAAAAGACTCAGGACGGAGGATTTCACTGACTAGCGAATATGCATCCTTTTCAATCATCAATGCACCCAGCACAGCCTCCTCCAGTTCAGGAGCCTGTGGCTGCAAATGTCCGTATTCATCAACCGGCTTCGTTTTGGTAGCCTTCGGGACACGGGTAGTTCTTCTCGTTTCTGCCATTTCTCTCTTTTAGATTTTAATTGTGCAAAGATAGAAAAATGATTCTTATTTCCATAATGGCGGGCATGCCAAACTTTATTGTACATGGCACAGGCTATAATGTTTTACCCTCACCTGATGTATATTTTCCGGAATGGATGCAGATTTTAAAAACTTTACACTATCTTTGAAAAAACAAAATTTAACGATATGATTACTTTTCCTAATGCAAAAATAAATCTCGGACTAAACGTCGTAGAGAAGCGTCCGGACGGATACCATAATCTGGAAACTGTCTTTTATCCTATCAAACTGCAAGATGCGCTGGAAGTGAATCGTCTGGAAGGTTCTGATCTTCCTTATAAGATTCATACAAGCGGAACTGTTATCGAAGGAAACCTTGAGGATAATCTGGTTATTAAAGCATACAATCTGCTGAAAGCAGAAAATTACCAGATGCTTCCAGTAGACATTCATCTGTTTAAGCACATTCCGACTGGTGCCGGATTGGGTGGCGGATCGGCTGATGCTGCTTTTATGATAAAACTGCTGAATGAAAAATTCAAGCTTGGAATAAGCGAAGAGAAAATGGAAGAATATGCTGCACGTCTGGGAGCGGACTGCGCATTCTTTATTAAGAACAAACCGGTCTTTGCGTCTGGTATTGGAAATATATTCGAACCTATAGAGATTTCACTGAAAGGTTATTATCTCGTACTAGTAAAACCGAATATATTCGTTTCTACACGTGATGCTTTTGCATGTATCAAACCTCAACATCCGGAAGTTTCATTGAAAGAGATTATCAAACGCCCGATAGAAACATGGAAAGACTGTATGAAGAATGATTTTGAATACAGTGTATTCCAGAAATATCCGGAAATTGCAGCTATCAAAGATAAATTGTACGATCTGGGAGCAGTCTATGCTTCAATGAGCGGATCAGGATCGGCTGTTTATGGTATCTTCAAGGAAGCGATAGAAAACGTAGATGAAAATTCGGCGAATGCTTCTGCCGTCAGCGTGAACTGGAATAATTTTTGTATGACAGACTTCATAGACGATAAAATACATTATCTGAATATTGATTCCGACGGAATAGAGCTTCCGTCGGAATTTACTTTTCCTTTTCATTATACTCCTCACCCATTAACTGTCAAGGCTGCGCACGAGGTGCAGAATTATATCGCTTCACGAACAGACTGGACTGAAGAATTGTCAGCAGGAAAAATGTTCGGGGTGCTGATTGTACAGACTCCTGATGAAAAAGTCGGCTATCTGGCTGCATTCTCCGGGAATCTTGCAGGCAGTAACTTACACCAGTTTTTTGTACCTCCCGTATATGATCTGTTACAGCCAGACGGTTTCTTCCGCATCGAAGAAGCAAACATTTCTGCAATCAACAAACAGATTAAGGAACTGGAAGGTAGCCAGCAACTGAAGGACATGCGCTCAAGGCTGGCGGCATGTCAGGCTCAAGCTAGCCAGACATTGGCTGACGCCAAACAGCAAATGAAAGAAGCTAAACTCGCGCGTGAACAACAGCGTGCTGAAGGTATCAGTGAAGAAGAGCAGAAAAACCTGATCCGTGAGAGTCAGTTTCAAAAGGCTGAATACAAACGACTGGAGAAAAAGCTGAAGGAAGAAACACAGCAGCAGGAGGAAGAGCTGAAACATATGGAGCATCTGATCTGTCAATTGAAACAGGAACGCAAAGTACGTTCTGCTGCCCTGCAACAAAAGCTGTTCGAACAATTTCGTATGCTGAATGCCAAAGGAGAAGTAAAAGACTTATGTGAGCTATTTAAAGATACACCACAAGGAGCTCCTCCAGCCGGAACAGGTGAATGTGCGTTACCCAAGCTGTTGCAATATGCTTATCTGCACCAACTAAAGCCACTTGCTATGGGAGAATTCTGGTGGGGGAAATCGCCAAAAGAAGAGATAAGGCATGCAGGGCACTTCTACCTTCTTGTAAGGGAAAGTGTGAACCCATTCTGAAACATATGCTTGTCGGCTTGCAAGTGGAAAAGAACCCATTGGCAGAAAACATACACCAGGACACAAAGCCTGAAATTGTTTATGAGGACGACTGGCTGGTTGTGGTCAACAAGCCTGCCGGTATGTTATCCGTACCCGGCAAAGAAGCACTGAACTCGGTATACCAGTTTCTGCACGAACGCTATCCGGAAGCAACAGGTCCTATGCTTGTACATCGGCTGGATATGGCAACATCCGGCTTACTGCTTGCAGCAAAAGACAAAGATACGCATCAAAAGCTACAGGCTTTATTTTGCGGAAGAGAGATTAAAAAGCGTTACACAGCTGTGCTGTCCGGCATAGTCAACACTGATGAAGGAACTATCAGCCTGCCGCTTTGTCTGAACTTTCACGACCGCCCGCGACAAATGGTAAGTTTCGAATATGGCAAACCAGCCATCACCCGCTACAAGGTGCTGGAACGGAAAAACAGGAAAACGCTGATTGCGTTCTATCCGCTTACCGGACGTACCCATCAACTGCGCGTACATGCTGCTCATCCACAAGGACTAGCCTGTCCCATTGTGGGCGACGAACTGTATGGGAAACGTGCAGACCGACTATATCTTCATGCCGCCGAACTAAGCTTTACCCACCTGTGAACGGAGAAGATATTACAATCTGCCGCGAGGCTGACTTTTCTCTTGAATAAACAGGAAATACTAAAATTTGTCATTCCCGATAAACCTTTCTGCTTTCTTTCTGTCATAACACCAGAAAGCGCGCTAAAATGATTTTAGTATAAACCCAAATTACAACAACAATGAAAACAAAACGTTTATTCACAGCACTGATGATGGCTACCATGATGAGTTGCGGCATAATATTGGCACAACCCGGTCAGAAAGAAAAGAAACTTACACCGGAACAACGGATCGAAATGCAAGTAAAGAAAGCACAGAAACGTCTTTTTCTGGATGAGGAAACTGCTGCAAAATTTGCCCCGTTGTACAAAGAGTATCTGGAAGCTATGAAACAATGCAAGCCGGCTCCAAAGCAATTACAGAAAGGAGAAAAGAAAGAATTGACTGATGCTGAGATAGACCAGATGATGCAAGACCGCTTTGCTGCTCGCAAAAAGCTTGTGGAAACTCAGGAAACCTATTACAAGAAGTTTAAAAAGATCCTGAATATCCGTCAGGTAGAAGTTTTATTCAAAGACAACGGTCCTAAACGTCCTCATCGTCCTTGTATAAACAAGCCCCAGTGCCCACAAGGCCCTAAAGCTAAGATGGGGGAAGCTCCGGCACCTTGCAAGCAATGTCCGGCTTCACAAAAGTAAGTATTTACTCATGCAAGATTGATAACTTTGAAAATAGAATCAGCCTCCAACGTCTAACTCACTGGAGGCTGATTTTTTATTATCACCCGCTCCGTTTAAGGTCTTCTTCATCCCGCTTCGGAGCGACCACATTTATCTAATATTTCCCGTCAGAATTAATACGCATGATCGTCTTCTTTCATTTCGTCTACCGTAATCGGCTTGCTGTCTATAGCTCTCCATGCATAAACTATGTAAGCCAAAACAAACGGTACGAGAATAGAAACATATGCCATAGTGGTCAGCGTAAATTTACTGGAACAGCTGTTGGCAAGCGTCAGCGAACTCTGCAAATCGGCTGTTGAAGGATAATAAGCGGTATGGTTATATCCTACACAAAGTAACAATGCCAATACGGTAAGCACCGTACCTGTTCCTGCAAACCAGATGCCCTTCGTATATGTAGCACTGAGAATACTTTCACCAGACCAACAATACACCGATAACTCCCACCAAAACAATATCAGCAGATAAGGCATAGCCAGCAAATTGTTGAAGTATTTATAAGGTTCCATAACAATGGTCTGTGTTTCTGCATCTACAGCAAACCCATCCTTCAGCAACGTACGGATAACAAAAGCCAGAAAAAACAACAGGAAAGGTACTGCATCTGAAATCAGTTGGCGCCGGCAACGAAGAATCAGTCCTTCATGACGAATATTATTGATGAAATACATATTACCCAACAGACGTGCCAGGAAAAATACAGCCAGCCCTAAAATCAAATTCCAAGGATCACCAAAAGCGTCTAATCCATGCCAGCCGTTTGCCCAGCGACTGATGACAGGCATCATTCATTGGTCATATTAGCTTTTCTGACAATGAAGTTTGAGCCATTGAAGAATGTAGCCACAGCCGCTCCCAGCAACACAGTCCTACAATTCCATTTATCACCAGAAAATACTGATAAGTACGCTTACCCAGCAAATTACCTAACTTTGACTGAAACTCATAAGAAACAGCCTGTAGCACAAAACTGAACAGAATAATCATCCATAGCCAATATGCTCCCCCGAAGCTTGTACTGTAAAACAAAGGGAAAGAGGCAAAAAAGGCTCCTCCAAAAGTTACCAGTGTAGTAAAGGTAAACTCCCATTTACGACCGGTAGAATTTACCATCAAAGTCCGCTCTTCTTCCGTCTGTCCTAAACGAAACAGTAAAGAGTTTCCTCCCTGAACAAACAGCAGAAATACCAACAAAGCTCCCAGCAAAGAAACCAGAAACCACCAATAGTTCTGTAAAAAATATATGTTGAATCCATAAATTCTATTATTTAAGTAATAGTTGACTTATCGTTTATTTACACCTCTTCCGGACCTTTCTTGATAGCTTTCAGCATAATACCTATTTCAGCAATCAACAGCACTGTAAACATAATCAGGAAGATGAAGAAAGTTGTCTGTACCGAACCGGTTTCCAGTCTGGAAATTGCAGCATTCACAGGAAGCAGGTCTTGTATAGCCCAAGGCTGGCGTCCTACTTCGGCAACAATCCATCCGGCCTGACTAGCGATATAAGCCAACGGAATACTCCAAAGTGCAATCCAATGCAGCCAGCTGGCTTTCGACAACTGATGTTTCCATGCCAGAACCAATATCAAAATAAAAAATGCGATGAAATACATACCCAGTCCAACCATTACACGGAATGACCAGAACGACAACCATACATTCGGAACGATCGAATTAGGATCTTTTATATATCCATATCCGAAATAAGGCATGTTTTCATCCAGCACCTGACGGGCACGCTGCATACCGTCCTCATTTTTTTCTTCCTTTGCCTGACGGAAATCGGCAAGGGCACTGATAGCCAGTTTTCCTCTTTCCATTTTTTCCATAACAGAAAGTGCCTGAGAACCGTCTGGAAGCGTATATCCTCCCAACAAAATATTATTGATTCCCGGAACATATCCAGCTACATCATGCGTTGCCAAGTATGACAACATTTCTGGAATCTTAAGACTGCCTACCACAGTAAGCGGTTCATGAGTACCTCCATCGTAAAGAGCTTCCATAGCAGCCAGTTTCATTGGCTGATACCTGGCTACCTGATAAGCAGAATTATCACCGGAAAAAGCAGTAACCAACGCTGCAAACAATCCTACTCCTGCCGCAATCTTAATACTGGCTACAGCAAACTCCTTTTCACGTTTACGCAACAGATACCACGCACTGACACCGATAACAAACACCGCTCCCAATATCCAGCTGCTGAGCACTGTATGCAAAAACTTCATAACAGCTACTGGTGAAAAGGCTACCGAAGCGAAATCCATCATCTCGTTGCGTACTGTTTCGGGATTAAATGCCATACCTACCGGATACTGCATCCATGAGTTGGCAACCAAAATCCACCAGGCAGAGAAAGTTGCTCCCAATCCGGTCAGCCAGGTAGACGCCAGATGAAACTTTTTGCTCACCTTATTCCACCCAAAAACATTACGGCTATAAAAGTAGCCTCCATGAAAAACGCTACGATTCCTTCAATGGCCAGAGGAGCTCCGAATATATCTCCTACAAACCACGAATAGTTGCTCCAGTTGGTTCCGAACTGAAATTCCAGAATCAGTCCGGTAGCAACTCCCACCGCAAAATTAATTCCAAACAACTTCATCCAGAACTTGGCTGTCCGCTTCCAGAATTCATTGCCGGAAACATAATAAAGTGTTTCCATTAACCCCATAATAACAGCCAATCCCAACGTTAGCGGCACAAATAGCCAATGATACATGGCAGTTAAGGCAAACTGGGCTCTTGACCAATCCACCATCGATGTGTCAATACTTCTAACATAAATTTCTAGTTTTATTTAATAATTGAATTACTTGAACGATTTACAAGCTCTGAACCTACATACTGCTGTTTTTCCTCATCCGTTTTATCCTTCAAAAAAGAAGGAAAGAAAAATAGCTTCAGGATAAAAAACATAATAAAGAGCTTGACCAAAATCAGCATCCAGAGCGTACGGCCGAGCGTCATTTCCCGAAATCCATCCCGATAAAACTCCCAAATTCGAATGATACAGTTTTTAATCATAGTTTATTTTTATAATGATTACAAAGTAAAGTCTTTTATCGGTAAAAACAAGCCTTTGTCTTGATAAAATCAGGGTTAATCTAGTTCATTTGAGCCGATATATAGTATAATGTATTTTTGCATTAGAAAATTAAATAAACAGAATATGAAACAACAAGCACTATGTTTAATTGCAATCCTTTCGGCAGCCTCTCCTCTTTATGCCCAGGAAGAGAAAGAATGGACTCTGGAAGATTGTATCAATTATGCACTTGAGAAAAACATTCAGTTGCAGCAGAATAAGATCTCGTTGCAAGAGAGTGAAATAGATGTAAAAAGTGCAAAGGCTAATCTTTTCCCAAGTTTATCATTCAGCACCGGGCACAACATGATCAACCGCCCTTATCAGGAACAGAGTGCTACGGTAAGCGGCACGGAAATTATTACCAGTGATAATAAGACGATCTACAACGGGAACTACAGTCTTAATGCTCAATGGACGCTATGGAATGGCGGCAAGCGACTGAACACCATCAAACAGGAAAAAACAAACCGGGATATTGCTGGGCTTGCCGTTACAGAAACCGAGAATACGCTACAAGAAGAAATTGCCAAATTGTTTATTCAGATTCTATATGCAGATGAATCTATCAACATAAACAAAAATACGCTAGAAGTGAGTACTGCTACATTCAACCGGGCTCAAGAATTATTCAAAGAAGGAAGTATTTCTAAAGCAGACCTTGCACAACTTGAAGCACAGGAAAGCAATGACAAATATCAGCTGGTTACTGCCGAAAGCTCCTTGCGCAACTATAAATTACAACTGAAACAGTTATTGGAACTGGATGGTACAGCAGAAATGAAGCTGGCACTTCCCACACTGAACGATGAGCACGTGATGGAAGTATTGCCAAGCCAGACAGACATCTATCAGACTGCACTGGCTACGCGTCCGGAAATCCAAAGCAGCCAACTGAGCATTGAAAACGCTAAATTAGGTATTTCGGTTGCTAAAGCTGGATATTATCCAACTATCAGTTTATCTGCTTCCAGCTCAAGTACGACAAACAGCGCCAGTACTAATAACTGGGCACAGCAGATGAAGTACGGCTGGAACAATATGATAGGAATCAGCTTGAGCATCCCCATATTCGATAACCGACAGAACAAGAGCAACGTACAGAAAGCAAGATTACAATACAGCAACAGCCTGTATGAGCTGCAAAGCAAACAAAAAGAATTATACAGCACGATAGAAACATTATGGCTGGATGCACTGAATGCCCAAGAACAATACGCTGCTGCCGAGAGTAAAGTGGAAAGCAGTCAGACAAGCTTCGATATGGTTAGCGAGCAATTCAATCTGGGAATGAAAAATACAGTAGAGCTCCTTACAGAAAAAAATAACTTACTCAGTGCACAGCAACAACGAGTACAAGCCAAGTATATGGCTATATTAAACAGAACACTGCTCAATTTCTATGCAGGGAATAAAATAGAACTATAAAAAATTTGAATATGAAGAATAAAAAACAATCATCATTACAGCAGCTGCCATCATCATTATAGCTGGAGGATGCTGGATATTCGGTGGAACAAAAGCGAAAAACAAGATCGACTTTGTCACAGAACAAGTACAGAAAGGAAACGTTAACAATTCTATCACAGCTACCGGAACGATAGAGCCTGTAAC
>ENA-OQHA01000724-OQHA01000724.1-human-gut-metagenome-genome-assembly--contig:-NODE-724-length-15292-cov-8.772437_pt1 | contig 15292 bp, 18 predicted proteins | sample MGYA00242558_ERZ504707 | MGnify/ENA primary metagenome ERZ504707 (study PRJEB26092, sample SAMD00036197) | human gut metagenome | host: Homo sapiens | study: EMG produced TPA metagenomics assembly of...
ATTCCTGTGCAAGACTTTCCAGCATTTCTTTGCATTCCACATCAATTCCGTCTTTTAAAACCTTTTTTCTGTACTTTGTACACCAGACCAGATGATACTGCAGAGAGTACACATATCCTCTACCATAGGAAAGACCATTTTTATTAATTGTAAACATATCTTTCTTCATAAAAATAGTATACCATATGCATAGGAATATATCAAACATTTGTTCTTTTTTTGGTGCGAATTTTGCGCGTCTAACTCATCACTGAAGTAACGAGAATGCGACGCGCAGTTTTCAAAAACGCTCCCCTAGTATCTATAACGCAAGGGGAGCGTCTATTTTCAATTAGTTCGCTTGTTCTGATAATCGAGTTTTGCTTAAGCTCTCTCCCAGCGGCCTCCCGGGGCTGAAGATATAACACAATAAGCAATATTCAAACTTGAGGTTCCAGCTTTAATATACGAACGACAGGACCGTCCACACTCTAAAGTCGAATATGTAATCATCTGCGTATTATTTGGAGTATAGTGATATGGGGTTCCTCCAGCAGGATTTGAAATTGTTTTTGTAATATCATCATACTGGAATCCCACCTCTGGTGAATATTTGGATGTCTGCATTAAACTACTTGCTTTCATAGAGGTTCCGTAGTTCAGTGTTGTTTCAAACCAATTAATTCGTACCTTTAATGCCTGACGGTCATTTGTCACGGATACTTTCATGGTTGCATAAATGCTGTACTGGCTAAGCTGCCCCGTATTGCTTACAATATCAGTGATTGCTACTCTTTGCTGATGCTCGTCTACAATCAACAAACCCGTTGAAATAATATCCTGCTCGCTGCCATTTTCATCCACTACCTGTGTGATTGACAAATAATCATCCGGCTTTGCATCAATGGCGCGGGTCTTCATCTGTTTTTCCTGATATTGTTCAATTGCAACCTTAATTACGTCACTTTCATTCGTGATGTGATTGTTTAAAACCTCTTCATACACTCTGTTTTTTAATTCTGCATTTGTTTCTGCTTTTACTTTGGATTACAATTTCGCTTCCAAATCCTTCTTCACCTACCCCACCATTTACAACAACATCTCTTCCTACAAATCCTGATGGTGGTCAAAGTTAATCAAATATTTTATTTGTCTTGACATAACTTTCCATTAATTTATAATTTGTTTGCATCTTATATATCTTAAAAGATCTAAATCCTGTTTAAAATATTTCTTGCACTTTACATCTTTTTGTGCTTCTAAAATACAAGCCTCAACCATTAATGAAGTGTGCAATGATCCTCCTTTTCCGGCAAATAATGTCTGTTGAATTCTTTTTCGACAGACACCTATTGCTTTTTCAAAATATCCCAATTCTTCCAACGCCATCCCATAATTTCCCATACTCATACCCCAATCTAAGATGTGAAATACAGGTTTAATAAAACTTTTTTCATATTGTCCCACTAAAAATTGATATATTTCCAATGCTACTTTATAATTCTGTTCACCCCAATAAATCAATGCCATTTCTGTCAAAATACTAACTTCCTCTGTATTTAAAACATATTCCATTTTTTGTCCTTCTTCAACTTTAAGTGACATAGCAAGTAATTCTTTTAATTGTTTTATAAATTGTTCCGTATATTCTGCATTTTCCTTATATTTTACTTTTACCCTTTCTGTTTCAATATATTGGTAATTTTTCATCAAATTACAGTCTAATTTTTCTTCAATTTTTGAAAGTACCTTTTCTGCATTTCCATACTCTTTTCGATGAATAAACTTCGAATTCAATCTTCAACTCCAGCGTCTCATACTCTTCCACTTGAATCCCCGTCTCAATTCTATCCCCACTCCTTCCCATCTTCTCCATCATCTGACGTAGATTTCCGCTTCGTGGTTTCTGATTTCCGTTTTCGATTCTTGCCAATGTTTCCTGCGCACAAATGTCTTCACTCAGTCCTTCCTGTGTAAGTTTTGCCGCATTTCTTGTTCGACGTATCAATTCTGCATCAATCTCGAAATTCCGAACCACATGGTCAAACAGACGGTAATTTTTAAAAGAAACTTTATAATCACTTTCCAATTCCAGAAGGCTTGCACGTTCCTGTCGCAGCAACCCAATAAATTCTGCGTTACTATTTTCTTTTTCCAGAATCTGCGCATACTGCTCCAGAATTTCCGGCATATAAAGCAGTTTCCCTTCTTCTCTCAAGTTTTCTAACGCCGTTTCTGTTATCAATTTTAAATAAGTATCCGCTTTTCCATCTCGGGCTGTTTTTTCTATTAACAATGCAGCATATGGAATTACTTTTACTCGTTCTGTCCTCTCAAAGTTTTTCTGAAAGATCTCCTCTACTAACTCCTGAAGTTCTTTCTCTCCTCGTTCACGATCTGTACCAAAACAGACTTCCCATCGAAATAGCAGAAGTTTGTATTCCTCTGCACTTAAAATCCCTGTCTTTCTCTGTATTTCCGCTTCTGGCATTGTCTGTACAATTGCCTTTTCCAAATGTTCGCATACTGTCTCTACTGATTTACCACGAAGCCATGCAATCTGCGCATATTCCTGCTCAATGAACTGCTGATGCAGCGGCTCCTTTGCTCTTTTATTCTTCTCATATTCAAGCAGACATTGTTTTGCTTCTTCCCATTTTTTTTGACAAATTTTCTGTTGTATCTCCTGACGCAATTCATAGATATCGTAAATGTCCCTTGGCAATATATAAGTGAGCCTCTCCACCGATTTTCCCAACCGTCCCATAATTCGATCAATCAGAAAAAATCAATTTCCTGCTGATCTGCTTCAATTCTTGCATATTTTGACACAGAAGAAATACCCAGGCATAATTGTTTTTGTCGTATTCCTTCTTTCTCTCGTAATTTCCATAGTAATTGACCAATTCCTTGCATCTGTTTCCCTTTACTGATTCCTTTTTCTATGTTATTTTTTGTGACTTTTATTATAATTTTAAAATTGTATTTACACCAAGAGAAATTATCACCATATTTTAATTTGATTTTTATACAAATCCACGTTTTCTATTTTTATAGGTAAAAAAGTGTAATTTTTCCCTTTTTCATACGTATAATATGCTTTGAATTTATTTTCATATTTTTCTTTTAAAATAAAATATGGAATTGCCCTAAATCAAGGCAATTCCATGCATTATAATTTATCTTTAGTATGGAACCCTCCCATTCTTTACCCATAGCAAAGTAAAGCATCGGTGCATGCAGCAGCAGGCTGTCATATCCCATCAACGACATCGTTTCTGTCAATGCTTTGACCTCATCGGATGTTATGAGCGGAAGCCGCAGCGCCATCAGCCCAAAGCAGAGCGAATATCCCAAAAACACAGCCAGAAAACCGCCGAAAGCCGTCATTAACACATGGGAAAAACTATAAACGCTGCTATGTACCCGCGGTAAAATACAGTTGATATAATTTTTCTGCACATCCTCCCAGTAACTGAGCGCGAACGGCAATACGACAAGAATTGTATTCGTCACCAGAAACGCACTTACACCGCCGCGCGCATTCACCAGATAATAAACCGAGCAGTTTCCTCCTGATCCTGCTGCTTCAGGGTAAATGCTCAGGAAGGTAAGTACGGCAATAAAGGCAATTGTGAGATAAAATTTCCACGATTTTATCATTCTACTGAAATCGGAATGCAGCATTCGAAAAAAGACCATTTTTTTGTTCACCCCCGTCTCGTATGAATGTTTCATGATACCATTTTTATATTTTCATGATAGCGTAAACGCCTGAAATAGTTTATGACGTTTTCTGAAACTTTGAACAAAAAACTTTTTATTCATTTTATCAAGTTGGAACTTTCTCCACCAGATCTTCTACCGTACATACTAATGCCCGCGCAATCTTCAACAAGGTCTCTGTCTGCGCCTTGTTAATATCCTTTCTTCGCTGTTCATACTGCTGAATGGTCCGAACCGAAACACCTGCCTGCTGTGCCAGTTCACTCTGACTTAGATTTGCAAAAGTACGCAATTCTTTCAAGTTTGTCTCCGGTTTTGCTTCACGATATAATTCATTCATTTTGTCCACAAACTGGCGTATATCCATTTCATGGTACGGCGTGTAGAGCATTCGCACTTCAGTTACAGGAATAGCCTGGTTTATTTCCGCAAAAGACAACTGGTACTCCACTGATAATAGGCCAACGCCCAGCCTGTCCAATATTCAGGGCTGCGATCGTAAGAATAAGAGGGGGCTTGTTCCGGCTTTGGTTCCCCTGCTTCCTGTAATACTTCATATGCAATTTCAACTCCCGACATTCCCGCTACCACAGAACAGTCACCTCGTTCAAACCGTGACGCTGTATTACTCATACAAAACCACTGCCATACAGTTTCCAACGGCCGTTTTAAATCATTGACCATATAATCCAGCATGCAGGCAAGATTTTTTGTGCAACAGAAAGATATAATTTATCGTAAGCGTGGATCATCTGGTTTCATCTCCTCATCTAAAATTGTGGTGATATATAAATCACCCCGCTGACGGCGGTTTCGTTCCAGATCAAAATATTGCCGACGCGCCATATGATCACGGGATGCTTTCCTCTTATACCATTCCTGCACACTTGCAATCTCATACCCTGTAAATTCCAAACGTTCAAATGCTCTTCTGCTTTTTAAAACAAACTGCTGTCCCAGTTTTCCCAGACGCATTGCATTACTCAACTGACGGTAAGAAATTGCACCATTAATAAAATCCGCTGCAAAAGAAAAATAGCTGTCGTCAGCACGATATCCAATGATAATATCTGCCTTTTCATAATCAAGATGAAAATTTTGTAGCAAATATTCTTTTGCTTCTGCCGCCAACGGTGTGGATGCATCAAATTCTCGATTTTCCAACAAAATCGTAAGCCAATGGAGCATTGTATAGTCGCGCATATTCAAATTGAGAACTTTCAATCCATCACATTCAATCTCATATCTATTTGCGTAACCATTTTTATCCGCACTGACACCCCATTCTTTGGCCATATTTTGGTTTTCTGTACAGTAAAATCCAACACCATAATCATTATAAATTTTTCCATAACCATATTTCGGCCGTTCAATAATATGATCCGAACCATGATAAACTGTTTTTTTCATTTTACCACCTCTGCTTCGAATTATACTCCTAAAGGCGTATAAAAACAACAAATAGAAAAATTTGGATTCAGAAAATACGTTTGAAAGAACTTTTGACATTTTTACAAAAGCGTGATGCTATGATGTCGAAAAAGAGCGCTGCCGACAGACGGTCAGCCTGTTTACTAATTATGTCAAAAATGGTCGCCTAGTTTGCAGACAGGGGTGGCTATTTTTGCGTCTTACCCTTATTTTTTCTCCACCATACGCTTCCTACAACAACTCCTCCCGCCAGCACAAAAATTATTTGTTTTCTCGAAAGCCTCCATCCGAATAACTCAACTCTTACTTCCTTCGGCTGATACGAATACCCCATCAAAATTCTGTTATCATCCCCCGTCCCCACCGACGCATGGCAGTATGTGGTTCCCATGAATTTCATCGCAGATCTCGGTGTTCCCAGCTGGCTCCCGGAATAGCTGGCGCCATTTAGCTGTTGATTGTTTGCAATAAGATTCCCACTGACTTCCCAGTCGCTCATTGTTCTGTCCTTATACCATAAGGTTCCGCCAAATTCATACGTCTTATCGCCTCTCCCAACAAAAACGAAAAGCTGTCGTTTCCACAGGGTTTTTTGTTCTCTGCAAATTCATAGGTCGGATAAATATAAATCGTCGAACCAATTTGAAAGGCTGATGCATAGAACTCAATCCATTCGAAATCTTCCTCTCTTCCATTCATCGCCTGTTTTCCTACATCGATTTTCATATACTCAAATTTTCCATCCCCATTTTTTAAATCATCGACGATAAACTGCTTCACATGCTCATCCAGCTTTTGTATCTCATTCTCTGGCATCCCTGTTTCCTGCAAATAAGCATCGTAATCAGAAGGAACCTTTTCCTCTGCCTTCACATAAGATACCCCCGCATACAATGACAGTCCGCAACAAAGTAAAACCAGAAATAACGTCCGCATTTTTCTCATACAACGCTCCTCCTTCCTGTTGTCATATTCGATAAACCCGTTCAAATATTCTCTCTTTATCATTATATTATCATAAGATTCAGAATCTTTATATGACGTTTTCCTTAACTTTTTAAAACGCAAAAAATCCCTCCCCACACATCACGCATGGAAAGGATTTCTCTATTTACTCTATTTTTCTTTTAATCCATCAGCAGATCTCCGCCCCTGCCGGCATTGCTTTTTCCGGGGTCATGAGGCATACGTTGCCTTCGGCGTCTTCTGCGCAGAGGAGCATTCCTTCAGACATCATGCCTGCCAGTTTGGCCGGTTTCAGGTTGGTCAGGACCATAACCTTCATTCCGATGGTATCTTCCGGTTTGTAATATGCTTTGATTCCGGAGACGATCTGTCTTGTCTGGCTTCCGACTTTGACCTGGAAGCAGAGGAGTTTTTTCGATTTCTTCACCGGTTCGCAGGAGATGATCTCACCTACCTGGAACTGCATTTTTCCAAAGTCTTCGAACGTAATCTCTTCTTTTGGCTCTACATCTACAACAGCTTCTTCGGCTTTTTCCTCTTCTTCTTTTGCGGCAGCCATAGCAGCTTTCTGTTTTGCCTGGATCACTTCTACTTTTTCCATAACCTCTTTGACGTCGAGTCTCTGGAACAGGATCTGCGGCTGATCGGTTACCTGATTGCCCGATGTATACAGTCCGAACTGATCCAGCTCTTCGTAGCTGCGTTTCTCTGCATTCAACTGAGCCAGGATCTTCTCGGTGGTCTCCGGCATGAAAGACTCGAGCAGGCATGCGCCGATGGTGATGCTCTCTACCAGGTTGTACAGAACCTCTTCCAGACGGTCTTTCTTTGCCTCGTCTTTTGCCAGTGCCCACGGCATCGTCTCGTCAATGTATTTGTTGCAGCGTTTGAACAGACCAAAGATTTCGGTCATCGCATCTGCCACACGCAGCTCTTCCATCTTTGCAGCAACTTTTGCTTTTGTTGCGGTAACGACTGCTTTCAGATCATCATCCACCTCTTCTGCTGCGCCGGTCTTTGTCACAACGCCGCCGAAGTATTTGTTGCTCATGGAGATGGTACGGTTTACCAGGTTTCCAAGAGTATTGGCAAGGTCGGAATTCATACGCTCAACCAGCAGCTCCCAGGTAATGACACCGTCGTTCTCAAACGGCATCTCGTGCAGAACGAAGTAGCGGACAGCGTCTACGCCGAACAGGTCTACCAGATCGTCTGCGTAGATCACGTTTCCTTTGGATTTACTCATCTTGCCGTCGCCCTGCAGCAGCCACGGATGACCAAATACCTGTTTCGGAAGCGGCAGATCGAGTGCCATCAGGAAGATCGGCCAGTAAATGGTATGGAAACGGATGATGTCTTTTCCGATCAGATGCAGGTCTGCCGGCCACAGCTTGTTGAACTGCTCGGAGCTGTTTCCGTCACAGTCATAACCGATTCCGGTGATGTAGTTGGTCAGTGCGTCCAGCCATACGTAGGTAACGTGCTTCGGATCGAAGGATACCGGGATTCCCCAGGTAAAGGAGGTTCTGGATACACAGAGATCCTGCAGTCCCGGAAGAAGGAAGTTGTTCATCATCTCGTTCTTTCTGGAAACCGGCTGGATGAACTCCGGATGGGTGTTGATATAATCGATCAGTCTCGGTGCATATTTGCTCATTTTGAAGAAATATGCCTCTCTTTTGCCGGGGTAACCGGGCGTCCGCAGTCCGGGCATTTTCCGTCTACAAGCTGGGACTCGGTGAAGAAGGATTCACACGGTGTACAGTAAAGGCCTTCATAATATCCTTTGTAGATATCTCCCTGATCGTACAGTTTTTGAAGATTTTCTGTACCTGTGCCTCGTGATCGGCGTCGGTGGTACGGATGAATTTGTCGTAGGACGTATTCATCAGATCCCAGATTCTCTTGATCTCGGTGGATACGTTGTCTACGAATTCTTTTGGCGTGATACCTGCCTCTTCTGCTTTCAGCTCGATCTTCTGGCCATGCTCATCGGTTCCGGTCTGGAAGAATACATCGTAGCCCTGCTGACGTTTGAAGCGGGCGATGCTGTCCGCGAGTACGATCTCGTAGGTATTTCCAATGTGCGGTTTGCCGGATGTGTAGGCAATCGCCGTGGTGATATAATATTTCGGTCTGATTTTTTCCATTGCTTTCATTTCTCCTTTCAAATAAAAAAACTGCCTTATTCCGCTCTCTTGTAGTCGGAAGAAGACAGGTTTGTTTACCCGTGATACCACTTCTTTTCGTCCCTGCCTCACGGCAGAAACCTCTGCAGGTACATTTGCTATACCTCTCCGCTGTAACAGGCGGAACCTGTCGCAGCCTTACCGTTTCAGATTGTTGTTCTCACGGTTCGGTGCGCCTCTCGGAAGCCATGTTCGATCTGCCGCTCCTCCTCCCCTCTCAGCCTGCAAAACCGGAATGGTTTCCGGGGGTGTTCTCTGTAAATTTGCGAATGCAGATGTACTCTCTTCGTCACTGTGTTTTCATTTTATGCACTGCTTTTGTGCGCTAGTTTTATGCTAACACATTTACATGGATTTGTAAACCGCAAAAAAGCCCGCCGTACGGGGATTTTTCATATTCTCCCCATTCGGCGGACTTTTCATTCATCGTAACAATTATCTGTGGTTTGCTTTGATCACAGACATTGCTGCTTCATCTGCTACAACTGTCAGATCGTTGTGAAGCTGCAGGATGGAAGCCGGAACCTGCGGAGTAACCGGTCCGTACAGAACTTTGTCGAGGATCTCTGCTTTTCCTTCGCCGCTGACGATCAGCAGAACTTTTCTTGCCTGCATGATGTTCTTGATTCCCATGGTGTATGCCTGGGTCGGAACATCCTCTACTTTTTCAAAGAAACGTTTATTTGCCTGAATGGTGCTCTCGGTCAGGTCAACGCAGTGTGTCTCTTTCTCGAATGCTGCGCCCGGCTCGTTGAATCCGATGTGGCCGTTGTTTCCAAGTCCAAGAAGCTGCAGGTCAATGCCGCCGACGCTGCGGATGATTTCGTTGTAAGCTGCGCATGCTTTTTCGCTGTCCGGCTCCAGCCCGTTCGGAACGAAGGTGCGCTCTTTGTTGATGTTGACATGATTGAACAGGTTGGTGTTCATGAAGTAACGATAGCTCTGATCATTCTCCGGGGAGAGTCCTTTGTACTCGTCCAGGTTTACGCTGGTGACATTTGCGAAATCAAGGTCACCTTTGTTGTACCACTCAACGAGCTGTTTGTAAGCACCGACCGGGGTAGATCCGGTTGCAAGGCCGAGCACTGCGTGCGGTTTCATGATCACCTGCGCGGAGATGATGTTTGCTGCTTTTCTGCTCATATCATTGTAATCTTTTGCTTCAATTAATAACATTTGTTTTTCCTCCAAATTTCTTCTATATAATAAATTACATAATAACCTGTTTCAGGTTCAGTTCGTCGTCCACCAGAAGTACATGCGCTTTTTTGCCCGGTGCAATGGATCCTACTTCATCGTAGATACCGATGCTCTGTGCCGGATTTCTTGTTGCCGCAAAATGGCATCTGCCAGCGGAATATCAAACGAAACTGCTTTTCTCATGCAGTCGTACAGGTTCGTAGCGGAACCCGCGATGGTCTCACCGTCGGTCAGGGTTGCTTTTCCGTCTTTCATCCAGACAGCCTGTCCCCCGAGGGAATACGTTCCGTTCGGCATTCCCGTTGCCATCATGGAATCGCTGATGAGAACCATGCGCTCACTTCCCATCATGGAGAAGGTCGCGCGGACAACCGCACCGTGAATGTGATAGCCGTCACAGATCAGCTCCATGCGGCACTCCGGATCGTCGAATGCGGCGCCGATGACACCAGGGTTACGGTGTGCGAACGGCGGCATGGCGTTGTACAGATGGGTGACATGGTGTGCTCCTGCTTTCATGGCAGCCAGCGCGGTGTCATAATCTGCTGTTGTATGGCCGATGGAAACCATGACTTCATCGGAAACCTCTTTGATAAATTCCAGTGAGCCAGGCATATTCGGGGCCAGGGTTACGAGACGGATTTTTCCGCCGCTCGCCGCATTGCATGCGCGGAAGAACTCAGCGTTCGGAGCCACGATGTTCTCCTCTGCCTGTGCGCCTTTTTGATCGGATCGATGAACGGTCCTTCCATGTTGACGCCGGCGATCACTTCTGCTTCCGGCTCATCTTTGATTGCTTCGATGGTTCCGAAGATTTTCAGCAGATCGTCTTTTGGCAGTGTCATGGATGTCGGGCAGTAAGAGGTGATGCCGTGCGCTTTCTCGTAGCGCAGGATCTCTTTTAAACCTTCCACGTCTCCGTCTGAAAAATCATGTCCGGCAGCGCCGTGGCTGTGTACGTCAACCAGTCCCGGCAGAACCATCATGCCTTTCGCATCGATCACTTCCTGATCGATCACTTCTTCTTTTGTGGAAACGAAACGTTTTCCTTCTATATAAAGATCTTTTTCCGCAAACGTTCCGTCTTCCTGAAATACGCGTCCGTTTTTGATAATCATTGTCTTGCCTTCTTTCTTTGATCTGTTCTGATTATAATTTATGTTGATTTTATTTTCAACTATTTTTATATTTTAGAAATTACTTTCACGTCATTAAAGTTCTTTCCATTTTTCCGCCCGCTTTCCCGTACAATTCACACACAATTGAAAGTTGATTCACCACTCTGCCTGTGATACAATAAAGCAAGAACTGATCTGAATTTTTTTCAGATATTTACAGATACCAGGAGGACTTACGTTCCATGGAACACTTTGAAAAATCAATTATTCCTGTCATTGAGTCTGTCTATCCCTCGTTCACTCCCCTGGAACGGACGGTAGCAGATTTTTTTATTCATAATACCGACGAGTCGGATCTGTCCGCGCGCCACGTTTCGGAACTGCTCTATGTTTCGGAGGCTTCGCTCTCCCGCTTTGCGAAAAAATGCGGCTACACGGCTACCGCGAATTTGTCTACCGTTACCAGGAAGGTCTGAACGCTACACTGCCCGGTACGGACGATCACATCAAACAGGTGCTGAATACGTATCAGGAGCTGCTGAATAAAAGCTACTCGCTCGCCGACCGCGCGCAGATTGACCGCATCTGCCATATTCTCACTTCGAAGCGTCGGGTGTATGTCTACGGTCTTGGAAGCTCCGGACTTTCCGCCCAGGAAATGAAGCTGCGTTTTATGCTTGCAGGCGTGGATATTGAAGCAATTACCGACATTCACATCATGAAAATGAATGCCGTTCTGCTCAATGAGAGCTGCGCTGCAATCGGCATTACCGTCAGTGGACAGACACCGGAGGTGCTGCGTGCGCTCGGAGCCGCAAAGGAAAAGGGAGCCTCTACCATTCTCTTTACTTCCCGCAGCTCCAGCGATTACGATGCCTTCTGCGATGAAGTCCTGCTGCTTGCGGTCAAAGAGCATCTGAAAAACGGCGGCGCAATCTCTCCGCAGTTCCCGATTCTCGTTATGATCGACGTTCTGTACTCGCATTTTCTCACGACCGACAGCGAGCGCAAGGAGGCTTTATATGAATACGCCGTCACCAAACTCCATGAAACGTGATCCCGGCCGCGGCAGCGCGTATCTTTCTTTTCTGAAGAAACGCTGCCGCGATTTCTTTTTCTTCTGCCTGCTCCTCGGCGTTTACGTCGCCTTCATCACCCTCACAGGCATCGGCTGTCCGATCCGTTTTTTCATAGGCATTTCCTGCCCGGGCTGCGGAATGAGCCGCGCGGTACTGTTAATGCTCTCCGGTCATTTTCAGGCGGCGTTTCGGATGCATCCGCTTGTCTATGCCGTGCTACCCGCAGGTGTCTGGCTCTTCTTCGGGCCGGAACAGACGGCGGGACTTCGGCGTTTTAAAAAGGGGATCATTACGGTGCTTGTCGTGCTGCTTCTCGCCGTTTATGCCTGGCGCATTTATTACCACGACCCGCTCCTTTCTATTGACCCTTCTCTCGGGCGCGTGCTACAATGGTTCTATCTTAATTAAAGGGGGTATTTACAAATGAATGTAAAAGACAACCGCAGTTTCTGGTTCTATCTTCTGCTCACATTTCTGACGTGCGGACTCTACTCGATCTACTTCTGGTATGTTTATGTGGAAGACCTGAACACCATCTTTTACGGTGACGGCGAAGACAGCCCGAACTACATTATTGTGCTGCTTCTGTCCTGGGTTACCTGTGGAATTTACGGCGTTTACTGGCGTTACAAACAGGCGAACCGCATGTACCGCGAATCCTACGACCGCTACGGTGTGATGATTGAGGAAAATGGTTCTGCCATTCTTCTGTGGACGCTGCTCGGCTACCTGACCGGCGGCATCGGCCAGCTCGTTGCCGACTATTTCATGATCCAGAACCTGAATAAGACGGCACTCGTTTATAATTCACGTGCATATTAAGCAGGGGAGGCGTTTTTTATGGCAACATCTATGGTAAAGGGAAATCCGGTAAAGCTGATGCTCTCGTTTGCCTTTCCGCTTCTCATCGGAAATCTGCTGCAGCAGACGTATAACATCATCGATGCGGCGATTGTCGGCCAGGCACTTGGCCCGGAGGCGCTCGCCAGCGTCGGTGCAAGCAGCAGTGTACAGTTTCTGGTGCTCGGCTTCTGTATGGGAAGCTGCACGGGATTCAGTGTTCCGGTTGCAAAGTATTTCGGTGCCGGAAAGCTTGATAAAATGCGCGATTATATTTTTAATGGTGCTGCACTTGCTGTCCTGATTGCGGCCATTCTGACCACACTCTGCAGTTTACTCTGTGCACCGATTCTGCACCTGCTGTCGGTTCCGTCCGATATCTTCGCGGATGCCTACGCATATCAGCTTGTGATTTTCCTCGGGATTCCGTTTTCGATTCTGTACAATTATCTTTCCAGCATCCTGCGTGCCGTCGGGGACAGCCGCACGCCGTTTCTATTTCTGGCATTTTCGGCAATCCTGAATATTTTCCTCGATCTGTTCTGTATTATCATTCTGCATCTGGGATGCGCAGGCGCGGCGATTGCAACGATTTCCGCCCAGGCGATCAGCGGACTCTTATGTCTGTTTTTTATTTCCCGTAAGGTAAAGCTCCTGCTTCCGACAAAAGAAAACCGCACTCTGCGAAAGGATGCCGCGCAGGAACTCCTCGCAATGGGCATTCCGACGGGACTGCAGTTTTCGATCACGGCGATCGGCAGTATGGTAATGCAGTCAGCGAATAATGGACTTGGCAGTGTTTATGTTTCGGCGTTCACAGCTGCTATGAAAATCAAACAGTTTATGATGTGCCCGTTTGATGCGATCAGTACCGCGGCTTCCGTTTTCTGCAGTCAGAATCTCGGAGCAGGCCAGGCAAAGCGAATCCATCAGGGACTCCGCCAGGGTGTGCTTGTCGGTGTCGGCTATGGTGCGTTTGCGGGTGTCATCATGATTCTGTTCGGACTGCCGCTGACAAAGCTCTTTATTGTCAGCTCTGCTTTTGAAGCAATCAACGCTTCTGCAAAATATCTGCGCTGCCTCGGATTTTTCTACTGGATGCTTGGTATTTTGAATGTCTGCCGTATGGTAACGCAGGGACTTGGCTACTCGGGAAGAGCCGTTTTCTCCGGCGTAATGGAGATGCTGGCACGAACGATTGTCTGCCTGGGATTTGTCGGTGCGTTTGGTTTCACCGCAATCTGCTTTGCGGATCAGGCTGCGTGGCTCGCCGCCTGCTGCTATATCGCACCGACATGTCTGTACTGCGTGAAGAAATCCACGAAAATGATTGCGGATCGCGGTGCGAAATAATAACGTTATTTTCTGTCTTACAGCGGCTACCAGATACTTCTTAGGTTATCGCGGCAATCACCAAAAACTTGTTCCATCACAGATTTTGGTTCATTGCCCGCAAAATCAAGAAAAAGATACTGTTCTGCATGGAATCATCTTCCCCGCAAAACAGTATCTTTTTTCTTGTTTTTTCAGCGTTACCGCTCGATTCCATCTCTTGCCGCAAGACCCTTGTCAAACGGATGCTTGATTTTTTCAGCTCCGAAACATAGTCCGCCCGCTCAATCAGCGCCTCCGACGGTCCCTGCCCGGTCAGAATCACTTCCAGCTTCTCCGGCTTGTGATCCAGAAAATTCAGAAGGAGCTGCTCATCAAACAGTTTGCTTCCAATCGTATAAACCAGCTCGTCCAGAAACAGTACATCGTATTCTTCCTGAACTGCTTTTTCTGTCACTTTCTGAAACTGCTCTTCATAATACCGTTTCTGCTCTGCCTTCTCCTCCGGTGTCATCAGAAACGAAAACTTTATCTTGTCCTGCCCCGGCACAAACGTCACATTCGGCGACAGTAAGAGCACCTTCCGCTCGCTCGTGCTGTTATCTTTCATAAACTGATAAATCAAAACACGGTATCCATACCCTGCCGCACGCGTACAGAGTCCCATACCACAAGTCGTCTTTCCTTTTCCATCCCCACAGTAGATGTGGACACAGCCTGTCTGTTTTTCCATGGTGAAAACCTCGCTTTTTCTTTCTATGTTCATTTGTAAACAACAGGTAATTCGAAACAAGTTCGCAATCCCAAGTAAAAATTGTAAACAACGGAAAAAGGAGGGCAGATTTTATTCCGCCCCCCAAAAAGGTTTCCTGATTATTTACCAAAATATCTAGCCAGCAGACCAGCGAATGCTTTTCCGTGTCTAGCTTCGTCTCTTGCCATCTCATGCACGGTGTCATGGATTGCATCAAGATTCAGGGCTTTGGCACGTTTTGCAAGATCTGTTTTGCCAGCGGTTGCTCCGTTCTCTGCTTCTACACGCATCTGCAGGTTTTTCTTGGTGCTGTCGGTTACGACTTCGCCGAGAAGCTCTGCGAATTTTGCTGCGTGCTCTGCCTCTTCGTAAGCTGCTTTTTCATAGTACAGACCTACTTCCGGATATCCCTCGCGGAATGCTACTCTGGACATTGCCAGGTACATACCAACCTCGGAGCACTCACCCTCAAAATTGGCTCTCAGGTCTTTTTTGATATCTTCCGGAACATCGGATGCTACGCCAACTACGTGCTCTGCTGCCCAGGTCAGATCCTCGCCCTGCTCGATAAATTTCTCTTTCGGTGCTTTACAGATCGGACAGACTTCCGGTGCTTCTGCTCCTTCATAAACATATCCACATACGCTGCATATCAAATTTTTTCATAGTCTTTCTTTC
>ENA-OQHA01000725-OQHA01000725.1-human-gut-metagenome-genome-assembly--contig:-NODE-725-length-15290-cov-1.269340_pt1 | contig 15290 bp, 21 predicted proteins | sample MGYA00242558_ERZ504707 | MGnify/ENA primary metagenome ERZ504707 (study PRJEB26092, sample SAMD00036197) | human gut metagenome | host: Homo sapiens | study: EMG produced TPA metagenomics assembly of...
GTTCAACTTTGGTAATCAAGGTCTTAACAATGATATAACCATAAGTTGTCATTTCTTCGGCTACTTGGTGTTGAACCTCAAGGGCAATTTCATCTTTCTTCTCAAAGAGCTCATCAAGTGTCAATTTAGGAACTGATGAACGGAGGCATCCTCAATGTATGATTTAATTTGAGCTTCTGGACGCATGAGTTATAGTAAGCATCTGTTACATTTTGCTCATTAACACGATATTGAGTAGCCACATTCATCATGACAAAGACATTGTCCTTTGTTTTAGTCTCAACCACAATCTCACTTTGAAGCAAACGTAGTTGAATACGAGCGGCAATTTTATCGATACCAAATGGTAAACGCATATGAATCCCACTCGTTGCAATTTTTTGATAACGTCCAAAAACGTTCGACGATAGCCACTGACTGTTGACGTACAACGTAAAGCATACTGATGAGAATTCCCAAAATAATCAGGAAGGAAAACAGTAAAAAGAGAAGTGCTGCTTGCATGTTAAGTCCTCCAAAATAAACATAAAAAACTTCTTTGCTTTATTATAGCACAGTGATACAATTTTTCAAAAAAAAATAGTATAGCTCGTTCGAAATAGTATAAAAGAGACACTTTCTTTATCGCTTATGTGTTAGCACTCCTAAAAAGTTGGAAGCTCCTGTCAATCGAGAGAGTTGTACGCAACAGGCGAGACTTTTTGATGTAAGAAAAAAGGCTGAAACGATTGCGTTTCAGCCTCTTAGTATTTTCGAAAATAAAATCGTTTGAAGAATCATTCTAGATGGCATCTAAAACTCAAATCTCAAAAGACTTATTTACGATACATCTTGACTTGAAGGTAAATATCGTTATAGATTCCTAGCCATTTTTGTCCCAAGTTGTTATAGACTTCAAGATTTTTAATGGTTAATTCTGATGGATAAAAAGGCTTTATCATCGGTGATACTCTTTGGAAGCAAGGCTTTAGCTGCTTGGTTAGGTGTGGCGTAACCGATATATTCAGCATTTTGGGCTGCATTTTCTGGTTTAAGCATGAAGTTGATAAAGGCATATGCCTCTTTTTCATGCTTTACAGTCTTAGGAATCACCAGATTATCAAACCAAAGGTTTGAGCCTTCAGATGGAACAACATAACGTAGGTCCTCATTTTTATCAAGCATCTCACTAGCTTCCCCTGAGAAGGTTACTCCTATGGCCGCATCACCTTGAACCATGTACCCTTCATCTCGTCACCAACAATAGCCTTGATATTTGGTGTTAGACTATTAAGTTTAGTTTCAGCCAAACGCAATTCAGTCATGTTCTTCGTATTCAAGCTATATCCCAGGCTATTGAGTGAGAAACCAAGGACTTCACGCGCACCATCAACTAGCATAATCTGGTTTTTGTAATCTGGTGACCAAAGATCATCAGTGCTGTGGTACTTTTTCACCAATTTTGTATTATAAACAATACCGACAGTTCCCCAGAAATAAGGGATGGAATAGTCATTGTGAGGGTCAAAACTAAGCCCTTTAAAGCTTGAACCAATCTGGTCAAAACCTTTGATTTTAGATTTATCCAACTTCACCAAAGTCTTCCTTAACCATTTATCAATGGTATAGTCTGACGCACAGCGATATCGTAGGTTGTTCCGCCCTGCTTAATCTTGGTATACATGGCTTCATTGGAATCAAAGGTTTCGTACTGGACCTTGATGCCCGTTTCTTTTGTAAACTTGGTCAGAAGGTCTGGGTCAATATAATCACCCCAGTTATAGATAACTAATTTGTCTGACACATTTCCTGTACGACTCTGCATGTAGGCAGAGATGCCCCAAAGGAAGAAGATAATGGATAAGATACCTGCCAGAAATTGATAGAGTCTACGCATCCTGCTCCTCCTTCTCCTTGGTAATCGCATAATAACCTATCACTAAAAGAATAGAGAATAGGAAAACAACGGTTGACAAGGCATTGATTTCCAGAGAAATCCCCTTACGTGCACGTGAGTAAATTTCCACTGCAAGTGTTGAAAAACCATTCCCCGTTACAAAGAAGGTTACTGCAAAGTCATCCAATGAATAGGTAAAGGCCATGAAATAACCAGCAATAATACCAGGTGTCAAGTATGGCAACATAACCTCACGTAACATCTGCCATTGAGTTGCACCTAGGTCATAAGCGGCATTCACCATATCTCGATTCATTTCCTTGAGACGTGGCAACACCATGAGAACCACGATTGGGATTGAAAAGGCAATGTGACTCAATAAGACAGATACAAAGCCTAGTTGGAAACCAATCAAGGTGAAGAGAATCAAGAAACTTGCACCAATCATGACGTCCGGTGCAACCATGAGCACGTTATTTAGGGATAAAATCCCAGTCTGTTGCTTCTGTTTACTCTCATAGATAAAGATAGACCCAAAGGTACCAATAATCGTTGCCAGAAGAGCGCTAAGGAAAGCTAAAAAGAAGGTTTGAGCCAGAATTAACATAAGACGGCTATCTGAAAACATGCTCTGGTAGTTATCCAGAGTAAAACCTGTGAAACTATTCATATCGCCACCACTATTGAAAGAATAGGCGATTAAATAAAAGATTGGCAGGTAGAGGATAACAAAGACAAGAGCTAAATAGAGATTTGCAAATTTTTTCATTGACGTCTCTCCTTTGTTAACCACATTGTCGCAATCATAGCAACAATAAGAACAACACCAATGGTTGCCCCATTCCCCAGTTTTGTGTCGTGAGGAAATGCTGTTCAATAGCTGTCCCTAGGTGATAACTCGGTTACCACCAATCAAGCGTGTCAGCATAAAGAGGCTGAGACTAGGAATAAAGACCGACTGGACACCAGAGCGTACCCCATTAAGCGATAAGGGAAAAATAACCTTGGTAAAGGTCTGCCAATCATTGGCTCCCAAATCTTTACTTGCATTCACAATATTTTCATCCAAATCATCCAGTGCATTGAAAATCGGTAGAATCATAAAAGGAATTTCAATGTAGCTAGCTACGAAAATAAAGGAGAAATCCGTAAAAAGGATTTGCATGGGTGCAATCCCAAAGAAACCAAGAAAGGCATTGATACCGCCTTGTTGACCAAAAATCCCCATAAAAGCATAGGCTTTCAGAAGGAGATTGACCCAGGTTGGCAAAATAACCAACATTAACCAAAGTTGCTTATGCTTCAGTCTGGTTAAGAGATATGCCGTCGGATAAGAGATGAGAAGCGTTACCAGAGTAATGATGGCTGCATAAAGAACCGAGTTAAAACTCATCCTTAAGTAAGTCCAACTGGAAAAGAAGGTGCCATAATTATCCAATGTAAAGTTGCCACTGATATCAAAGAAAGACTGATAGAGTAGCATGAGCACTGGAGCAACCACGAAGAGTAGGAGCCAAAGCAGGTAAGGTACCGAGAAGAGGCTAGCTGTTTTCTTCATAGCGCTCCTCCTCAATGGCATTAATCAAGCCATCTTCATGCTCTTCCACTTCCACATATTCTTCAATACGTGCATCAAATTCTTCTTCTGTCTCATTAAGACGCATGATATGAATATCCTCAGGCGTAAAATCAAGACCGATAATCTCACCCTCAATCGCCTTACGGCTGAGTGAATCATCCATTCATTGCCAAGATTGTCATAGGCAATGATTTCATAGTGGACCCCACGGAAGAGCTGAGTTTCCACACGAACTTGCAGTTTACCTTCCTCAGGAAGTGTAATCTGTAAATCTTCAGGACGAATAACCACTTCGACAGGTTCGTTAGGACGCATTCCTCCATCAACAGATTCAAAACGTTTCCCATTGAACTCAACCAAATAGTCCTCAATCATAACGCCTGGCAGGATGTTAGATTCTCCAATAAAGGTTGCAACGAAGTGATTGATAGGTTCGTCATAGATATCAACCGGAGTTCCTGATTGAACAATTTCACCACCGTTCATAACAAAAATCCAATCCGACATGGCCAAGGCTTCTTCTTGGTCGTGGGTAACAAAGACAAAGGTAATCCCTAGACGTTGCTGTAATTCGCGCAACTCGTATTGCATTTCAGTACGTAGTTTCAAATCCAGTGCTGACAAGGGCTCATCCAAAAGGACCACACGTGGTTGGTTAATAATCGCACGGGCAATGGCCACACGTTGACGTTGACCACCTGATAATTTTTGAATTGAGCGCTTTTGATAACCATTTAGTTGAACCATCTTTAAGGCTTCTTCTACACGCTCTTCGATTTCCTTTTTTGGCACCTTTTTCAATTTAAGGGCAAAAGCCACATTGTCAAAGACATTCATATGTGGAAAGAGGGCGTAAGATTGAAAAAACGGTGTGGACATCCCTTTTATTAATAGGAATATCATTGATACGCTTTCCATCCAAAAGGACGTCACCACTGGTCGCATCTAAGAGACCTGCAATGATGTTCAAAATCGTTGATTTACCAGAACCAGAAGCCCCGAGTAGGGTATAGAACTTACCTTCTTCTAGTTCAAAGTTGATGTCTTTTAAAACTTGTGTGCCACTATCTTCAAACACTTTTGAGACGTTTCGAAAGGCAATAATCGGATTAGTCAATTGTCATAAATCCTCCATGGATAGCAAATATAGGGATAGGGTTTTATTAGTTTAATTTGTCGCCAATGATACGTACTTCAGGCTCAAGTGTTACACCTGAATTTTCCTTAACCTTGGCGATAACATCTGCAATAAGGTCTTCATAATCTTTAGCTGTTCCGTGATCAACATTGACCATGAAACCAGCATGCTTAGTTGACACCTCAACACCGCCGATACGATGTCCCTTGAGGTTAGCTTCCATAATCAGCTGACCTGCAAAGTGACCTGGTGGACGTTTAAAGACCGAACCACATGAAGGGTATTCAAGAGGTTGTTTAAGCTCTCGCAAATGATTAAGACGATTCATCTCATTCTTGATTTGCTCGTAATCTCCTGGTTTGAGGTTAAATTTAGCTGAGATAACCACTTCACCTGTTTCTTGGAGCACTGAACGACGATAACCAAAACGCATATCTCTTGCGTCAATCGTACGAATATCACCGTCTTTTGTAAGAACCTGAGCAGAAACCAAGACATGGGCAATCTCGCCACCATAGGCACCAGCATTCATAAAGACGGCACCACCAACACTGCCTGGAATCCCCGCTGCAAATTCAAAACCTGTCAAACTTTGGAAACGGGCTACCTTGGTTGTCGCAATCAAGTTAGCTCCCGCTTCAGCTTCAATTTGATAACCATTAACTGCGATACCATTGAGCCTGTCAAACATAATCACAAAACCTCTGATACCACCGTCACGGACAATCAAATTACTGGCATTACCAAGCACCATCCAAGGAATGTCATGCTTATTAGCAAATTTGACAATACGAGAGAGTTCATAGCGGTTTCGTGGAAAGGCCAAATAATCTGCTGGACCACCAACCTTGGTATATGTATAACGTTTTAAGGGTTCGTCGAAACGAATATCAATCCCCACTAAATCTTCTTTAAGTTCATCTAACATGTTATTTTCCATACTTTTTCTATACATTGTTTTCTTTGTAGGTATCGTGATAGACTTCCCCCATATTACTATCACTACCTAAAAAATGAGTGAGTATTTTTCCCTAAAAAATTAGAAGAAAAAATACAGCAAAAAGCCAAGTTTAATTATAGCAAAAATTCCCCATCTTGACGATAAGGAATTTCACGCAAAGCTAGTCCATAAGCTCCAATTTACGGACATCACTAGTGTTTAATTGACTCAAATAATTTTTGTAGGCTTGCCCAGTTTTGGGGTCAACCAAATCATCTGCTATTTCTACTAAGGGCACCAAAACAAAAGCTCTCTGGCTCATATAAGGGTGGGGCACTTTAAGGTGGTCAGTCTCCCAGATTTCCTGCCCATATAGAAGAATATCTATATCTACTGTTCGAGGCCCCCAATGCTCATGACGAACGCGATCAAGGTCTTTTTCAATTTGCTGACATGACCTTAGTAAGGTCTCTGCTGGCAACTTCGTCTCTAAAGCCAAGGCAAGGTTCAAAAAATCAGCCTGATCAGTCAGTCCCCAAGCAGCCGTTTCATAATAAGAGGATACCGCTTTAACCTCCGTCTCAGGTAGGTCATTCAAGGCCTTCACAGCTTTTTGAAGATAGCCCTGACGGTCTCCCATATTAGATCCCAAACTCAAATAAACTCTTGTCATCGGCTACGCTCCAATTCGATACCAACACTCTTATAATGCCCATTAATTGGGGGATTTTCCTTGGTAATTCGAACTTTAATAGATTGAATTGGTGGAAACTGTGCAAATAGATCCTCGCAAATTGCACCAGCTAAACGCTCAATCAAAATGTACTTTTTATCTTCCACTTGTTTTTGCACAGCTTCAAAAACCAATCCATAGTGAACCGTATCATCTAGATTGTCACTCTGTGAGGCCTTGGTTAGATCAACAGCCAATTCCAAATCTACCACAAAAATTTGTCCCAGGGTCTGTTCCTCAGCAAAAGCCCCGTGATAGCCATAAAAACGGCAACCATTTAAAATAATTTTATCCATAGTTTCTCCTTCACACGACTAGACTCCTCTTTATTCTAGCACAAAACAGTTGAAAAGTTGGTCTCTAATTAGTATGATATTTTAGACAGATCTGAAGTTATTGTGTTTACGCTTATGCAATCGGTTGCATAATTCTTCTGATTTGGTAAAATATAGGCACAGGAGTTAAAAAGACTCCTGAATTACAAGCAAGACTATCTCAACTAATAAGGAAAAAAACTATGACAAATCAAACCGCAATGCAATACTTTGAGTGGTATCTCCCAAGTGACGGACAACACTGGAACAATTTGGCTGAAGATGCCCAACATTTAGCAGACCTGGCATCAGCCACGTTTGGATGCCACCTGCTTTTAAGGCCACCAACAAAGATGATGTTGGTTACGGATCTATGACCTCTTTGACCTTGGAGAATTCGACCAAAAAGGAACAGTCCGCACAAAATAACGGCCTCAAAGAAGAGTATCTCAATGCTATCAACCAACTCAAAGAAGTTGGTATTGTACCTATGGCCGACGTTGTGCTTAACCACAAGGCAGCAGCCGATAAACTCGAGACCTTCGAAGTGGTCGAAGTTGACCCAGAGGACCGCACCCAAGAAATCAGCGAACCATTTGAAATCGAAGGCTGGACACATTTCACCTTTGACGGACGCAATAAAGCCTACAACGATTTTGAATGGCACTGGTACCACTTTAACGGAACTGACTTCGATGCCAAACGTAATAAAAGTGGCATCTATCTTATCCAAGGTGACAACAAAGGTTGGGCAGACAACGACTTAGTTGATAACGAAAATGGGAACTTTGACTACCTCATGTATGCTAACCTAGACTATAAACACCCTGAAGTTATTGAAAACATTTACGAATGGGCAGATTGGTTCGTTGAAACAACAGGTGTTCAAGGATTCCGCATGGATGCAATCAAGCACATCGATTCATTCTTCATGCGTAACTTTATCCGTGATGTCAAAGAAAAACAAGGGCAGGATTTCTATGTCTTTGGTGAATTTTGGAATGGTAACGAAGAGGATAACAATACCTATCTTGAAAAGATTGAAAACGTTTTGACCTCGTTGATGTTCCCCTTCACAACAATCTACACAAGGCTAGCTTAGATGGTGCCGATTATGATTTGACGACAATTTTCGATCATTCCTTGGTCAAAAATCATCCTGAACATGCCGTGACCTTCGTAGACAACCACGACACTCAACGCGGACAAGCTCTAGAATCTACTGTTGAAGAATGGTTTAAACCAGCTGCTTATGCTCTCATCCTTCTCCGTGAAGACGGTCTTCCTTGCCTATTTTATGGTGACTACTATGGCATCGAAGGTGAATTTGCCCAAGAAAATTTCCAAGAAATCCTAGATACCTTGCTCTACGCTCGTAAAGACCTAGCTTACGGAAAGCAAACAGACTACTTTGATGATCCAAACTGTATTGGATGGACACGCTCTGGCAACGAAGATGCCTCTCCATTAGCTGTAACAATCTCTAATGATGCTGCTAACAGCAAGTCTATGGAAATTGGTAGTGATTGGGCTGGACAAACCTTCTATGACATTCTTGGAAACTGCTCTGATACTGTAACCATTGACGAAGACGGATGGGGAGACTTCCCAGTTTCTGAAAAATCTGTCAGCGTTTGGACAATTCAAGACTAAGAAAAAAAAGCTCAATCGAGCTTTTTTTAGTATCATAAAATCCCTGAAACTGGTCTTAACAATATCACGATTGGCATCAACATTGTGCACACGGACAATCTGACAACCCTTGCTAACAGCATAGCCAGACAGAGCAGCCGTTCCCTGATCACGGTCCTTAGCTTGGGTATTTCCACCTAGTAGGTAGTCCACAACACGCTTACGAGAAATCCCAAAAGAACAGGATAGCCCAAGTCAACGACCTTGTCCAAACCTTTTAGCAGGTCAATATTGTGTTGGACATTTTTCGCAAAGCCAAAGCCTGGATCAATCCATATATTGTCCTTGGCCACACCTGCTTCCAAGGCGGCCTGGGCACGTTGACTAAGGAATGTACAGACATCTTCTGTGACATCATTGTATACTTCTTCTTTTTGATTATGCATGAGGATAATCGGCACATTCTTTTCAGCTGCTAGAGCTAGCATCTGACCATCATAGAGTCCTGCCCAGACGTCATTTAGAATATCTGCACCTGCTTCAAGAGCAGCTCTGGCAGTGACTGTCTTATAGGTATCAATACTGATGAGCACATCATATTTTGCCTTTGATAGCCTGAATAACTGGCACGATACGAGCAATCTCTTCTTCCTCAGTCACAAATTCTGCTCCTGGTCTTGTAGATTCGCCACCTACATCGATAATGGCAGCCCCCTGGCAATCATACGCTCAACCTGGGCCAACGCATCCTCTACAGTGTCAAAATCGCCACCATCTGAGAAAGAATCAGGGTGACATTCAAGATTCCCATAATACAGGCCTTACCTGCAATCTCATGTTTGCCAATAAACATTTTAACTCCTAAAATCACGCATCAATGAAAGAATTTCCTTGCGTTCTTCACGGTCTTCTTTATAAAGGCCCTTAGCGACAGTTGTGATTGTCTTACTTCCTGGTTTCTTAATGCCTCGCATAGTCATGCACATGTGCTCTGCTTCAACCATGACAAAAACTCCTCGAGGATTCAGAGCTTCTTCAAGTGCTGTAGCAACTTGATCGGTAAGACGTTCTTGCAACTGTGGACGACGAGCAGCTACTTCAACCGCACGCGCTAATTTGGAAAGTCCTGTCACCTTGTCTCCACTTGGCAAATAAGCCACATGGGCCTTACCATAAAATGGAACCAAATGGTGCTCACACATAGAGTAAAAAGGAATATCCTTGACAAGGACAACTTCGTCATGGACTTCTGAAAAGACAGCTGTAAATTGATCCTTAGGGTCTTCATTTAGACCTGAAAACATTTCAGCATACATCTTAGCCACACGTTTTGGTGTGTCCAAAAGTCCCTCACGCTCAGGGTTTTCACCTAGAGCTTCCAATAGTTGATAGACTGCTTGTTCTACTTTTTCTTGATTTGCCATAATTTCCTCTTGCAACGTTATAATACTATCTATTATACCTTATTTTGCTGGATTTTTCTTGCAAAAAATAAGATTTCCTAGCTGAATAGAATCTAAAAAAAGCGAAGACTCACCTCCTCACAAAGGCTGTCATCGCTTATATTTTTTAGTCTTTCAAGTGGTAAGAATAAGATGAAATGACAATATTCTCACGCCATTTGAGGTAATATTTCAATCGCAAACTCATCTGGTTATGAAGCATGGTTTGCCATGATTTTTTAGGCACAAACTGAGGAATCATGACTGTCAGAGTCGCATTATCCTTCTCAGCTTGAGTAGCGACCTCGTCCACATACTGAATGGTTGACTGAGTGATTGAGCTGTACGGTGATTGGATATGAACCATCTCGATTTCAGGGAAATATTTTTTAAACTCTTGTTCAGTTTCCTTGTCCTTGTTCTCTGTATCCTTAGTAGATACATGCATGGCGATAACCTTGTCACCAATAGAACGCGCATAGGAAATAGCTCCGATATTAGCCTTGGTAACATTCCCAACGAGGATAAGAACAATATTTCCTTGATAATGGTGTTCTTCTACCGCTCCATCAATACGCAACTGTTGAGCAACACCATTATAGTGTTTTTAATCTTAAGGAACATCCACATCAAGATTGCAATAATTGGGAAGAATGGCCAGATATCTCCTAAACGGAAAAGGAAGAGAATGAGAACAATAGCATAACAAATGAGGCGCCCAAGATATTAGCTAAAGAATGTTTCCAGAATCCCTTACCATATTCACGAATCCAATGGATAACCATCCCCGTTTGAGAAAGAGCAAATGGAATGAATACACCGATGGTATAAAGCGGAATCAACCGTTCCGTATTTCCTCGGAAAATAAACAAAAGGGTAATGGCACCAATTGCAAGTGTCAAGATCCCATTAGAGTATCCCATACGTGCCCCTTTTTCAAGGTACATGTGAGGCATGTATTTATTTTTCGCCATATTGAAGGACAACATCGGAAAGGCTGAAAAACCTGTGTTAGCTGCTACTGCAAGAATCATGGCAGTAGAGAATTGGAAAACGTAAAATAGAATACTACCAATCCATGACTGACCAAGGATTTCTCTAGCCATTTGTGACAAGATAGTTACTCCTGCATGAGGTGTAATACCTGTCCACCAGTTGAGGAAAGTAATTCCCGCAAACATAGCCCCCAAAATGCTAGACATAATAAAGAGGGTTGAGGCTGCATTTTTGGCCTTAGGTTTCTTAAAGAAAGGCACCGCGTTAGAGATAGCTTCTACCCCTGTCAATGAGGCAGAACCTGAAGTAAAGGCCCTTAAAATAAGAATCAATGACACACCTGTAATTGGTTGTCCTAAATGCGCTGTGGCTGCGTAAGGCATATGACCCGTTAAAATTTGAAAGAAACCAAATCCCAACAAGAAGAGCGTCGAAACAATGAAGAGATAAACTGGTATCATCAAAGATTTTGCCGATTCACGCATTCCCCTAAGGTTCATAACCATCAAAACAAGCACCAAAATCATTGATATTTCAAGATTGAAAGGATGCAGGAAGGGAAGGGCTGAAGTAATGGCATCTGCACCTGAGGCCACTGAAACAGCAACCGTCAACATGTAATCGACCAAAAGACTACCACCAGCTATCAAGCCAAACTTAGGAGACAGATTTTCCGTCGTTACCATATAGGCGCCACCACCTTGAGGATAGGCCTTGATAACCTGTCTATAAGAAATGGTAAGACTGGCCAAAAGGACGAGAACCAAAAGTCCAATAGGGATTGACCACCAAATAGCCGCACTAGATACAGCTGTCAGAACCAAGACGACCTGCTCTGGACCATAGGCGATAGATGAAAGTGCATCACTCGACAACATGGCCAAGGCCTGAATCTTGGACAATAAGTGTCCGTCACCACTATCATCATGAGTTAAAGGTTCACCGATTAAAATGTTTTTCAGACGTTGAAACATTGTGATCTCCTTACTTTTAAAACATACGAGGGCTATTATACGCCCCTAAATGTCATCTTTCAAGTCTTAACCATCACTTGCCTGCTCTAAAACCCATTTTCTGACCTGAGAAATGAAGTATAGAGATCCCGTTACCACATAAGTTTCTTATTATCAGTCGTCACATGTTCTTTAATCCATGTTTTGAAGTCTGGTACCTGCTTATAAGCCTCTGGGTATTTATCTAATTTAACACTGTTGGATAGTCAAAACTCGTTACAGTCAAGTCACCAACCGATTCTAGTTGGGCAAGCATTCCGTCAATAGGCTTGGTGTCAATAGCCGCAAAGAGAAGTTCAATCTCCTTATTGGCATACTCTGATTGCAACAAGTCAAATTCAAAACTTTAACACTCTCATTATTATGAGCACCATCAATCATGAGATTAGGTCTTAAAAATTCTGTTCGACCTCGCCAATGGGCATGAGCCAGGCATTCTTTATGAGTTCAAGAGTTACTTTAGGATAATCTTTTTGAAGCAATAAAGAAGCCATGATAGCCAAGCTAGCATTTGCTACTTGGTGTTGACCGGCCATAGCCAAGGCTATATCATCTAACCTTTGCTCTCCATAGGTAAAATCAAAGGAATGACTTGACCCTTCAGCTGTGAAATCTCTCCCCAGCTCATAGGTCTTAGAACCTTCTTCACGCGCCTTCTTCTCGAAAATATCTCGAACATCAGTACGATCAGTCGCGTAAATAAAGGGAGCCCCATTCTTCAAAACTCCAGCTTTTTCTGCTGCAATTTCAGCATGGGTATTCCCCAAAATAGCCTGATGGTCCAAACCAATCGAAGGACATAGGACTGCCAAGGGCTTAAAGAGATTAGTCGAATCATGAAGACCACCCATTCCAGCTTCAATGAATGCGATATCCACAGGATGGACCTGACCAAAATAGAGGAACATCAAAACTGTGATAATTTCAAACTCTGTCGCATTTTCATGCTCTGTCTCTTTTGGCAGCCGTTCAACCACAGGCTTCACTCGATTAACCAGGTCAAGTAAGTCCTCTTCTGAAATCATCTGACCATTAAGAGAGATTCGTTCCTTGAAGTCAATAATATAGGGTGAAGTAAAGGTTCCAACTTCATAGCCCGCCTGGGTAAAAATGGTTTGTAGGGCATTGACTGTAGACCCTTTGCCGTTTGTTCCCACGATATGCACAGCCTTGAGATTATCTTGTGGATTTCCCAACTCTTTAAGCATCCAAGCCATACGCTCCAAGCCAGGCTTGATGCCAAATTTTAATTGTCCATGAATCCAATCCAACGCTTCCTGATAAGTCATAACTACTCCTTTTTTAGGCTAATGCTTCAACTTAGTCATTAAGCTGACCTCTAAACTAGATTTCTAGTTTTTCCTTGAGCTTAATGCTTTGACGCTCTTATTATACCAAAGACTTCTAGGTATAACCAAAATATGCAAAAAAGGCAACCCTAGGGTCACCTCTTAAGCTTTCTCTTTTTCGTCAATAACAAGACGAACTTTTTACCTTGAGTAGGTACCGAATAGACAATCGCTCTTATCGCCGTAATAGTACGTCCTTTTTTCCCGATAACTCGCCCAATATCGGCTGGGGCAAGATCAAGATGGTACTCCAAAAACTCAGGACCGTCAAAAATTTTGATGGTCAACTGATCTGGTGAAGCAATTAAAGGTTTAACGATAGCGATAATAAGATTTTCAATGGTATCCATAGGCTAAAAAATTATTTTGAGAATTTTGATTCGTGGAATTTCTTCATAACGCCTTCTTTGAAGGATGTTACGAACTGTATCTGAAGGTTGTGCACCTTTAGACAACCACTCAAGAACACGTTCTTCTTTAAGTGTTACTTGGTTTTCTTCAACGAGTGGGTTGTAAGTACCAACTGTTTCGATGAAACGTCCATCACGTGGAGCACGTGAATCTGCAACGTTAATACGGTAGAAAGGTTTTTTCTTAGAACCCATACGAGTCAAACGGATTTTTACTGCCATTTTTAATATCTCTTTTCTTTAGTTTTTTATTATGGTGGAGGCACTTATCGCCCCTCGACCTTAACTAGTATACCATATCATTTTTATGTGTCAAGAAAAAAACTTGACAGACTTAAAATTTCTACAAAAAAAGTTAGAGTCAAACTCTAACTTCCTTTTCGACTATTTCTTAGTCGTAGTCTTATGATTTTTTTCATAAGCTACCTTTGCTCCAGCATATTCAGCTTCTAACCCCTTAGCCGCTGCCTTCGACACTTTCTCGTAAGTATCACGACTGGTCAACTTGCCATCCTCGTTGTAGGTAGAAACAACCAAGGTATCTTTATTTACAGTATAGGACTTGGTGCGTTTCCCTTTACGGTAGAGTCGGTAGTTATCTACGTTATCTGAAATATAGTAATCTACTAGATTCTTATCTGCATTAGGATAAAGTTGCGAGACAACTTTAGTCAACTCACGTTTAAATTCTGAAACTTCTTTAGTATAGGTGATCGATTTATTCCACTGATCAACAACTTGATATTCCTTCAAATAATCTGAAGCTGTAAAAGTAGGCTGATCCTCCTCACCTTTTTTTATAAAAGTAAGAATGTGTTTGTAAATTATTAGACTGATCAACTTAAGGAAAGAGACGTAAATTTCATCTTTATCTTCATGTTCTTTCAGAGCATTGGTTAACTTTCCAGAATTTTCATCCAAGACCTTAGACGATTTTAATTCCCAAGTCCCCTCAATGTTCCCCCGAAGCATTACGCCAAAAACCGTAGACACCACCGACAAGCAACATCAAAACAACAGCAACAAGACTAGAAATCAAGGTTCCTTTACCCCAATTTTTGGCCTTTTGCGATTTTTGATTAGCGTTTTGAATCGTTTCTAGAAGACGAACCTGACTTTCCAATCTCTTTTCTAGTTTGGCAACTGTTCTGTTCTTCCTTAGATTTAGCTTTAGCAGCTAATTTTTCAGCCTTTTTCTTATCACGAGCAGCTTGACGAGCAATCTTCTTAGCTGCTTTTTCTTCCTTATAATCAAGTTTTGTCAAATCCTCAGACAATCCAAGATGCTGTGCTTGGTTACTGAAAACTGGAATAGATTGATTAGGCTCACTCGAGGTATTAACAGAATGATTTCCTACATCTGGACGGGTTGGCGCATAGCTTGCCAAACGCTCTTTAGCCTCTGCGACGCGTTTGCGTTGTTCCTCTTCTTTTTGAATATCCTCAGCCTGACGGCCCGACTGAATGGTTCTTACTTGACCAACAGTCTCTTGAGATAGGGCCTTTCTCTTTTCTTGGGTCGCATTTGCCATGGCCTCTTGCGCGTTGTCACGCTCTTTCTGAGACTGGGCTAGCGCTCTGGCAGTTGCGGTTTCTTCTTCAAACTGTTGGTCAGCTGATGTTTCTCCTTGATCAGCTACTTGGTTAGCCTCTGCACCTTCAGAGAGAACAAACTCTCCTCGTTCCAAGGCTTCTTTAAAGTCGATTGGTCTTGGTTTTCGGCCATTCACAGCCTCAAAGTACTCTAACCATTCGTCTTTCAACATAATAAATCCCCCTGAATTAAAAAACACATGATTAACTTCCCTATTTTACCATACTTTTTAACATAAAAATAGGGATTAACAAGAATTCTAAAAATTCTTATT
>ENA-OQHA01000726-OQHA01000726.1-human-gut-metagenome-genome-assembly--contig:-NODE-726-length-15287-cov-4.544855_pt1 | contig 15287 bp, 19 predicted proteins | sample MGYA00242558_ERZ504707 | MGnify/ENA primary metagenome ERZ504707 (study PRJEB26092, sample SAMD00036197) | human gut metagenome | host: Homo sapiens | study: EMG produced TPA metagenomics assembly of...
AAAGATTCAATAGAATTAATTAAATGTGTTATACTTTCCATGATGAAACATCCTTTCGTGATATTTTTTGTTTGCGCTAAAAGTATAACACAGGTTGTTTCATCTTTTTTAGTTAAATACGAAAAAAGATGATTACTAAGATATACTCAGTAATCATTTTACTGTTTATATAGATAAAATTGAGGGTAGTGTATTTATGCTATGTGATATAGATTTTTGACACTACCGATAAGTTCAGGAGGATTGATTATGAAATATACACAGATTGGTTCATTAAAGGTTTCTAAGGTTTGTTTAGGATGTATGGGATTTGGAGATGCATCTCAAGGTATGCATTCCTGGACATTACCTTATGAAGACTCTAAAAATATTATTTTCCATGCCTTAGAATCAGGCATCAACTTCTTTGATACAGCGATGGCTTATCAATCAGGCACAAGTGAAGAATACTTAGGACGTGCTATTAAAGAGTATGGACATCGTGAGGATGTTATTATTGCGACTAAGTATACCCCTAAGAGTGATGATTCTATTGATTCAAGAACATATTTAACTGAGTGTTTGAATAATAGTTTAAGAAGACTACAGACTGATTATATTGATCTCTATATTATGCATATGTGGGATTATCAAACACCTATTGAAGAAACATTAGAAATACTCAATGACTTCATTAAAGAAGGTAAAATCAAAGAAATAGGTATTTCCAACTGTTTTGCATATCAATTAGCAACTGCCAATACTATTGCGAAAGAAAGAGGCTTACAAGGGTTTGTAAGTGTTCAGGGGCACTATAATCTGATCTTTAGAGAAGAAGAAAGAGAAATGAAGCGTTATTGTGATGAACAAGGTATTGCGATGACACCATATAGTGCACTTGCATCAGGACGTCTCGCAAAGCATCCTGGAGAAACATCACAAAGACTTGAAAAAGATAAATATGCGAAAGGTAAATATGATGCATCAAGTGATTTAGATTTAAAAATCATTCAACGTGTAGAAGAACTTGCATCAAAGCATCATGTTTCTATGAGTGAAGTATCATTATCCTGGTTGATGTCTAAAGTAGCATCACCAGTTGTAGGGGCGACTAAACTTAAACATGTTGATACAGCTGTACTTGCGACAGAGCTTGAATTAAGCGAAGAAGAAAAACAATATCTAGAAGAACCATATCAGCCACATCCACTCGTAGGTGTCATGGCAACGAATACTAAATAGTCACATTATTTGTGACTATTTTTGTGTTCTATAGTATAATAAATGAGATGAAGGAGGAGTACTTATGGGACTATTTTCTAGAAAATCAAAGGTGGATTATGACCTTGTATTTAGAGAACAATATAAATCATTAAATCGTGTTCATCAGCAGGCCGTGATGAATTAGATACAAAGTAAAAGAATCATTAATGGAGGTTGTAGTAGAAAAATATCGTGAACTATTAGAACTCATTGATAAAGGGGCTAAACAAGATCCTAAACATTTTGAAGCATTAAAAAAGAATGCGGAAGATGAATTACAGACTATTAAGAATATTAATGAAGATGCATAGAGGAGGAAGTTATGAAGTTATATAAAAAAGGTGATGACTCCTCTTATACATTGGGTGTCTTTCCTACAATAGAATTATTAGAACATAAACCAGATATTGTGAAAAGGGTGGTTGTACACTCTTCAATAGAAGAAAACAGAGGATATCCTTAAATCAAGGAATTATGTGCATTGCATCATATTCCTATTGATGTTCATGATGCGACAATTAATAAGCTTTCACCAAAGTCTAATTGTTATGCGATTGGGGTATTTAAAACATTCTATGAACCCTTACAGAAGGGGAATCATATTGTATTAGTGAATCCTATGGATATGGGTAATATGGGTACAATTATGCGTACAATGTTAGGATTTGGTTATCAGACTTAGCTATTATTCGTCCAGCAGTCGATATCTTTAATCCTCATGTTGTTCGTTCTTCTATGGGTGCATTATTTTCTTTACGTATTCATTATTATGAAAGTATTGATGAGTATCTTAAAGAGTTTGGCGATCATCAATGTTATCCATTTATGTTGAAGGGTGCTAAGAATATTCATCAGGTGAAACCTGTAACACCTCATTCACTGATCTTTGGAAATGAATCATCAGGACTCGATGATATTTATATGACATATGGACAAAGCGTCTTTATTCCTCATACGAATGCGATTGATTCACTTAATTTAGCACAGTCTGTCGGTATTGGTTTATTCCACTTCTCACAGGATGCATTTAATAAGCAGGAGGTGCTACGATGAAGTATGATTTTGATACAGTGTATGATAGACATCATACAAACTGCGCAAAATATGATTCAGGTCATACAGATGATCCTGATATGATCCCTATGTGGGTTGCAGATATGGATTTCAAAACATTACCAGATATTCCAGAAGCACTCTCTAAACGTGTGTCAGATGGTATTTATGGTTATAGTACAATCCCAGAAGAATACTTAGAAAGTGTTGTGGGATGGATGGAACGTAGACATGATTTCCATGTTGAAAAAGACTGGATTGTCCCTACACCGGGTGTTGTCACTGCCTTTCATCTTGCAGTAGAAGCTTATACTAAAAAAGAGGAGAGTGTATTGGTTCTTACACCAGTTTATTATCCATTCTATCGTGCTATTAAAAACAATGGTAGACGTATGGTAAGAATGCCTCTTGATCTAAAAGATAACCAATATACACTTGATTACAAAGCATTTGAAACTAAGATTATAGAAGAAAACGTTAAGATGATGATCTTCTGTAATCCACATAATCCAGTAGGTAAAGTATGGACTAAAGAAGAACTAAAAACAATTGGAGATATCTGTAAAAAACATAACGTTTTTGTAGTATCGGATGAAATCCATATGGACTTTGTCTATGCGCCTCATAAGCATGTCGCATTCTATGAAGTAGATCCTGAATATAAGAACTTTTCAATTGTATTAACTGCAGCATCTAAGACATTCAACTTAGCTGCACTTCAGACTTCTGCAGCTATTATTGCAGATGAAAAGCTAAGAAATCAATTTAAGAAAGTGAAGATGAGTCATTCTATTTCTGATCCTACAATATTAGGATTTATTGCGACAACAGTCGCTTATACTAAGGGGGATGAATGGGTGAATCAGCTTCTAGATTATATTAAAGGTAATATGGATTATCTTGATCACTTCCTTAAAACTGAATGTCCTGGTATATCTTTAATTGATCCACAAGGCTTATATCTTGCTTGGGTGGATATGAGAACACTTGGCATGAGTAATGAAGAACAGGAAGACTTCATGTTACATAAAGCACATCTTTGGTTAGATGAAGGTTATGTGTTTGGTGAAGAAGGATCAGGTTTTGAAAGATTTAACTTAGCATGTCCTAGAAGTACTTTAGAAAAAGCTTGTTTACAGTTAAAGAAAGCATTAGATGAAAAATCTGCATAGTTTAAGACTTCAGGGATATATCGATGATCTTCCATTAGATTGTGCTTGTGAATATACGAATCGACAATTAAAGAAGTTTCTTCATACAGATATTGCCTATCAACAGACACTTGCAATACGCTTATTAAATAAGCGTATTGGCTATCAAAAAGATTATCAGAAGCAGTTAAAAGAGATGCTTGATGATAATCCTGCTTATTATACAAAGCAGGAAATAGAAGGCTTTTTAAGCCTGATAAATGAAAAAGAAAATAAAGTAAAATAAAAACGTTTACATCATTTAATTTTTCTAGTAATAGACAAGAAAAAAGAGTATTATGGAAGTATAAAAGAAAAGGAGAGATAATATTATGGGATTAGTTTCCGCAACAGAAATGTTAAAAAAGGCTAAAGCAGGCCATTATGGTGTTGGACAGTTCAACATCAATAACCTTGAATGGACAAAGTCTATTCTTTTAGAAGCACAGGAATTAAATGCACCAGTAATCTTAGGTGTATCTGAAGGTGCTGCAAAATATATGACAGGTTTCACAACTGTAGCTGCTATGGTTAAAGCAATGGTAGAATCTTTAAATGTCACTGTACCAGTAGCATTACACTTAGATCACGGTTCATATGAAGGTGCTAAGGCAGCATTAGCAGCTGGATTCACTTCAATCATGTTCGATGGTTCTCATTATTCAATCGAAGAAAACATCGAAAAGACTAAGGAATTAGTTGAATTATGCCATGCTAAAGGTGTATCTATCGAAGCTGAAGTAGGTTCAATCGGTGGAGAAGAAGATGGTGTTATTGGTATGGGTGAAGTAGCAGATCCTAAAGAATGTAAGATGATTGCTGACTTAGGAGTTGACTTCTTAGCTGCTGGTATCGGTAATATCCATGGTGTATACCCTGCAAACTGGGCTGGTTTACAGTTCGAAGCATTAGATGCTATCCAGAAAGAAACTGGTATCTTACCATTAGTTCTTCATGGTGGTTCAGGAATTCCTGATGAACAGGTTAAGAAAGCAATTGGCTTAGGTGTATCTAAGATCAACGTTAACACTGAATGTCAGTTATACTTCCAGAAAGCTACTAGAAAGTACATTGAAGAAGGTAAGGATCAGCAGGGTAAAGGTTATGACCCTCGTAAATTACTTGCTCCAGGTGCTCAGGCTATCAGAGACTGCGTAAAAGACAGAATGGAAGTATTTGGTTGCATCGGTAAAGCTGCTGAATAATTCATTTAAGAGAGAAGCTTAGGCTTCTCTTTTTTTATGCAAATAAAAGATTCCTACCACAAATGGTAGGAATAACTATGTTAGTTCCAGTAATCTAATTGATCATAATCAGTATAATATGTTGAGGATGCAAGTTTCTTATAATTATTTTTATTCATTTTCGCATATTCTTTTATTTGAGATTGATCACTCTTATTTGATTTAGTCACAAGTACATCTGATTCACTTGATAGTCTATAGAAACGATATGCATCATTCTTTATCACAACAGTATAAGAAGGTGAGCCATAACGTGTTTTACTTTCATCATACTTCTGTATACCATCAGGTAAGTGATCTATAAAATCAACATCCTTTAACTTGCTAGATATAGAAGCTGTTTTATAGAAAGAATAACCTTTCTTCTTTTCTCCACTTACAGTAACTTCTGATAAATAAGAACTAGAACTAGGTACTACAAATACTGCAATAACTGCAATGACTAAACAAACAACAATACTTACAATAATCTTTTTTGATTTCATAGGGTCTCCTTGTATTTATAATATACAAAATTATAGACTATTATTAAAGTAACTCCAAATATGTTGCACTTGTGTATGTAATGTTTCTGATTATATATCATCCTTTCTTTGATGTAACATATAGCTTATACAACTGTTGATCACTATTTCTTATTAGAATTCTAACGTCAACTATCTGTTACATCAACGCTCAATTTCTATTAATCTTGACTTACCCTATAACCCCCTAGTATACTAGGTATATGTAAAAGGAGGAATAGATGATGATGATATCAACTAAAGGACGTTATGCTTTACGTGTCATGATTGATTTAGCACAGCATGATCGTTCTAAATATATACCATTAAAAGAAATAGCTGCAAGACAGAATATCTCTGAAAAGTATCTAGAAATTATTATTAAATCTTTATCTAAAGAACACTTTGTAGAAGGTTTAAGAGGTAAAGGTGGAGGATACCGTTTAACACATGCTCCAGAAGACTATAGTATTGCTTCTATTCTTAAGATTACTGAAGGAACATTAGCTCCTGTATCATGTTTAGCGGATGAATGTAATACATGTGAAAGAGCATCTTATTGTAATACATTACCTATGTGGACTGGTTTATATAATGTGATTACAGACTATTTAGAAGGTGTTTCTTTAAGTGATTTAGTACCTGCTTCATCAAATGGCGATGATTATGTCATATAATCATAAATAAAATCAATTAAATTTAGAAAATACGAAATATTCACAAAAAAAATAATATAAATATAGTTGACTAGTAGGTTTATCACTGCTATAATCCTATTAACCTATCAAACAAATAGGGTTAAGGAGGAAACATACATGTCTAATAAAAACTATCATTTCGAAACACTTGCATTACACGTAGGACAGGAAGAAGCTGATCCAGTAACTGACGCTCGTGCAGTACCTATCTATCAGACTTCATCTTACGTTTTTCATAACTCAGATCATGCAGCAGCTAGATTCGCATTACAGGATGCTGGTAATATCTATGGTCGTCTAACAAACCCAACTGAAGATGTATTCGAAAAAAGAATTGCGGCTTTAGAAGGTGGTGTAGCCGCCTTGGCAGTAGGTTCTGGTGCAGCTGCAGTGACATACGCAGTACAAAACTTAGTGGCTGCAGGTGACCATATTGTATCTGCAGAAAACATCTATGGTGGAACATTCAACCTATTCAAACATACATTTACTGATTATGGTATTGCTACTACATTCGTAGATGCATTAAATCCACAGGCATTTGAAGATGCTATTCAGGAAAACACAAAACTTGTTTATATTGAAACTTTAGGTAACCCAAATTCAGATGTTGTAGACATCGAAGCAATCGCAAAGATTGCACATAAACATGGTTTACCATTAGTTATTGATAACACATTTGGTACACCTTATTTAATTAGACCGATTGAATATGGTGCTGATGTTGTTATTCATTCAGCAACTAAGTTCATTGGTGGTCATGGTACTACTATTGGTGGTGTCATCGTTGATGCAGGTAAGTTTGACTGGGCGGCACATGCAGATAAATTTCCACAGCTTGTTGAACCAAACCCATCTTATCATGGTGTAAGCTTTGCGAAAGATGTAGGAGCAGCTGCTTATATTACAAGAATTAGAGCTATTTTATTAAGAGACATGGGTGCTACTCTTTCACCAATTCATGCTTGGATCTTCTTACAGGGTCTAGAAACACTTTCATTACGTGTAGAAAGACAGGTGGAAAATACATTAAAGGTTGTAGAATACTTAAATAACCATCCACAAGTTAAATCTGTATCACATCCTTCAGTATCTACAGATCCATCTCAGCAGGCATTGTATAAGAAGTATTTCCCTAACGGTGGTGGATCAATCTTTACATTCAACATCAAGGGTGATGCAAGAAAAGCAAAAGATTTCATTGATAATTTACAGTTATTCTCATTACTTGCAAACGTTGCAGATGTGAAATCTTTAGTTATTCATCCAGCTTCTACTACACATGCAGAAATGAATGAAGAAGAATTAAAGCAGGTAGGTATCCAGCAGAATTCTATTCGATTATCTATTGGTACTGAACATATTGATGATATTATTGCAGACTTAGATCAGGCTTTTGCTGCAGTAAAATAACAAATCAGGAGGAGAATTAACATGAGTAAGGTATACACTAGTGCTGACCAGTTAATTGGCCATACACCATTATTAGAATTAACACATTTAGAAAAGAAATATAACTTAGGAGCAAAGATCATCGCAAAGGTTGAATACTTCAATCCCGCAGGAAGTGTTAAAGATAGAATTGCGAAGAATATGCTTGATGAAGCAGAAAAAGCAGGCAAAATCAATAAAGACACTGTATTAATTGAACCTACTTCAGGTAATACAGGTATTGGTTTAGCGTCTGTTGCGGCTGCAAGAGGCTATCGTATTATTATTGTTATGCCTGAAACAATGTCTGTAGAAAGACGTACATTAATGAAAGCATATGGTGCTGAGCTTGTCTTAACAGACGGAAGTAAGGGTATGAAGGGCGCTATTGCGAAAGCAAATGAACTTGCAGAAGGAATTGAAAACAGTTATATTCCAGGACAGTTCGTTAACCCAGCTAACCCACAGGCACACTATTTAACAACTGGACCAGAAATCTTTGAAGACTTAGATGGTCAGGTAGATTACTTTGTAGCTGGTGTAGGTACTGGTGGTACAGTGACTGGTGTAGGACAGTACTTAAAAGATAAGAAACCAGACGTAAAAGTAGTTGCAGTAGAACCAGATTCATCTCCAGTATTATCTACTGGACAGGGTGGTGCACATAAGATCCAGGGTATCGGTGCAGGTTTCGTACCTGATGTCTTAGATACAAAGGTATATGATGAAATCATCCGTGTAACTAATGAAGATGCATTTGCGACTGGTAAAGAAATTGGTCATAATGAAGGTATCTTAGTAGGTATTTCTTCAGGTGCTGCTGTTTATGCTGCGATTGAACTTGCGAAAAGACCAGAAAATAAAGGAAAGACTATTGTAGCCTTACTACCGGATACAGGTGACCGTTATCTTTCTACTCCTTTATTCCAGGATTAATATGAAAACCAAGGCATTTTAATGACTTATATCCAGAGGTCTTTAGATGAACTCTATGAAAAATGCCTGTGCCTATTCCATAAGTTAAGTTAGTACAATGTAAATACAATAATGATTCTAACCTAATCGGTGCACTTGCAAACTATAAGAAAGTATACTAAAAGAGGCTCAAACGAGCCTCTTGTTTTTATTCTGCTGATTCAGCCACTGATTTCTTTAAATCTTCGATAGCAACTCTAATTCTTCTTAAAGTTTCTTCTTTACCAAGAATATGAGCGATTTCTACAGCACCACCAGGAGTAAATGCCTTATTAGATAATGCAACACGGATAGGCCACATAATACGTCCATTCTTTAATTCATGGCTCTTAGCAATATCCATCATCATATTCATTAATCCTTCGTCATCATTATAATCTTCCCACTTTTCAAGTTCTGGTAAAGATAATTCTAATGCTTCTAAAGAGTTTTCAGGATTAGTCTTCATCTTCTTATGTTTATAGATAGATGCATCAAATGGTAGTGTTTCATTGACGAAGTCCATTAATTCTGGAATATCAGCTAATCTTTCAACACGTGGCTGTAATGCTTTAGAGATTTCTAATGTATTTACAGGAATAGTGATGAAGTCATAGTAAGGAGAAGCCACTTTGTGGAATTCTTCTAATGACATGTTTCTTAAATAAACACCGTTCATCCATTTTAACTTATCAATATCAAAGATAGCTGGAGCTTTAGAAATATGTTCAATGTTGAACTGTTCAATTAAATCATTTAATGAAAGGATTTCTTCATCAGCTGGAGACCATCCAAGTAATGCGATGTAGTTAAGGATAGCATCTTTTAAATAACCCTGTTTTGTTAAATCCTGGTAAGATGCATCACCATTTCTCTTAGATAACTTAGCATGTTCATCCTTCATTACTGGTGGTAAATGGATGTAAGTAGGTCTATCCCATCCATATGCATCATATAGAAGGTTATATTTAGGTGTAGAAGCTAAATATTCATTACCACGTACAACATGAGTAATACCCATTAAATGGTCATCTACAACGTTCGCAAAGTTATAAGTAGGGAATCCATCACTCTTAATTAAGATAGAATCATTTAAAGTAGTACAATCTACTTCAATATGACCATAGATTTCATCATCAAAAGTAGCCTTACCCTTATCAGGAATAGTCTGTCTAATAACATAAGGAACACCTGCTGCAAGTTTTTCATCAATTTCTGCTTGATCGAGCATACGACAAGGATCATAATCATTGTCAGCATCTTTATCACAGAAACAATAATGAGCACCGCCTAGCTCAATAAGCTTCTTAGCATATTCATGATAAATAGGAAGTCTTTCAGACTGGATATAAGGTCCACAATCTCCTGGCTTATCTGGTCCTTCATCCCAGTTAAGACCAGTTTCAGTTAAAATATCATAAATTAACTGAGTTGCACCTTCCACTTCACGGTTCTGGTCAGTATCTTCAATTCTTAAAATAAAGTCGCCACCCTGATGTTTAGCGATTAAATAACAGTATAAAGCTGTTCTTAAATTACCGATATGCATGTACCCTGTAGGGCTTGGTGCAAATCTTGTACGAATTTTTGTCATTTTTCTCTTTACATCTCCTAAAATATATGTATAATATAAATTGCTGTTGGGGTATAGCCAAGCGGTAAGGCAGCAGACTCTGAATCTGCCATTTCACTGGTTCGAATCCAGTTACCCCAGCCATTTTTTTTATACAAACAAACATTTTTAAAAAGAAAGCTTTGCTTTCTTTTTTATTCGCATAAAAAAATGGTAGTCCGTAGGGGGTTCGAACCCTGAATGCTTGGATGAGAACCAAGTGTGTTGACCACTTCACCAACGGACCATGTGGTCATAGTATATCATGTTTTTTTAAAAGTAAAATATTCTTTTATTAAAAAGGATTATTTACTTTCTGTTTTCTTTGTGATTTTCAGTAAAATACTATATAATGAATTCGTCGAGATAAATACCAATATTTTGACTTTAACTTATTAACTATTAACTTAAAAGTTTTTTAATATATATACATAAATTTTAAATAACCTTAATGAAAGGATTGAATAGAAATGGCAGAAGAAGTAATTGCTATTGAAGGTGGACATAAACTTAATGGAACAGTGACTATTTCAGGTGCGAAGAATGCAACTGTAGCGCTTATTCCTTCTATTGTATTATCAGATGAACCAGTTGAAATTTATAATGTACCAGAAATTTCCGATGTTGATGCGCTAACCGTATTATTAGAAGAATTGAATTGTGTTGTTGAAAGGGATATATCCGTAGGTGAAATCGGTGTAGACCCAAGAAATATGAAAAATATACCACTAGTAAGTAGTGCAGTTGATAAATTAAGAGCGTCTTATTATTTTATGGGTGCATTACTAGGTAAATATAAAGAAGTCACTATTAGAATGCCTGGTGGCTGTTATTTAGGACCTCGTCCTATTGATCTTCATTTAAAAGGATTTGAAGCATTAGGTGCTGATATTAATTATGATGAAGAAACAGGAACATATCATTTAAAGGCTGATGAACTTATTGGAACTGAAATCTATCTAGATTTCGCTTCTGTAGGTGCTACTATCAATATTATGTTAGCTGCAGTTAAGGCTAAAGGTCGTACTGTTATTGAAAATGCAGCTAAGGAACCAGAAATCATTGATGTTGCAAACCTTCTTACTAAGATGGGTGCGAGAATCCGTGGCGTTGGTACAGATACTATTACTATTGATGGTGTAGAACATATGCATGGTGCATATCATGAAATTATTCCTGATCGTATTGAAGCAGGTACTTTCTTGATTATTGCAGCAGCTATTGGTGAAAAGATGGTTATCCAGAATATTATTCCACAGCATTTAGATGCGCTTATTTCTAAATTAAAGGAAATGGGCATTAAGATGGAAAAGATTGGCGATAGCATTGTTGTATATGGTAATGATGGAAATTTAAAGCCTGTTGAAGTAAAGACACAGATTTATCCAGGATTTGCGACTGATTTACAGCAGCCTTTAACAACCCTATTGACTCAGGGTAATGGACAATCTAAAGTGTCTGAAACTATTTATAAAGAAAGATTTAAGCATTGTGCTCAGCTTAATAAGATGGGAGCAGATATTGAATTAGGTGAAGCGTGTGCTTATATAAAAGGCAAGACACCTCTACATGGTGCAAGAGTAATGGCTACAGATTTACGCTGTGGTGCGGCTCTTGTGGTGGCTGGTTTAATGGCAGAAGGTAAAACAGAAATTACAAATGTCTACCATATTGACCGTGGTTATGATAATATAGACCACAAGCTCATTACATTAGGAGCACACATTACTCGTTATATGATTGACGATTAATGTTGATAGGAGGAGAAGCTATGAGTGACAAGTTAAAAGTTGGTATTTTAGGTGCGACTGGTATGGTTGGACAGAGATTTAATACTCTTCTAGATAACCATCCATGGTTTGAAGTGACTACACTTGCAGCAAGTAAGTCTAGTGCGGGAAAGACTTATGAAGAAGCAGTAAAAGGCAGATGGAAAATGGATACACCTATTCCTGAAGCAGTCAAGAACATTGTCGTAAAAGATGTTGCAGATGTAGAAGACATTGCGAAAGAAGTTGATTTTGTATTCTCAGCAGTAAATATGAGTAAAGAAGAAATCAAAGCAATTGAAGAAGCATATGCAAAAGCAGAAACACCTGTTGTGTCAAACAACAGTGCACACAGATGGACACCTGATGTTCCTATGGTTATTCCAGAAATCAACCCAGAACATTATGCTGTCATCGAAGATCAGAGAAAGAGACTTGGAACTAAGAAAGGTTTTATCGCAGTAAAGCCTAACTGTTCAATCCAGTCTTATACACCTTGCTTAGCAGCATGGAAGGAATTTGAACCAACAAAGGTTGTAGTAAGTACATACCAGGCTATTTCTGGTGCTGGAAAGACTTTTAAGGAATGGCCAGAAATGGTAGGGAACATCATTCCTTTAATTAGTGGGGAAGAAGAAAAGTCTGAACAGGAACCATTAAAAGTATTTGGTCATATTGAAAATGGTGAAATCGTTAAAGCTGAAGGACCTATTATTAGTGCCCAGTGTATTCGTGTACCAGTATTAAATGGTCATACAGCAACTGTTTCTATTAGTTTCAATAAGAAGCCTACTAAAGAAGAATTAATTGATCGTTTAAATAACTTCGAGGGACAGCCACAGGAATTTAAGCTTCCACATGCACCTGAACATTTCATCAGATACATGGAAGAAGAAAACCGCCCACAGGTTACATTAGATGTAGACTATGAAGGTGGTATGGGAGTTTCTATTGGTAGACTTAGAGAAGACAACATCTTCGATTATAAGTTTGTAGGTTTATCTCACAACACTTTAAGAGGTGCTGCAGGTGGTGCTGTTGAAAGTGCTGAAATGTTAACAAAATTAGGTTATATTACTAAGAAATAAATTTAAAAAAGCTATTGTATTTCAATAAAAAATGATGTACAATACACTAGCAACTTACTTTGAAGTAGCAAATATTTCAAGGCGGAAGGAGATAAGACAATGAGAGCTGGAATTCATCCAAATTACAAAAAAGTAAAAGTAATCTGCACATCATGTGGTAACGAATTCGAAACTGGTTCAGTTTTAGATGAAATCCGTGTGGATACTTGTTCAAACTGTCATCCATTCTACACTGGTAAACAGAGATTTGCGAGTGCTGATGGTAGAGTTGAAAAATTCAATAAGAAATACGGTCTTAAATAAGACGCAAGAACCTGTTCTACAGGTTCTTTTTTTTTATGTAAAAAAGATGTCAATACATTGTATTGACATCTACTTATGATATGTTTCATTCTTCATAATCTTAAATGCACGATAAATCTGTTCTACAAGAATCAAGCGCATTAATTGATGTGGAAAAGTCATTGGTGAAAAAGATAATTTAAAGTCAGCTCTTGTAAGAACATCCTCTCCATGTCCTAAAGATCCACCAATCACAAATACAATAGTAGAATAACCATCAATCATCTTCTTCTCAATATATTGACTAAAAGCCACTGAATCCATCTCACGTGAAGCTACATCTAATAAAATCATAAAATCATTCTGTTTCACATGATCAAGAATCTTTCTTCCTTCTTTACTCTTTACAAGTGTCTCTTCTGCAAGTGAAGGGTTATTAGGTATCTTTTCATCAGGGACTTCAATTAAATCAACATGGGCATAAGCACCAAGTCTTTTTACATACTCCTGTACACCATCTCTTAAATATTTCTCTTTTAACTTACCTACAGTAATAATCTTAATGTTCATATTTTCCTCCAGAAACAACAGATGTTTGACTTGCTGCTTTGATCTTCTCTTGATCAAATGTCATCTTTTCTTCATCAAATATAGAATAATAAGTTTCTAACGCCTTTTCTTTTGTATTGGCATCCTGTGATAAATGGGCTAGTACAATCTCTTTCGTATTCTCACCAATCACATCACACATTAAATGAGCACTATATTCATTATTTAAGTGTCCTGTATCTCCCATAATTCTATTCTTTAAAGAAAAAGGACGACGTGTAGCCATCAACATTTCTATGTCATGATTAGATTCTATAATATAATAATTCAAGTTGTGAATAAGCTCTTTATTCTTCTGTGATACATAACCTGTATCTGTCATATAGAGAAGTGTTTCATCACCCTTGAATATAAATCCAATAGGATTAGTTGCATCATGTGAAAGACGTAATACATACACATCTATATCACCAAATGTATAACTTGTATAAGGAACAAGTTCATGATCCTCATCTAGATCCTCTATATTCCCTTTTGCGTATATACCATTTTTTATCAAATATATGTATATTTTTATTATGATCTGTATGATCATGGGTTAATAATACATAATCTATATCATCTATTGTATATCCAATTTCTTTTAATCGATAGACAAGCTGTTTCTTTGAGATACCACAATCTATTAAAATACCTGTAGTTTTTTCTACAATAAATGTGCTGTTTCCTTTAGAACCACTTGCTAAAACATGGTATTCCATAATCCACCTCTTTCCCATGCATTATAGCACATCTCATTATTTACTATAAAGTTTCTTACATATTCTTTTAAACTTGTGATAAAATAAACTTATAGAAGGAGGTTTTGTCTTATGCCTAAAATTATTACAATCGCAAGAGAATATGGTTCTGGAGGACGTATCATAGCACAGAAAGTAGCCGATCTTTTAGGGCTTGTTTATTACGATAATCAGATTATTGATTTAGCTGCTCAGGAACTCGGATTTGATATTGAAACAATTAGGAAAGCAGCTCAGGAAAAGAGTTCAGGATTCCTTTATGGAATGGCTGGAGGAACTTTCCAGATGCCTCTAAATGATCAGGTTTTCGCAACACAATCTAAAATCATTCGTCATCTTGCAAATAACGATTCATGTATCATAGTAAATGGATGTGCTGATTATATTCTTGAAGATTATGATAAAGTATTAAGAGTCTTTGTCCATGCACCTCTTGAATCACGCATTAAGAGAGTAGAAGAAGAATATAAAGAAGAGCATGAGAATACAAAGAAGTATGTCATCTCAAGAGATAAGAAGAGATCTAACTACTATAATTACTACACAACAAATAAATGGGGTCAGTTAAAGAATTTTGACTTAACTATTAATAGTGATTATGGTTTAGATGAAGCTGCTGAAATTATTGCGGAAATGTATAAGAAATTATAATAATAAGAAGCTGTAATAGATGATCTATTACAGCTTTTACTATTAGAGATTGAATAAATATGTTAAAATAAGGCGAAATCAAATAAAGGAGAATAAGTGTGAAACAAAAATCAATCAAAACGTATAAAAAAGACAAACTTAAAAATAAGTTTGAATAATTTAGAAAAAATAGAATAATTGAATATTATGGTTTAGTTAATTTAGAAATGTCAAAACCTGAT
>ENA-OQHA01000727-OQHA01000727.1-human-gut-metagenome-genome-assembly--contig:-NODE-727-length-15268-cov-5.104551_pt1 | contig 15268 bp, 17 predicted proteins | sample MGYA00242558_ERZ504707 | MGnify/ENA primary metagenome ERZ504707 (study PRJEB26092, sample SAMD00036197) | human gut metagenome | host: Homo sapiens | study: EMG produced TPA metagenomics assembly of...
CCTGGAGAACGTCATCGACTTCGACGTGATCCGCAACTCCGGCGTGCGCCTGGGGCATCGATCCGCTCGGCGGCGCTTCCGTGAACTACTGGCCGCTCATCAACGAGAAGTACGGCCTGAACATCGGCGTGGTGCGTCCTGAGGTCGACCCGACTGGCGCTTCATGACCATCGACCACGACGGCAAGATCCGCATGGACCCGTCTTCCCCGTACGCCATGAAGGCCTGGTCGACGAGCTCAACGCCGGCGCTTGGGACAAGTACGATCTGGTCGGCGGCACCGACCCGGACGCGACCGTCACGGCATCGTCTGCCCGAACTGGGGCGTGATGAACCCGAACCACTACATCGCCGTGTGCGTGGAGTACCTGTTCGGCGGCAACCGTCCGGGCTGGCCTGAGGGCGCAGCCGTGGGCAAGACGCTGGTCTCCTCTTCCCTGATCGACCGCGTGGCCGCATCGATCAACGCGAAGGTCATCGAAGTGCCGGTGGGCTTCAAGTGGTTCGTGGACCCGCTGTTCAGCGGCGAAGTCGCCTTCGGCGCGAGGAGAGCTCCGGCATGAGCTTCCTGCGCAAGGACGGCCGCGTGTGGACCACCGATAAGGATGGTCTGATCCCCGACCTGCTGGCCGCCGAGATCACCGCCAAGACCGGCAAGAACCCGGCCCAGCTTCACCAGGAGCAGGTCGAGCGCTTCGGCGAGTCTTGGTACAAGCGCGTCGACACCCCGACCACGCTGGAGCAGAAGGCCAAGTTCGCCAAGCTGACCGGTGATGATGTGGCCGCCACGCAGCTGGCTGGCGAAGACATCACCGCCAAGCTGACCGAGGCACCGGCAACCACGCCAAGATCGGCGGTCTGAAGGTCACCACCAAGGACAACTGGTTCGCCGCCCGCCCCTCCGGCACCGAGAACATCTACAAGGTGTACGCCGAGTCCTTCGTCTCCCCCGAGGCTCTGGACAAGGTACTCGACGAGGCCACCGTCGTGGTCGACAAGGCCCTGAGCGAGTGAAATCGCTGCGTTAGTCGCGTTCACCGCAACTAATAAGGCTCTGCATTGGATTCATGCAATCCACTGCAGAGCTTTTTTAGCGCATATGCAGTTCGCGACCACTGAAACACGCAGGTCAACGGTTCTCCTCATGCACCGTGACTGCATTTTCTCAACATCACTGCAGGGCAGGACGGCCAGATGACCGCGAAACGTTCGCCTGCCTACCATCATCATTGTGGGGTCACAGCGGCCAGATGACCGCCGAAGCGTTCGGTCGGCTTGCATCATGGTCGAGTTTTAACATCGTTGTGGGACGCCACGACGAATTTGCCCATTCCAGAGTTGCCATCCCACAAAAGCGTGGGACAACAGCTAAGTCAATCGTTTTACATTTTCCCCCATCCCACACACTCAAACTGGAAACCCCGGAAAGACGCCATTCCTGCCACACCCGTCACAGCCATTACCCGAGGGCCGTGGGACGCCACGCAAAATCGGCAAAACACGCGTAGCGTCCCACACCCATTGGCGCAAATCCACGCCCAATGCACCGCCCCCCCAATCGACCACTATGACACATTTCCCTCCACAATCGAACACTAGTCATTCACGAAATCCATCACTACGAGGCATCGCAATCGAACGGCATGCAATATCAAGCACACACCACAACAACAGGTCGTACAAATATTGCCTTTACATCAGTCCGTTTCGGACATTATGGTCACAGCAGGCTCTGCGACAACTCTTCAAGAGACATGGCAACTACATGAAACTCGAATACGGCACCGCGCGAAGCAAGCGCCCTCGCCACGTTGAAAGCGAATTCAGCACGAGCGTCCTCGTTAGCGATACTTGCCGCCGTGGCGATGAAGACCAGCCATCTCCGCCCGACCAGCATGCCCCTTTTCTCTTGGTCACGGCGCCATTGAGCCTTACTCGTACGATGATGATCGCCATCATATTCAACAGCGACCTTGAACTCCGGCCACGCTAAGTCCAACGTTATGGGAGCTCCAGATGCAAAAGCCGCGTCCGGCACCACATAGTTCGCAACCGGCCGTGGAATCCCATGCGCTACCAGAGAGAGTCGTTCTTCTGATTCTTTGGGCGAATCAGCACCAGGTGATATCAGAGGCAATGCTCGAACGCAGGACGGGCGCCTCTGAATCGGGTAAATTGCTCCACGAACCTCACCAGATCCTGATAGATTGCAGCAGCATCACGATCCTTGGCCAATACTGGCTGTTTGCTCGTAGCAGCGATGACGGCATCCCCGAGCACAATCAGGGACTCAAAAGAAACATACGGGGCAAGTTGGGCCCATACGTGAAACAGGTCCAGCGCAAACACGTGTTGGTTCATTTCCACATTGGCGGCTTTAGCCGCATGTTTCCAAATATGCGTTTGCAGTGGTGCATGGCGTGTACGAAACCGCTTGCTCTTAACGCTGGATACAGTGTGCAGCTTGGCCGAGTCGAGGTCGCAATCGGCGGGAATCGGTACGGATTGCAGAGCGAGGGAAGTGGTCATGCCGAAAAGCAGCTTCTTGCCCGCCCGTTTCGCTTCCTCAGTGCAGCGTGCGACCATGTCGCGTTTGCGCTGGGCGAGGCTTTCGCTCATGGTCGGTGTCGCTGCAGAATCATGTGCACCACTGTTCGGCGATGACGAGTCGCGAGAAGTCGGGTATTTCGAGTCAGTAGAAAATGACCCCGCAAATTCAGGCGGAACAAAAACCGCCTCCGATTCTTCCGGAGGCTGATCGTATATAGAGCCTGGCAGAGCTCCATAGTTGGTGATGCCGTCGGTCATCCTGTTCATGACACCACCATATGGGTAGTGGGTGCGGAAACGGAAGCCGATCCGAGGTATGTGGTCCTAGCTTCACTTACGCACATTCATTGTGGATAACCATGTGGACACCTCACTTATACACATAGTCATCCACCTCTTCAACCCCGATTTGACACACTAACTGTATCTGATATGATTACAGTATCATAACTGTACACATCATAGTTACAGTATCGACTCGGTAAGGAGGTCGTTTCATGAACGGCGACCATTCACTGGCAGTGCACGCATTGGTCTACCTTGACCATCGCGCCACACACCTGCCCAGTCAGATCCTGGCCGAGAACATATGTACCAATGCGGCGCGCGTGCGCAAAGTAATGCGACCGCTCGCCTCAGCCGGACTCATCGCCACTAAAGAGGGTGCTGAAGGCGGGTACGCTCTGGCCCGGCCCGCCGCCGAAATCACTTTGCGCGCGGTAGCGGAAGCCACCGGCACCACTTTTGTGAAAGTGAACTGGACACCGGGCGACGTACACGAGGACTGTCTGGTGTCATCTTCAATGGGCGCAGTGATGAACGACATCTATGCCGGGCTCAACCGCACTTGCCTCGAACAACTCGAACACACCACCATCCACGACATCACCGAACAGATATTCAGCGAGCGCAAAGGCTAATAATCCCGCGCGTTTCCCCTAGCCAGCATCAGTCGATAACGCTTCGGCAGTCAAAGAAGAAAACAGACGCCGCACGGCACACAACACATCAGCACAACGCACTCTTATCACTCGAATACGTAAGGAAGTAACCATGTCCATCAGCACACCCAATGCCATCAGCACACCCAGCACCTCCCCACCTATCACCACCGACGCCCTGATCATTGGATTCGGCAAGGGCGGCAAAACCTTGGCTGCCAAGCTCAGTGCAGCCGGCCGCAAGGTCGTCGTCGCCGAGGCAAGCGCCGACATGTACGGCGGCACCTGCATCAATATCGGATGCTTGCCGTCCAAGTCACTGATTTTGTCCGCCGAACAGGCGCGGCGGGATGGCGCGAACAGTACTCCCGAAACCCGCGAAGCAGCGTTCGAGGCTGCTATCAAGGAGAAGCGCCGCGTCACTTCGATGCTGCGCGACAAGAACTATCACAAGCTCGCCGACCAAGACAACATCACCGTAATCACCGGCCGCGCTCACTTCACCGGCCTCATAGCGTGGAAATCGCCACCGCTGAGGGCCCGGTCGCCGTGACCGCCAGCAAGATCTTCATCAATACCGGTGCCACGCCGCGCATTCCGGATATTCCCGGTATCCACACTACGCCCGGCGTCTACACCAGCACTGGACTGATGGATCTCGACGATATGCCGCAGCGACTGGTGATTATCGGTTCAGGATTCATTGGACTTGAGTTTGCCTCGATGTTTGCCGATTTCGGCACGGCGGTTACCGTGCTGCAGCACAATGCCGAGTTCCTGCCGCGCGAGGATGCGGATGTGGCGGCCGCGATTCGCGCACAGTTGGAAGCGCAGGGCGTCAAGTTCCTGTTCAACGCGGATACCAAGGCCATCGCGCCTGCTGCTGACGGCGGCGTCAGGTTGTCCGTTGCGGTGAAGGGTATGACTCGCGGCGCATCGCAAGCTTGCGATTCCACCCCCGCCGGCACCGGGAACGCTCATACCGATATCACCGGCGCCACCGACACTACAACAACCACCAGCCCCACTAGCAACCCGACCGATCACGCCACGATGTCACACGTTCAAACGAAACCATCAGACGATGGCGAGCCGCGGTTCGCCGAGCCGGCTGAAGCCCGATTCTGCCTGACCACCGACGCGGTACTGGTGGCCACCGGACGTACGCCGAACGTCGAGGGACTGCATCTTGAGGCAGCTGGCGTGGAGCTCACCGAACGCGGTGCCGTGAAAGTCGACGAGCTTCTGCGCACCACAGCAGCCGACATTTGGGCTCTGGGCGATGTGAACGGCGGCCCGCAGCACACGTACATTTCGCTGGATGACTATCGCGTGGTGTGGTCGCAGCTCAATGGTTCCGACCGTCCGTACACGGTGAAGGACCGCAAGCATGTGCCGTCGAGCACATTCCTCGCCACGCCTTACTCGCGCGTGGGATTGAATGAGCGCGAGGCGAAGGCGGCTGGATTGGATTATGTGGTCAAGCGATTGCCGGTGGCCGCTGTGCCGAAGGCCCAGGTAATGCGGCGACCGGATGGTCTGATGAAGGCGATTGTGGAACGCAATACTGGCCGCATTCTGGGTGCGATGCTGCTTTCCGTCGAGTCGCACGAGGTGATCAATATCGTCAAGTTGGCGATGGATCTTGACGCGCCGGCCAGCACGTTGCGCGATATGGTGTTCACGCATCCGACGATTGCGAGGCACTGAACGACTTGTTCGCGTAGTTTGTTCGCATAGCACGCCCGCGCAGCATGACCCGCGTAGCGCAGCCCGCAACAGACTCCCCTAATGCGCGCGAAGGTCCTCATCGACGTAAACCGATGAGGACCTTCGCGCTGTCGTCATGATCCGTACGTGACAGCAATCACGTCCGAACCAGCCGTTACTTCAAGCCGAGCTTACGGTCCAGAATGTCGGAGGCATCCAATCCTAAGCGGCGTCGGATGAACCAGCCAAGACCGAGCGGCAGGCCGGGAGCAAGGCCATGCCGCCTGGACCGAGTGCCACGGTTTTGGAGTTGCCTGCGATAAGCATGGTGCCCTTGGATGCGGCCGTGGAGGTCGAACCATGCTGTCCGCCTCTGGTTTGAGGATTTCGATGTTGCCGTCACTGGTTTTGTACAGTCCCTTATTCTCATTCCAGATACCGGATGCGCCATTGTTGCCGGCCTCACCCGCAGAGAGGAAATGTCTTGTTTTTCTTGTGAGCGCTCACCTATTCACGCGCGATGGCATGTTTTTCAAGCAAAGTCAATAGGTGTGATGTTATCCACACCCTCCACTACGTTGTTTTGCCTCGCGCTGGGCAGCCCCACTTCAGCAAGAGATTGCACAGCTTGCGTTAGGGTGGAGAACATGACTATCACAGTATCCACAGACGGTTCCGCATTAGGGAATCCAAACGGGCCAATGGGCTGGGCCTGGGCCGATCATGAGCAGAACGCCGGCGGCAAGCCTGGCCATAAGCACGACGACCACGGCTACGACGCCGGCGGCGCGACCAACGGCACCAACCAGATTGGCGAACTGTGCGCAGTGTTGGAAGCTTTGCGAGCGCATCCGGGCCCTGAGCCATTGCTCATCGAATCGGATTCGCAGTACGCCATCAATTGCTCGACCAAGTGGGTCAAAGGCTGGAAGAAGAATGGCTGGAAAAATTCACAGAAAAAACCCGTGAAGAACAAAGAGCTTATTCAGGCGATCGACCGTGAAATCTCGCAACGCCCTGGCCCGGTGGATTTCCGATGGGTCAAAGGTCACGCCGGCAACGAAGGCAATGAGCTGGTCGATGAACTGGCACGCACCTATGCGGCGATTGCCGTTCGGGTGCGCGCGACGGCTATCTACCGATTGAAGGCTGGCAGTCGCTGCTGGGCTCCGAATACGCACATGGCACCGATGTGCCTCCAGACGTGCAATTGGTATTGGACGGCAAAGCGGATGCGGCAAGTTTGCGCAAGCCGGCTGCGGCGACGGATCAGACGGATGCCGCAAGGCCGGAGACCAAGTCTTCGTCACCCTTAGCGGCACAATCAACGCAACCTGTACAATCAACGCAACCTGTACCCCCCGCAAAGCCCAGCGGCTGACGGTATCCGGTACGCTGACCTTCTCCCCCGCGCCGAAAACGAGCCCGTATTTCAACGGGCAGCCGATGCCGATCAAAGGCAGCATCGAAATCGAAGGCTATGTGGACGGCGACGGCAACCTGACCATCACCAACGCACCATTCGTACGACACTGACACCCAAACACACGAATATGTACCGCAATCGGACACGATGACACAAAATCGCTCATTCGCGTTAGGATAGGAGATAAGGCTTCACGCCGTTGATCCGTGCGGCGGAGGCAAGGATGGCAAAGGAGAAACCATGGATAAGGCACAGCAGGATGCGCTGAAGAAGGCGGCCGGCATCGAAGCCGCCAAGCTCGTTGAAAACGGCATGATCGCAGGCCTCGGCACTGGTTCGACCGTGAAGTTCCTGGTGGACGAGCTCGGCCGCCGTCATCAGGAGGAAGGTCTTGAGTTCACTGGCGTGACCACGTCTCGCCGCACGCAGGCCCAGGCCGAGAGCTACGGCATCAAGATCGTGGACATCGACGACGTGGACCACATCGACGTGACCATTGACGGCGCCGACGAAGTCGACAAGAACTTCAACGGCATCAAGGGCGGCGGCGCTGCTCTGCTGTGGGAGAAGATCGTGGCCACCAACTCCAACCAGATCGTGTGGATCGTGGACGAGTCCAAGGTTGTGGACACCATCGGCAAGTTCCCGCTGCCGGTCGAGGTCATTCCGTTCGGTGCCGGCCAAGTCATCAAGAAGTTCGAGGCCCGCGGCTACAAGCCGGTGCTTCGTCTTGACGCCGACGGCAAGGAAGTGCGCACCGACGAGAACAACTTCGTGGTGGACCTGCACCTGGAGCGCATCGATCACCCGCAGGAGCTGGCCGAAGACCTCATCAACACGGTCGGCGTGGTGGAGCACGGCCTGTTCCTCAACATGGTCGACAAGGTCATCGTCGGCGACCCGAACGGCCCGCGCGTGATGACCAACGCCAACAAGTGATCGTCTCACATCACTAAGCTTTCCAAGCCCGCATCTGCACATCGCAGGTGCGGGCTTTACTGTTGCCCGAACAAGGCAAAGAGCCAAGCAAAAGAGAAACCCCGCGACCATAACGATCACGGGGTTTCTAATGCCTTGATTGCAGGTAAGACTACTTACGCTGGTGGCGGGTCTTACGCAGCAGTTTGCGGTGCTTCTTCTTGCTCATCCGCTTGCGGCGCTTCTTGATGACAGAACCCATCTGAAGCCTCCATTTCGATTAATCGTAAAAGTTGCAACTCGCACCATAATACACGTGTTGCCAGACAGAGGGAACCAGTATGTTGCCGATAGTCCGCATATGCCCTGAACGCAGTTGGGCATCCACATCAGCAATGTGGATGCCCCAACGTTCATAAGTTTGTGCAGCAGCTGACAGCCGATACTAGATGCTACATCGGGAACTTCTGGTAGAAGCGATCGACCGCTTCCTTGGTGCCGGTAGCTTGGAAGACCACGGTATCGTTCTGCCAGATGGCAACGGCGTTCTTGCTGTTGGAGGCATCGGCCTTCACCACGTACGCGCCCGTGACGTTGCCGGAAACCTTGACGTTGCCGGATGCCGACTCATCGCCGGTCTGCGCAGCGACCAACGCATCGTACTGGGTCTTGGCATTGTCCGCCGACGACCACTGCGCGGCGACCAGCGTGACATCCTTGGCGGCATCACCAGTGGAGTAGGTCAGAGTGTACTCCTCGAGCGGCGACGCGGAATTCCACGTCGTGGAGGCATCCGCCTTGGTACGCGCGTAATTCAGCACGCTGCCCGGCATGGCCTTCAACAGCTCACTGGCATCATCCGGCAAAGCTGTGGCGTCGATGGTCGCTTGGTCGGCTCGGATGATTCGGTTTTCTGCTGGCTGTTTTGGGTGGTAGTGGAGGTGCCATCATTCTTCTGGATGGCCCAACCCGGCCACACAAAGGCCGAAAGCACTGCCAGGATAATCACAACAGCTGCGGCAACCACCACTGCAATCAACTTGCCATGGGATTGCGTGGTCGAGGAGTTCTCACTATTAGTCATGCCCCGATTCTCTCACAGCCGCGTGACGCTAGGCGGCCGTAATTTTAGTCGTTGTGCGCAAGCCGCGTGAAACTCTTGTGAACGGTAAAAATTTACCGTCCGCTGGTGTTTGGGTTAGGGTGAGACCATGGCGAAATCAAGTGTGCAGTATGTATGTTCCGAATGCGGTTGGAACGGGCCGAAGTGGTACGGCCGTTGCCCCGAGTGTGGCCAGTGGGGCACGGTCGAGGAATTTCACGAGGCTCGGCCGGCGGCAGGCTCTCGCACGGCCGCTCCCGGCCGAACATCACGCACGCAGTCGGTTACGGTTGCCAACAACGCCAGATCTGCAGCCCGTCCGATTACCGAAGTGGGCACGGAAAGCGTCGAGCGGCTCGGTACCGGGTTTTCCGAATTCGACCGTGTGCTCGGCGGTGGCGTGGTGCCGGGTTCAGTAACGCTGATAGCGGGCGAACCGGGTATCGGCAAGTCGACATTGCTGTTGCAGACGGCCGGCAATATCGCGCGCGTTGTGGCGGGAGACAGTACGTTCCGAGGGGCAGGTCAGCGGTCTGCCCAACAGTCGGGCCGGGCGCAGGGCAACGCATCGAACACGGTGCCGATGCGGGGCAACGCATCATCAACACACGCCAACACCGTGCTGTACATTTCCGGCGAGGAATCACAGGCGCAGGTTCGTTTGCGCGCTTCCCGCATCAATGCGGTGGAGCCGAACTTGTTACTGGCCTCCACCACCGACCTGTCCACAGTATTGGGGCTGATCGAACAGAACAAGCCGGCCTTGGCCATTGTGGATTCGGCGCAGACCATCGTCTCGCAGGAGGTCGATGGCATTTCCGGCGGTTCGACTCAGGTGCGCGAAGTGGCAAGCGCGCTGATAGATACCGCTAAGACACTTGACATTCCAGTATTTCTGGTTGGTCATGTGACCAAGGATGGTTCGATTGCAGGCCCGCGCACATTGGAGCATCTGGTCGATGTGGTCTGCCAATTCGAAGGCGACAGCGAGACTGCGCTGAGAATGCTGCGAGCGGTGAAGAATCGTTTTGGCCCGACCGATGAAGTCGGCTGTTTCGACATGAGCGGTGAAGGCATCGAAGAGGTCACCGATCCCGCCGGATTGTTCCTGTCTGGAGACGGCCCTGATGCGGCCAACGCGGCACCCGTGGAAGGCACCTGCGTGACGTTCACATTGGATGGGCATCGCAGTCTGCCTATCGAAGTACAGGCTCTGGTCACCACGTCGGTGCTGCCCACACCCCGTCGTGCGGTCAATGGCGTGGACCCCAGCCGTATCGCCATGCTGGTCGCGGTGCTCTACCGTCACAGCAAGCTCAACCTGCTGTCCAACGACCTGTATATCTCCACTATTGCCGGGGGCCAGGCCAAGGAGCCCGGTTCCGACTTGGCGATAGTGGCGGCACTGGCGAGCGCCGCCACGTCAAACCCATTGCGCGAGCCACGTGCGCCATTGGTGAGATTTCCCTGACCGGTCAGGTGCGCCCGGTACCGCGTATGGAATATCGCCTTCGCGAGGCCGCACGCCTCGGCTTCACCACGGCGGTCATTCCGCCACTGCGCAAGCCGGTGCATGTCGAGGGACTTCAGCTGGTGGAGTCCAACACATTGTCCGACGCATTAGACGCCTTGGGAGTGCGTAAATAGCCCTGAGATATGCCTCAGGCGGTAAGACGCTTGGTCTCCTCGACGTTGCGCTTGAGTTCGTCGACGAGTTGGTCGGGGCCATCAAACTTGACCTGCGGGCGCAGGAAGCCGACGAATTCGACGCGAACCTTGTGGTCGTACAGGTCGATCCATTCTTCAGTGATGCAGTAGGCCTCCACCACACGCTCATTAAGGCCGGTTTTTTCACTGAAGGTGGGTTTGGTGCCAATGGAGATGGCGGCGGGCCAACGGTTTTCACCATCTACCAGCCAACCGGCATAGACGCCGTCGACCGGAATGTAGCCTGCAATGTCGGAGCCAAGATTGGCGGTGGGGAATCCGATGGTGCGGCCACGCTCCTCACCATGCACCACTTCGCCCTCGATGGAGTGCGGAGCACCCAGAATGGCGTTGGCGTCCTGGATTCGGCCATGAGCCAGCAGGTAGCGCACATTGGTGGAGCTCCAGGCGCGCATTGCCTTGGCCTGGTTCTTCTTGCTCCATGCGCGGCGCTCGGCTTTGGTGGCATTGGCCAGCGGATCGACGGGCTCTCCCCATTCGCTCGGGGCTTCCGGCTTGAAATCGCGCGGAATACGCACTTCACCCGGGCCACGGTCATCGACCACATCAAGTTCGAATACACCGGTGGCGGCGGCAAGATTGGCGATATGCTTCACATCACCTTCTCGACCCTTGCCCATGGCGGCATCCTGCCCAAGGACCAACGTGCGCATACCCAGCTTGCCGGTGAGTCGGCCAAGGAAGAAAATGTATGACATAGCTGCGAAGGCCAGCGTGTAGTGCACCACCAGCACATGGTCCACGCCGAACTGTTCCATGCGGTGCAGTCGATCATCCACACTGGTCAATGCTTCGGCATCCACGTTCTGAACCGCGGGCTCTTCGCCATGGTGCGAGATGACCCAGCCGTGCACGAATGCGGGGCGCGGATCAAACAGAATCACCACGGAAAAAGCATCATGCTGGTGCGCGAGTTCCACCACACGCTTGATCACCGCCTGATGACCCAAGTGCATGCCATCAAATGCGCCCAATGTCACCACGGCCTTCTTATCGTTACTGAACGAGGGCCATTCAATCGAACCTTCGGCGTCAGGGGTCAGGTGCGTGATATCCATCAGTGTGCTGTTCCTTTTATCCGTGCGATGTTATTCATGCAATATAGACGTTGTTGTGCGCGGCCTGTATCAAGCTGCACTTTTCACCGCGTCTACTTTACGCGAGGGGGAATACGGTGACCGGCTTGGCCTGATGAGCGTTTGCACGCTCGATAATCGCCGCCACATCATGCGTTTGCGGCACAATGGCGGCAGTGGGCTCGCTGATTGTACGCTCAATACGGCGGCCGAAGCGTAATTCGCTGGCCTCCTCAGGAGTGATGTCAAGCGCCGGCATCGCACCTCGAGCGGCCTGTTCCATGGTAAGGGCATGGTCAAGCAGCCAGTTGCGGCGCTCGTCACCGGCAAGACCTTCAGGAGTGTCCAATACGCACTTGCTGCGCGTGACGGTTTGCCCTTCCCGATTAGTGAACGTCTTCTGATCGGTATGTGCGGTGACGGTATGGGTTCGCGTGTCAAGCATCGCCTCAGGAGCGATAAGTCCGCTGGCATCGTCCGGCAACGCGAATCGGCCGACTCGCGTACGGCGCAAACGGGTCAGGTATCCGCCGACGCCAAGTTCTTTGCCGAGGTCGCGGGCGAGCGCACGGATATAGGTGCCCGATGAACAGCTGATCCGCACGTCAACATCAAGTGCGGGAATCGCTCCCGTGTTCGCGTCTTCCCGCAATGGTTCAGCGGCCTGCTCCCCTGCTACGAATCCGCTGCGGATATCCAGCACGGTGAATTCGCTGATGGTGACCGGGCGGGGTTTGAGTTCCACATCCTTGCCTTCGCGAGCCAAGTCGTAGGCACGCTGGCCGTTGATTTTGATGGCGGAGAACGTATTGGGGACTTGTTCGATATCGCCGGTGAAATTGGTGGCGATGGTGCGTGTGAGCAGGTCTTGCCATGAGGCAGTTGGTAACGCCGTTGGTTCGCCGCTCTGGCCACCCTCAGTCAGCTGCGCTGATAGCGTTTGCCAGCGGGAACGGGCTTCACCATCGACAAGCACCTCGCCTTCGGCATCGTCGGTAGTGGTGCGCAGGCCGAGGCGTATGGTGGCCTCGTAGGTTTTGTCATGCGCCACGATGGCGTTGAGCAGTCGTGTGGCGTGGCCGAAGGCGATGACCAGCGTGCCAGTGGCCATGGGTCAAGGGTGCCGGCGTGACCGACCTTCTTGATGTGCAACGCGCCGCGCACGGCGGCGACGGCGTCGAAGCTGGTCACGCTTGCGGCTTGTCGATGATGAGCAGACCGCTGGGTGTTGTATGAAGCACACTACTCCTCGTCAGAGTCGTCTTCGAAGTCGTCGCTGGGCTCGTCGTCATGCTTGTACGGATCGGCGTCGCCGGCGTACTGGGCGGTGGCGCGAGCACGGGCGAGTTCTTCATCACGCTTCTTGGCCACGGCGAGTATGTCTTCGATCTCGTGAGCCTCGCCGGGCACTTCATCGAACACGAATTGGAGCTGCGGAGTCAGGCGCAGGCCAGCCTTGTGGCCCACCAGAGAACGCAGGTGGCCCTTGGCCTGATCGAGTGCCTGCTGGGCGCGCTTGCGTTCGCCTTCCTCGTGGCCTTCGTGGCCGAGCTGGGTCCAGTAGACCTTGGCGATCTGCAAATCGTTGGTCACACGAACTTCGGTGACGGTGATGCTGGCGAGTCGCTTGTCATGCAGTTCGCGCTCAATGGAGGAGGCGACGACACGCTGAATCAAGGCCGCAATACGTGCGGCGCGCGGGTTGGTTCCTGCCATAGGAATTTCCTTTTCTAGACTTGAGCCCCCTCTGACGAGGGGCTGCCGAACGCAGTGAGGCTGGGGGAGAGAAAATCATGGAACTACCATGTCTCTCCCCAGTCAGTCTGCGGCTGACAGCCCCCTCGTCAGAGGGGGCTTAACAATGACTACTTGCGCTCGACTTCCCGCATCTCGAAGGTCTCGATGATGTCGCCGAGTTCAATGTCGTTGAAGGTGCCGAGGTTGATACCAGCCTCGTAGCCTTCCTTGACGGACTGAACGTCGTCCTTGAAGCGACGCAGCGAGGAGATCTCGAGGTCGTTGACCGTGGCCACGCCGTTGCGCAGGATACGGCACTTCGTACCACGCTTGACCTCGCCGTCCTGCACCATAACGCCGGCGATGTTGCCGAACTTGGAGGAGCGGAAGATCTCGCGGATCTCGGAGTGAGAGGTGACGACCTCTTCGTATTCCGGCTTGAGCATGCCCTTGAGGGATGCCTCGATGTCTTCGATCGCACGGTAGATGACCGAGTAGTACTTGATCTCCACGCCCTCGCGCTCGGCGAGGTCCGCGACCTGACGGTTCGGACGCACGTTGAAACCGATGATAACGGCCTTGTCGACCGTGGCCAGGTTGACATCATTCTGGGTGATTGCACCGACGCGCGGTGGATGACCTGGATGCCGACCTCGTCGGATACCTCGATCTTCATCAAGGAATCCTCGAGCGCCTCGACCGAACCGGACGAATCGCCCTTGATGACAATATTGAGCATGTCGATCTCGGACTCGGCGAACTTCTTCTTGAAGTCCTCGAGGGAGACGACCTTGCGACGCTTGGCCAGCTGGGCGGCACGCTCGGTGGCCTGACGCTTCTCGCAATCTGGCGAGCGGCACGATCATCGGAGGCGACCAGGAAGAGGTCACCGGCGGTGGGCACGGAGGTCAAGCCCAGCACCTGAACAGGTGTGGACGGACCGGCCGCTTCCATCGGCTGACCGTTCTCGTCGAGCATGGCACGCACGCGGCCGTACGAAGTGCCGGCCACGATGGCATCGCCCACGTGGAGCGTACCCTGCTGAACCAGCACAGTGGCCACGGCACCACGACCCTTGTCGAGTCGGGCTTCGACGGTGGCACCACGGGCGTCCATGTCGGGGTTGGCGCGGAGGTCCAGCTCAGCGTCAGCCGTGAGCAGCACGGCTTCGAGCAGCTTGTCGACGTGCAGGTTCTGCTTGGCGGAGATGTCGACGAACATGGTGTCGCCACCATACTCTTCAGGGACCAAGCCGAACTCGGTGAGCTGGCCGCGGACCTTCTCCGGGTTGGCACCGGCACATCGATCTTGTTGACGGCCACGACGATCGGCACCTTGGCGGCCTGAGCGTGGTTGATGGCCTCAACGGTCTGGGGCATCACACCATCGTCGGCGCGACCACGAGGATCGCGACGTCAGTGAGCTCGGCACACGGGCACGCATGGCGGTGAACGCCTCGTGGCCAGGGGTATCGAGGAAGGTGATCTTGCGCGGTTCGCCTTCAAGGTTCACGGTGACCTGGTAGGCACCGATGCGCTGGGTAATGCCGCCGGCCTCACGTGCGATGACGTTGGTCTTGCGGATGGTATCCAGCAGTCGTGTCTTACCGTGGTCGACGTGGCCCATGACGGTAACGACCGGCGGGCGAGGCTTGAGATCCTCGTCATCCTGCAGTTCTTCCTCGTCAAGGTTGATGTCGAACTGCTGGAGCAGTTCCTTGTCTTCCTCTTCTGCGGAGACGAGCTGGATGTTCCAGCCGATCTCTTCGCCCAGAATCTGGAAGGTCTCCTCATCCAAGGACTGGGTGGCGGTAGCCATCTGACCCAGGTGGAAGAGCACGGTGACCAGCGCGGCCTGGTTGACGTTGATCTTCTCCGCAAGATCGGCCAGGGACGCGCCCTGACGCAGACGGATGGTCTGGCCGTTGCCGTTGGGGATGCGAACGCCGCCGATGGTCGGTGCTTTCAGCTCCTCATACTCATGGCGCTTTGCCAGACGGTTCTTACGGGCCTTTGAAGACTTGCCGCCCTGACGTCCGAATGCGCCTGCGGCACCGCCGCGACCGCCGCGACCGCCGCAC
>ENA-OQHA01000728-OQHA01000728.1-human-gut-metagenome-genome-assembly--contig:-NODE-728-length-15265-cov-4.098164_pt1 | contig 15265 bp, 20 predicted proteins | sample MGYA00242558_ERZ504707 | MGnify/ENA primary metagenome ERZ504707 (study PRJEB26092, sample SAMD00036197) | human gut metagenome | host: Homo sapiens | study: EMG produced TPA metagenomics assembly of...
CGGTCATGCGCTTGTGGCCCATGACGTTCCACTCGGCGGCGTGGATCAGGTAGACCTCGAGGTCGCGGTCGCCGAACTTGTTCATGAGGTACTCGAGCTGCATGAGCTCGTCCCAGGTGCCGCCGACGCCATCAGGAACACGGCGTCGTAGCCTCGTCGGCGACCTTGTCGGCGAGCGCGGTCATCTTCTTGCCGGTCTCGTAGAGCGCCTTGCCGTCCTCGAGGTAGCCTCCTGGTCGAAATGCATGATCTCGATCTTCTCGGTTTCCTTCATTTGTCTCTCCTTTCTGGGGTTGTCTCCACATCCCCCATGCCAACGGGCATCAAAACCCGCTTACATTCCGTAACACTCGGCCGCTTTGGCCTTAAGCGCATTGACTGACTCTTCGTAGCCCTCTGCCTTGACCTCCATCTGTTTGGAGACGGCATCGAGATACGGGTGCACGTCCCATGACTTCAGACGCTCGGCGATTATGGCCGCAATCGTCTGGAAGAACACAAGATTGGGAATTGCGCTGAGCAGCGGAGCCACCTGAGGCAACGCAACCTCGTGAGCCCTACCCCTGGGATGGGCCGTGAGCAGCACCGTTTTGTCGTAACGTTCGATAGCGCATCGGCGATATTCGCAAGACGCTCCGACCCTTGCGGATCGTCGACGATAAACACCAGGTAGCCTGGGGTTATCTGCATCTCGGGACCGTGGACGAACTCCTCGCCCTCGTGATGCATGGCAGGAATCTTGATGGTCTCGCTCAGCTTGAGGGCCGCTTCTTCGGCAACGCCATAGTTGGGGCCGTTGCCGACGACCATGGCGGGCATGTGCTCAGAAAGCTCGAGCATGTGGTCTTGGACATATGCCTCGGCGGTCTTGCACATCACGGCATTGGCCTGGATAGCCTCGCGCAGGTCGTCAAGACGCTGGGCAACGCCCTTGGCGTCAATCGTTCCGCGCGCCTGACCACAGTAAATACCAAAGAGCACCAGGTACTCAACGAGAACCTCGACGCCCAGCGTCACAAAATCCACCGACTCGACACCCACGCCGTAGTCAAGAATGATGTCAGCGTGTTCCTTGATGGGTGCCTCGACGTTTGCCGTGAGCGCAACTGCAGCCATATCGTGTGCGCGCATGTAATCGAGCGCCGCGATCGTATTGGTCGAATAGCCGCTCTGCGAAACGGCAATGTTGAGCGCATGCTGCGGATAGGTGTGTTCAAAATCGACGAAGGCCTCGGGCGTCACAACGGACACCTGCATCTGCAGCGCATCTTGCAGGTAATCGCGGGCGCAATCGGCGGCATGGCGCGACGAACCCGAAGCAACGATGCGCAGCGCGTCAAAAGAACCGGACTGGAAAATATCAACGAGCTGCGCTACCAGCTCAGACGAACGCTCGAGGTTCTCTCCCATACGCACATGGGCAAGCTGAACGTAATCGAGCATCTTCATCGTCTCACCTCGTAACAAATCATTAGTATTTGATACCAATCACAGTTACAGGTTACGGCTTTTTGATACCTCTTTGTCGATTTATTTATCCCCATCGGCGAACGGTCGATTTTGAGCCATGTAAGGTTGTATATGCAGTCTGCTCAACGAATCAAAATTCCGTCAGCTTTTCAGCCCGTTATGCAAAAAACCAGCTAGTACGTATAGGTATATCCACCCGCATCACCGCGGTTAAACGACTTGACGTACTCGATCGCCTGGCCGCTCGCATCGAAGCTCACACACTCAAGCGTCAAGGCAAGATCGCCCTGCTCCAGTCCAAGCAGGCCGGCATCTCGCGCGCCCAGCGCTTCGATATCGAGCTTTTCCTGTGCCATGACCGGCTTTCGGCCCAACATCTCATAGGTCTCGTACAAACTGAAGACCGACACGTCAATATCTTCGATTGTGGGAAACAGCAGGCACGGGATGAACGCCATCTCAATCGATACGGGATCGCCGTTGACGCAGTTCAAACGCCGAATCGAATACAGTAAATCGTCCTCGGCAATGCCAAACAGGTTGGCATAATATGGGCCCGCATAACGCTTGGAACGCGCGAGGATGCGGACGGACGGCTCGCCGCCCGAAGCACGAACCGATTCGCGAAAGCCTCCCGTTCGCTCGTAGGCAACGGGCACTTTCTGTGCCACAAACGCGCCCTTTCCGCGGACGCGTCGAATCTGCCCACGCCGAACCAGCTCATCGACAGCGCTTCGGATGGTCAAGCGCGTCGTACCAAATTCCTCGGCGAGGTCTTTTTCGGACGGAATCATGGAACCCGTAGGATATATACCGCGCTCAATACGCTCCTCGATGCGGCGTCGAATGCGCATATAAACCGGGGTGGCATCTACTGTTTCAGCCATTGTTCACCTGCCACGCTCCTCATGCCGTTCTTTTCGCCGTTATCGGCAAAGCGGAACTTTGTAGGCAAAATCACCGATTTGCAATGCTCCACAAAACGCATGTCCTTATCAAATTCTATCGTGCTCTCATAGAACACCGGCGTTCCCTCTTCTTGCTGGAGCAACTCGGCCTCTTCGGCGTTCAAACGCGAGATGGAGATATGCTCACGTCCATGCTCAACGCGCACGCCACCTTCTTTGAGCAAGACATCGTAAAGGCTCTCGCACTCAAAATCGTGCTCGGGAAGCGATGGGCACAGGGACAGGTTAACGTGAGCCGTCTCGATTGACGCCGCTCGCCCTCAATAAGTCGAACGCGCTGCATGCGGAGCAAAGGAGCGCCTATAGCCACCCCAAGCTTGTCGGCAAGCGTCTTATCCGCCTCGATAGTCTCGGTGGAAACCAGACGAGAAGAGGGATGCAGGCCGGCAGTCCGCACGGCATCGGAAAAGTTATACGTTTCCTGGAAGATGTTCAGCGGCTTAGGAGGACACACATACGTACCCGATCCGCGACGGCTCTCGAGCGTTCCACACGAGATGAGTCGCGTGATACCAGCGCGCAACGCCGTACGCGAAACGCCGATCTCTTCGCACAGCACGCGCTCGGCCGGCAGGCGATCGCCGCCGGCAAGCTGATGGTGCTGGATATACCAAAGAATCCCCTCGATAGCACGATCTTTGGGGGGAATTGCATAAGATTCGCCTGCCTTTGCACAGACTCCTCGTTCAGAAACGTATGTCGCCAAAATTAGGCCAGACCACCCATGGCATCAAATTCGGCCTTGATCTTCTCGGCGACATTCCGATACGACTTATATAGGCTTGAATCGCGTTTGACTTCATCGGTCATAACGGGAATCTCTAGTTTGGAAACCTCGTCTTTTCCCGTCTGAACCGCCACAACAACGCCCATACCAAGACACATATTACGCTTGGCTGCGTTCATTTTTGCCGCCTTAGCGGGATTTGCCAGAATACGCTGGGCAAATTCCTGTTTAGAGACCGCTTCATCGGCCTCCTGATCGCCCGCCTCGGCTACTTCGCACTGCAACACGTCCGCATAGTCAAAAATCTTCGGCTCGCCGCCGCGCTGATGTACGGCCCACTTGTGACGCGTGGCATCCTGGTAGATAGCCGGCAAAAACGTAAACCGCGGCGGGTCCAAAATCGTATCCGTGATGGTAAACACATCGGGATCAAAGGCATCCTGCGGGTTTTTCTTCTTGAACAGCCCCATATCAGCCTCCCGTACTAGCATTAAACAACTCAAGCTGAATATAGCACCAATTTCAAGCCGCCGCCTTACTCTATCGGCACGCGGCGTCTATGGCTCGCCCAGCGGAAAGTTCATGGACGAGGGCGGGGTGCCTGCTTTGTTTGAGAAGTGGGCTTCGCGAACTTCTCAACAAAGCAGCACCCGGCCCCGCCAGCAAATAGCGGACACTCTGCATGCAATCTATGCAAACAAGCAAGTGCGCTTAGCTATATTCGGTAAGGTCAAGCACACTGTCCTTCACGATAAGCGCCGGCTCCAGAACGACCTCTTCGGCACGTCTACCGCCCCTACCGGCAAGACGCTTGGACATGCAGCCAAAAGCATGCTCCGCAAGGATACCGGGATCCTGCTCAATCGCGGTCAGCGCCGGCTCAAAGAGAACGTCGGCTGCCGAGTTGTCATAGCTCACCACCGAGATATCGCCCGGGATGCTCTTACCCATCTCATGCAGGCGCTTGAGCAGGCCGAGGGCAATGTTATCCGAGCTTGCGAACACGGCGGTGGCGTCGGTCGCGAGCACCGCCTCCGAGGCCTCGTATGCGCTCGGAATGTAATACTCGCTCTCGAACTCCAGACGGGCGTCGATGGGCAGGCCAACCTCGCGCAGTGCGCGCTCATAGCCGGCAAGTCGTTTGCGACCCGTATTGGAGCGGCGCGCGTTAACCAGGCAGGCAATGCGGCGGTGGCCTTGCTCGATCAGATAGCGGGTGGCCATATAGCCGCCCATCTCGTGGTCGAACATCACCTTGTCGCACTCGAGTCCCTCAATGGCACGGTCGACCATTACGGCCGGGATGGCAGGTGGCTGACTTCTTCGCGCAGGCGCGGTCGTCGGAGAACTCGTCGCCCACGACCAGGAAGACGCCATCAACGCCGCGCGTCACCAGCTGGCGCAGCAGCTCCAGATCGTCATCGGCGCTTCCGCCCGAGCTGGTAATGAAGAGCGCATAGCCGTCCTCGCGGCAGCGCTTTTCCAAGCTGCCGGCAAGCGAGGCAAAAAAGCGGCTCTCGATGTTAGGGACGATAAGGCCCAGCGTGCGCGACTCGCGCATGACCAGGCTACGCGCAATCTGGTTGGGAACATAGTGGTTGCGCGCCGCGACCTCCTTGATGAGCTTGCGGTTTTCTTCTGAGATGCGACAGGGCCGATTATTGAGCACAAGCGAGACCGACGAGGGGGAAAGCCCCACCTCCTGGGCGATCTGCTTGAGGGTGACTTTGTTGGCCATCTCGCTCCTTCCGGGTTTACGCGCAATCTCTTGAAAGTATAGCGACTACCCCTCTACCTCGGTGATAAACACTTTACCAATCCGGTAGACGGCTGTTTTATCGCCGCAAGCGCACCAAATCCGTCCGGGTGGGGTATATTGCAATCGATTGATGACGACGACCACCAAAAGGCGGATATTCGTATGCACGAGAACGACTTTTTTAACGAGGACCTGCTGTGCGCGCTTGCTGGCGTTGCCGGCGAGGACAACGTACTGATGAGCGAGCCCATGCGCGAGCACACCACGTTTAAGATCGGCGGCCCGGCCGACGTCTTTGTCACGCCCGATACCGAGCAGGGCCTCGTCGCCACGCTCGATACCTGCTATCGCTGCGATCTGCCCCTCACCATCGTGGGCAACGGCTCCGACCTGCTCGTCGGCGACAAGGGCATCCGTGGCGTCGTCGTGGCGCTGGGCGAGGGACTCTCCGACATTACGGTCGACGGCACGCACGTCACGGCGGCAGCCGGCGCCTTGCTTTCCGATGTCGCCGCTGCGGCAGCCGAGGCCGGTCTCACCGGCATGGAGCCCATCTCGGGCATCCCCGGATCGGTCGGCGGCGCCTGCTACATGAACGCCGGTGCCTACGGTGCCTGCATGGCCGATGTGCTGGGGTCCGTGCGCGTCTACAAACCCGCTCGCATGCTCGACGACGGCACCCGCGGCAGCGGCAACATCATCGAGTTCGATGTCGACGAACTCAACCTGGGCTATCGCAAGAGCCGCATCGCCGACGACGGCTTTATCGTTCTTTCTGCCACCTTCAACCTCGCACCGGGCAACGCCGCGATGATCAAGCCGACATGGACGACTACCGCCAGCGCCGCGAGGACAAGCAGCCGCTCGACATGCCGAGCGCCGGCTCCACCTTCAAGCGCCCCGAGGCTACTTTGCCGGCAAGCTCATCATGGATGCCGGCCTGCGCGGCCATGCTGTCGGCGGCGCGCAGGTGAGCGAAAGCACTGCGGCTTCATCGTCAACGCCGACCACGCCACCGCCGCCGATGTCGACGAACTCATCCGCCACATCCAAACAACCGTCAAAGAGCAGTTCGACGTAGACCTAGAACCCGAAGTCCACCGAGTCGGCGAATTTTTATAGCCCGCTCGCCGCGGTCCACTTTAATTAATAACGGACAAGTGACGTAGCTCACTTGTCCCGTTTTCATTTATTTGCGAAGAACATCGGCCATCCGCAGGATTGAAATCATCGACCGATAAGTGAGTTCCACCTTTTCGCCCGCAAGCAGTCGTTTCGAGCCAATCTCATCTAGCCCCACAAGGCGAGAAAACAGCAAGCTACTCATCGTGCCCTCGTCAATTGATTCCTTTATGGTCTTCAAAACGTCCGTATCATGAAGCGACGCCGAGCTGTAGGGGGCAACACGAGCGGAACTCTCAATTAACGACGAGACAAAAGGATGGAGATGCTTTGGACATAGTCCGTCAAACACCACATCCCCATTGTCATCCGAGCCGACCAGGCGCCAACTATAATGATCGACCCAGTCGTCTCCGTCATATATGGTGTCCATGAGCAACTTCCCGTCTAGAGAGAAACCTGTTTGAACATCGGGGCGCAAGACCGCAATCCATCTAGGACCCGCAGCAGCTCCGACCCAACGCACCACACGACAATTGTATATTGCGACTATTTTAGATCTACATGATCAGTTCGAGTTCGCAACAAGGCGATTATTGCAGCTAGGTTATATTTCATTTTCCACTTTGATGAGCCGTCGGCTCCAAATTCCAAAACCGAAGTCCACGGAGTCGATAATTTTATTTAAAAAGAAGGCCCCGAAAGGGGCCTTCGCCATCTTTATATCAGACAACCAGTCCGGTGTATCGCGCTCAGGACCCGAGAGGGCCGGACAGTCCGAGAGCATAAGGTTGATCGCGAGTTCCGCACGAGCCGGAGAGCACTTAATGTGCTCTCCGTGCGAGCAGGACTGCCCGAGCAGGCAACCTTATGCCTCTCGGACTGTCCCGGACCAAACCGCAGCTACGACAGCGCAATACCGCCAAGCCAGCCCCAGCGCACGCCAGAGCCAGTGCCGTAGAACCCAATGAACGAGTCAAGCGACCTCGACGTGATGGCGCCCTCGTTACTCATAACGATGCCGCCGCCAACGTAGATGCCCACGTGGCCATAGATCAGGCCCGGTATGCCGGTACCGCTATGCGATGAGTCGGCAACAATCATGCCCACCTGCAGCGCCGAGCGGTCGGAGCTATAGCACCAGGCGTTAAACATATCGCACGCGTTACCGCCAAAGTAGCCAACGCCGGCGTTACGGAAGACATTGGTAACCCACGCCGCGCACCAGTTCTGCCCCGGCGAAGGCGTGGAGTAGCACGCGTTGACGACGGCCTGCTGCTTGCCCGATCCGGCATTCTGCTGCGGAGTTCCGGGCGCATACGATCCAGCGCCCGAGCTCGAACCACCCGAGTAGGAATTGTTCTTGTTCGCGGCGGCCGCGGCAGCAGCGGCCTTCCTGGCAGCCTCCTCGGCCTGGGCGGCAGCGAGAATCTCGGAATCACGCTGAGCCATGAGCTCCTTGACATCGTCAGAGAGGCCGTTCAGAACCGTCTGGACCTCCTGCTGCTTGGCCTGCATGTCCTGCATCTGGGCAGTCTGCTGATCCTTGAGCTTCTCCAAGTCGGCCTTCTGCGACTCAAGCTCGGTCTTTTGCGCATCGAGCTCTTCCTGGATGGTCTGAATGTCCTCGATGGCGTCGCGGTCGCTCTTGTTGATCTTCTCAACATAGTGCGCATTGGCGACGAGCTCCTCAAACGAGCCCGAGGCGAGCAGCAGCGACAGGATGTTGGTGCCGCCCGACTTATAGCTGGCGGAAACGCGATCGGAAAGATCGCCGCGCTTCTTTTTGAGCTCGGCCTTCTTTTCGTCAATCTGCGCCTGCGTGCTGTCAATCTGGCCCTGTACGCCCTCGATATCGTTGAGGGTCTGGGCGTCTTGTTGGCCAGCGCCGCGTATTCATTTGCGATGCTGTCGAGCTGGGCCTGGACCTCGTCAAGCTGAGCCTGGGCCGCATTGAGCTTGTCGGTGGTTTCCTTGGTGGCCTCCGCAGCATGGGCGCGAGCGGGCAGACCAAAAAGAACGGCTGCAGAAGCTGCGCCGAACAGGGCCTTGAGGGCAGTGCGACGCGAAAGCTCCTGGGAAAGGATGGAATCGCTGTTTGGTGACATATCTACTCCGTTACATGTTTATTTATATGTCGCTCAACTCATACATATTAGCGTACATCCGGCGCATCCCAACGATTTCCACGAACGGCAGCAAACCGTATGGTCGGCGGCTCATATGCAAACGTCAAGGTCGAGGGTATGCCCACGCCAAACATTTCCATGAGTACGTTAGCATGTTCATCTGCTTTTCCTGCCCTGCACGTTTTGGGTACCCCTGCCTGCGCTATACTCCCCTCAAGAAGTGTTCCTGATTCGATAGGAGACTGCATGTCCAAAGCACTCGACCCCAAAGACACCTGCGTCCTCGTAACCGGTGGCGCCGGCTTTATCGGCTCGCACACCGTCGTTCAGCTGCTCGAGGGCGGCTACCAGGTCGTCATCGTCGACGACCTCTCCAATTCCAGCGCTGTCGCCGTTGACCGCGTCAAGACCATCGTGGGCGAAGAGGCTGCCAAAAACCTCACCTTCTACGAGGCTAATGTGCTCGACCGCGAGGCCATGAACAAGACCTTCGACACTCACCAGATCGACCGCGTCATCCACTTCGCCGGCTTTAAGGCCGTCGGCGAGTCGGTGAGCAAGCCCGTCGAGTACTATCACAACAACATCGAGAACACCCTGGTGCTCATCGACGTCATGCGCAACCATGGCTGCAAGTCCATCATCTTCTCGAGCTCCTCGACCGTCTACGGCGACCCGGACAACCCGCCCGTCACCGAGGAAGACCCCAAGAAGCCCGCAACCAACCCCTATGGCTGGACCAAGTGATGATCGAGCAGATCCTTATGGACGTCCACACCGCCGACCCCGAGTGGGACGTCGTGCTGCTCCGTTACTTCAACCCCATCGGCGCTCATCCGTCGGGCCTGATCGGCGAGGACCCCAAGGGCATCCCCAACAACCTGGTGCCCTATGTCGCCCAGGTCGCCGTGGGCAAGCTCGAGGCCGTTCAGGTCTTTGGCAACGACTACCCCACCCCCGACGGCACCGGCGTGCGCGACTACATCCACGTGTGCGATCTGGCCTCTGGTCACGTTGCCGCCCTTAACTGGATGAACGGCAAGACCGGCGTCGAGATCTTTAACCTGGGCACCGGCACCGGCACCTCGGTACTCGAGGTCGTCGCCGCCTTCTCCAAGGCTTGTGGCAAGGGAGCTGCCCTACGTGATCCGCGAGCGCCGCGCCGGCGACATCGCTGCCAACTGGTGCGATGCCTCCAAGGCCGAGCGCATGATGGGCTGGAAGGCCCAGTACGACATCGCGGACATGTGCCGCGATAGCTGGAACTGGCAGAGCCACAACCCCAACGCTTCGCCGACGCCGAGTAGCAAAAACCTACATACCGTTCTTGCCCCGATCTCACGTTGTGAGGTCGGGGCTTTTTTCATGGCATGTAGCCATTCGCCGAAAATCGACCAACTTTTTTATCTTGCCTGTACATGTTTAAACAACATGTTTTACAATAGGCGTATCGAATCAGAACATCGGAGGCGGACTGCACACCCATCGGCAGGCCGACCCCAGAACAAGAAGGTTGGTGAGCGCATTCATGGAGCGTGCAAGCGGCGTCCTCATGCCCGTCTCATCTCTGCCCGGACCATACGGAATCGGCGGCTTTGGCTGGAATGCCTACGACTTCGTCGATTTTCTCGCCTCGTGCAAACAACATTACTGGCAGATTCTGCCCCTTACGACGACCAGCTATGGCGATTCGCCTTATCAGTCGTTCTCGGCCGCGCGGGCAACCCCAACTTATCGACTTTGCCGAGCTTATCGAGGCAGGGTATCTGGAGCAGCGCGATATCGATGGCGTGTATCTGGGATCCGACCCCAGCAATGTCGACTACGGTGCTATCTTTGGCGGCCGCCGTCAGATTCTCGACCGCGCCGCCGAGCGCTTTGCTGCCGACAAGCCGGCCGATTTCGATGACTTTATCCAGGCCAACGAGGACTGGCTCATCCCCTACTGTGAGTTCATGACCGTCAAAGAGGAGTGCGGTCTCAAGGCGTTTTGGGAGTGGCCCGCGGAGCTCCGCACCCGCGGTGAGGCTTCCGCCAAGGTCTGCGCCGACCATCCGGCGCGTATGCTCTACCACCAGATGACGCAGTACTTCTTCGATCGCCAGTGGAACCGCCTCAAGGCCTATGCCAACGAGCGCGACATTCTCATCATCGGCGACCTGCCCATCTATGTCTCGCGTGACTCTGTCGAGATGTGGCGACGCCTGAGCTCTTTAAGATCGACGCCGCCGGCAATCCCGTGAGCGTCGCCGGCACGCCGCCCGACCAGTTCTCGGCCACCGGCCAGTACTGGGGCAACCCCATCTACGACTGGGACGCTATGGAGTCCGATGGCTTCTCCTGGTGGGAGGGCCGCATTCGCGCCGCCCTCGACATGTACGACGTCATCCGCCTGGATCACTTCCGCGGCTTCGAGGCCTATTGGGAGGTGCCGTTCTCCTCGCCCGATTCGTCCTACGGTTCGTGGACGCAGGGCCCCGGCCTCAAGTTCTTCAAGACGCTCGAGGAAAAGCTCGGCACGCTGCCCATCATCGCCGAGGACCTGGCTTCCTCACCCCCGGCGTCATCGACATGCGCGACAACTCGGGCTTCCCCGGCATGAAGATCCTGCAGTTTGCCTTTGAGGGTACCAACTCGTACTACCTGCCGCATAACTACATCGCCAACACCGTCGCCTATGTGGGCACCCACGACAACGAGACGGCGCGCGGTTGGTTTGAGGGAACGGCCACCCCGCGTCAACGCGAGCAGGCAGCCCTGTACACCCATCAGCAGGCCGGCGAACCCATGGCAGATGCACTCAATCGCACCATCGCCGCCAGCGTGAGTGACACGTGCATCTACACCATGCAGGACCTGCTCAACTTGGGCAACGAGGCGCGCATCAACACCCCTGCCACGCTGGGCGGCAACTGGACCTGGCGCATGCTCGACGGCGCCATCACCCGCGAGCTCGAGCACAAACTCACCGACTGGACCGAGACCTACTTCCGCATCCCGTCGGAAGCCGAAATCGAGCTTCCTCAATAGGAGCTACCGCGCCCGACCCTCCCCACCGTGCGGACGCGCTTGCTTTTCCCGCGCGAGGCCACCCCAATCCCCTCGCGCGGGCTTCTTATGAATTGCAGACATGAAACAACCCATCACAGGAGAAAACATGCCCCAAATTAACCTCATGGAACTCGCCGAGCAGTCTTTTGGCACCTCGCTCGAGCAGCTCGACGACCGTCGCATTTACAAGCTACTGGTCAAACTCGTGCAGGAGCGCTCCGCCGCCCGCCCGCTCAACAACGGCAAGAAAAAGCTCTATTACATTTCCGCCGAATTTTTGATCGGCAAGCTGCTCATCAACAACATGATCGACCTCGGCATCTACGACGAGGTTAAGGACCAGCTCACCGCCGCAGGCACGACCTCAACAAAATCGAGGAATTCGAGGTCGAGCCGTCACTCGGCAACGGCGGCCTGGGCCGCTTGGCCGCATGCTTCCTGGATTCCATCGCCACGCTGGGCTTGACCGGCGATGGCGTGGGCCTCAACTATCACTACGGTCTGTTCCGTCAGCGCTTTGTCGACAACCAGCAGAAGGCCGTCCCCGACGAGTGGCTCGGTGAGCAGGACATCCTAGTCGACGATGACCGCTCCTACACCGTCGAGTTCGGCGATTTTGCCGTTACCTCCAAGCTCGTCAACATCGATGTGCCCGGTTACGGCCAGTCCACCAAGAACCGCCTGCGCCTGTTCGACCTGGCGAGCGTCGACGACGGCCTGGTCCCCGGCAGTTCCATCGACTTCGACAAGACCGAGATCGCCAAGAACCTCACCTTGTTCCTCTACCCCGACGATTCCGACGAGCAGGGCCGCCTACTTCGCATCTATCAGGAGTACTTCATGGTGAGCAACGCCGCCCAGCTCCTGATCGACGAGGCCGTCGAGCGCGGCAGCAACCTGCACGATCTGACCGATTACGCCGTTGTCCAGATCAACGACACGCACCCCACCATGGTCATTCCCGAGCTCATTCGCTTGCTCACCACCGAGCATGGCATCGAGTTTGACGAGGCCGTGACCATCGTACGCTCCATGGTCGCCTACACTAACCACACGATTCTTGCCGAGGCGCTCGAGAAGTGGCCGCTCGCCAGCCTACAGAAGGTCTCCCCTGCCATCGCCGACATTATCGTCAAGCTCGATGAGGTCGCGAAGGCCGAGCACGATGACCCGCGCGTCGCCATCATCGACAAACACGATACCGTCCACATGGCCCACATGGACATCCACTTTGGCTTCTCCATCAACGGCGTAGCGCCCTCCACACCAAGATCCTGGAGGACACCGAGCTTCATCCGTTCTACGAAATCTATCCCGAGAAGTTCTCCAACAAGACCAACGGCATCACCTTCCGCCGCTGGATCCATGGGGCCAACCCCGCGCTCGCCAGCCTGCTCGACGATGTGATCGGCACCGACTGGCGCAGCACCGGCGATCTGAGCAAACTCGCCAAGTTCGCCGACGACAAGGACGTTCTTGAGCGCCTGGCCGCCACCAAGGTCGAGGCCAAGGCCATCATGCGCCAGTTCATGGCGCTCGAGCAGGGCGTGACCATTCCCTCCAACGCCATCATCGACGTCCAGGTCAAGCGCATCCACGAGTACAAGCGCCAGCAGATGCTCGCGCTCTACATCATCTGGAAGTACCTCGATATCAAGAACGGCAACAGACCTAAGCACCCCGTCACCATCATCTTTGGCGGCAAGGCGGCGCCTGCCTACACTATCGCGCAGGACATCATCCATCTGATCTTGACGCTGTCGCAGTGGATTGCAAACGACCCCGACGTGACTCCCTACCTGCAGGTTGTCATGATCGAGAACTACAACGTCACCGCCGCCGAGCGCGTGATCCCCGCCGCTGACATCTCCGAGCAGATCAGCCTGGCCTCCAAGGAGGCGAGCGGCACCTCCAACATGAAGTTCATGCTCAACGGCGCCCTAACCCTGTGCACGCTCGACGGTGCCAACGTGGAGATTGCCGAGCTCGTGGGCGACGAGAACATCTATACCTTTGGCGCCTCTTCCAAACAGGTCGAGCAGCTCTATGCCAACGGCACCTATGACGCCGGTATGCTCTACCGCAAGCCCGGCATTAAACTGCTGGTGGACTTCATCACCAACCCGGCCTTTATGGCGACCGGCAATGCCGAGCGCCTGCAGCGCCTGCACGACGACATTAAGGGCAAGGACTGGTTTATGGCCCTGCTCGACATTGAGGAGTACATCCAGACCAAGGAGCGCGTGCTGGCCGACTACGAGGACCAGGACGCCTGGATGCGCAAGACGCTCATCAATATCGCCAACGCCGGCACCTTCTCGTCCGACCGCACCATCTCCCAGTACAACGACGAGATCTGGCACCTGAACTTATTTCACTTCCCTTACCCATCCTCTTGAGAAACGGAGTCGTGGCAACACGGCTCCGTTTTTTGTGCCCGCACGTTATCCTGTGACCCGACTCGACCGAAGAATCTCGATCTGTAACAGCTACTCGGTAAAAACGGCCCCAGCTGTTACAGATTGAGACATACCGGCCCCTCCCCTTGGTTTATCTCAATCTGTAACATCTAACGTCCGAAATCGGCCCTACCCGTTACAGATCGAGACAAACGACCGGCCAGACAGCCCCAACACAAAGAAAGGCTCCCCTCTCGCCCAGTGGACGGGAAGGGAGCCTTATATGTGACCGCGGCAAAAGGATGGCAATACCGCAGTCGCCCAAAGGGAGGGCCTGGATGCACCGGGCCTAGATAAGGTTCTTGCCAGATACCTTATCGAAGAGGTGGGTCGCGTTCTTCTCGAACTTGAACCAGATGGTGTCGCCAGCCTTGAGCGCGCCTTGGCCTCGAGGTCGACGACGGGGATAATCAGGACAAACTGGCCGTCGGGAGCGGTCACGTGGACATGCTCGGTCGAGCCCATGAGCTCGGTCACCTCGACGGTGCCCTGGAGCGCACCCTCCTCGCCCTTGTCGGCAAGCAGAATCTGCTCGGGGCGCACGCCGGCCGTGATCTCCTTCACGTCGCCGCCGTCCCAGTTGAGGGCAAGCTGAGCGCAAGTCTCGGGGGCGAGCGCCACGTTCATATCCTCGGTCTTGACGGTAAAGCCGTTGCCCGAGCGCACCAGCTGGGCATCGAAGAAGTTCATCTGCGGCACGCCGATAAAGCCGGCGACGAAAATGTTCGCGGGATGGTTGAAGACCTCCTGCGGGGTGGCGATCTGCTGGACGACGCCGTCCTTCATGACCACGATGCGATCGCCGAGGGTCATAGCCTCGGTCTGGTCGTGGGTAACGTAGATGAAGGTGCCCTTGATCTCGTGACGCAGCTTAATGAGCTCGGCGCGCATCTGGTTACGCAGCTTGGCATCCAGGTTGGACAGGGGCTCGTCCATCAGGAAGACCTTGGGGTCACGCACGATGGCGCGGCCGATGGCGACACGCTGACGCTGGCCGCCAGAGAGCGCCTTGGGCTTACGGTCAAGGTACTCGGTAATACCCAGGATCTCGGCAGCGGAGCGAACCTTGCGGTCGATCTCGTCCTTGGGGACCTTCTTGAGCTCAAGCGTAAACGCCATGTTCTCGTACACCGTCATATTGGGGTACAGAGCATAGCTCTGGAACACCATGGCGATATCGCGGTCCTTGGGCGCCACGTCGTTGACGCGCTTGCCGTCGATGAGCACGTCGCCCGAAGTGATGTCCTCCAGGCCAGCGACCATGCGCATCGTCGTGGACTTACCGCAGCCAGAGGGGCCAACGAGGACGATGAACTCCTGGTCGTGAACGGTGAGGTTGAAGTCTCTACAGCGAGCACACCGTCCTCGGTAACCTTGAGGTTGTGCTTCTTCTCCTCGGTCTTCTTCTTTTTGCCAAAGAAGCCCTTCTTTTTGGACTCGTTGTTGGGATACACCTTCTGAACATGTTTGAGAACGATCTCGGCCATGTCTCTACCTTTCGATACGCGGCGCCACGCTGTGGGGCGCCGCAGAAACTTGCAAAACAGTTACGGCATCAGCCCTTGACGGCACCTGCCACC
>ENA-OQHA01000729-OQHA01000729.1-human-gut-metagenome-genome-assembly--contig:-NODE-729-length-15262-cov-3.133598_pt1 | contig 15262 bp, 18 predicted proteins | sample MGYA00242558_ERZ504707 | MGnify/ENA primary metagenome ERZ504707 (study PRJEB26092, sample SAMD00036197) | human gut metagenome | host: Homo sapiens | study: EMG produced TPA metagenomics assembly of...
ATTTTTCCCGATTCCATGTACAACATAAATCTGTTTTACGCCTGGAATCTTTCTGGCTTCTTCAAGTCCCCTGATATCTCTGATGACGCCTTGCTCAACTCTAAAATATCTTATAGCAGATGCTTTATAAAACTTAGGCTTTAAGTCTGCAGTTTCACCAAGTGCAATTCGTATACAACTTTCAACCATATCTACACCTGTAGAAAGAGGAGTAAGATAAGTCGTAATATTGTCTCCTCCCAGCCGTGCTCCAAGCTCTACAACTTAGGTACATCCTTCGTTATTTTGATTTCTGTATGGGATGGTCCATTTGAAATACCGATTGCGTGATTCGCTGCAATAGCTACCTCCGCTATCTGATTCTTTATTTCTTCTGTATGGCCTGATGGCTGTGAATGTCCCATTTCTACAAAATATGGTGCATCTGTTGTCAGCTTATCTGTTATCTGAATAACATGGCACATGCCGTTGACACTTAAAGTTTCTACACTTACCTCTGGCCCTTCCATATACTCTTCAACCATGAGATCTCCGGACCTTGAAGATTCCTTACTGTAGTTATAAGCCTTTTCCACAGTTTCACTGTCATAATCTTTAAGCAGATCGATTCCCCTGCTTCCCGAATTATCTGCCGGTTTTATAATACATCGGTAACCTGCTTCTTTTATTTTTTCTACTGCTTCCAGATATTCTTCTTTAGTAGATACTTTGTAAAATACAGGAATTGGAACACCTGCTTTTTTCAGTGCCTTCCGCATTTCTGCTTTATTTGTTGCTTTCACAGCTGTATCTGCACTAATTCCGATCAAATTCATTTCCTTTGCCACTGCTGCCACTGCTCTCATTGGCATATCTGTAGCAAGCGTCATGATTCCATCAATAGAATGTCTTTTTGCAGCTTTCACTATCTCAGGTATATCAATCGTGCTTATGATTTCTTTTTCGATTCCTTCTGTCTGAAAGCCTACTGCGTCCGGATTCATATCGACAACTACAACTTCCAGCCCCATTTCCTTTGCCTTTTTTATTGCTGGAAGCTGTAATATACTTGCTCCCAAAATCATGATTTTTTTCATTTAATATATTCCTTCACAATCCCACAAAACATCTCAATCACATACTCCACTTCCTCATCCGTCAATTTCGTATGCAGCGGCAATGTAATCTCATTTTCAAATCGCTTATAAGCATTCGGGTAATCCTTAATGTCAAATCCCATATTTTTATAAGCAGTCATCATTGGCAGCGGTTTGTAATGGACGTTACATGCCACGCCTCTTTCGGCCATTTTGACGATGATCTCGTGTCTCTGCTCCAGAGTGATTCCCGGAATTCTGGTGATGTACAGGTGTCCGGAGGACTGATGCTCTTCGTTGTAATGATCCAGTACTTCGATGCCAAGTGGTTTAAATGCTGCATCATATCTGCTGATGATTTCTTTTCTTCTTGCAAGCAAAGCTTTATACCGTTTCATCTGCGCCAGTCCGATTCCGGCAACTACATCGGTCATATTACATTTAAACCAAGGTCCGATAATGTCATACTCCCATGCTCCAAGCTGTGTTTTGGCAAGGGCATCCTTTGACTGACCATGAAGTGATAACAGCTGATATTGATGATAGATTTCTTCATTATCAATTCCTTCGATATCTCTCCATGCCACAGCGCCGCCTTCCGCTGTTGTAAGTTTTTCACTGCATGGAAGCTGAAGTTTGAAAAATCCGCAATGCTTCCCACTGGTTTTCCATGCCAGGTCGCACCAAATGCATGTGCCGCATCTGCCATTACAATGACTCTTCCGATTGCTTCCTGAAGCTTATTGTCTGGATGGAAAAGCTTCTTTTTCTCTTCTACGATAGAGAAAATCCTGTCATAGTCGCATGGCACTCCGCCAAGATCCACCGGAATGATCACTTTTGTTTTTTCTGTAATAGCTTCTGCCAGCTTGCTATAATCCATTTCCAGAGAATCTTTCTGTGTATCAATCAAAACAAGTTTTGCACCGACATGGCACACCACAGATGCACTTGCAGTATAGGTGTAAGCACATGTGATCACTTCATCTCCTTCACCAATTCCCAGAAGACGTAATGTCATTTCCGCACATGCTGTCTGTGAATTCAGGCAGACTGCACGGCTGGTACCACACAGATCCGCTACTTCTCTTTCCAGTTCTTTTGTTTTCGGTCCTGTTGTGATCCATCCGGATCTTAAAGCTTCTGCTACCTGTTCGATCTCTGCCTCTGTAATATCTGGCGGTGAAAATGGGATTTTCATTTTTTCAACACTCCTTCGTTTTCTTATATGTAAATTATTGATCAGTTATCAGTTCTTCTCCGCAGCCACAGCCGCCTCACTCATCAGTTCCTCATACACCTTCTTATGCAGCTTCAGGTCGGAATCCGCAGAGTGATAGGTCGGTACGATCGCGGCTACGATGTCTCGGATCTTTCACTGTTGCGTAGCCGTATGCTGCCAGGATTTCCTAGCTGTTTGAAGAATTCCTGTACGTCCATTTCGATGGGTTTGCCGATGTGGATGAGGTCGTTGGAGTTTTCTCCATGCCTTCCTCGGCCATCAGCTTTTCTTCGTAGAGCTTTTCGCCCGGGCGGAGACCGGTGTAGATGACTTTGATGTCTACATCCGGGGTGTAGCCGGAAAGCTTGATCAGGTTTCGGGCAAGGGTGTCGATCTTTACCGGGGCTCCCATGTCCAGGACGAAGATCTCGCCGCCTTTGGCGTAGGTTCCTGCCTGGAGGACAAGGCTTACGGCCTCCGGGATGGTCATAAAGTAGCGGATGATGTCCGGATGTGTGACGGTGACAGGGCCGCCTTTTTCAATCTGGCGCTTGAACAGCGGGATCACACTTCCGTTGCTGCCGAGAACGTTTCCGAATCGTACAGCTACGAATTCTGTGCCGGTTCCTGTTTTCGATGTATCGTTTGCACTTACATATGCCTGACCTTCGTTGTCGTGAAGTGCATCCAGGGTATCCTTTCTGTGTCCGCCAAGTCGTGGCAGCCAGTCGGTGTGTCCGTTGTGGCTAACCATGTTCATGCTCTGGACTACCATTCGCAGAGTCGTTTGCTGGCGCCCATGATGTTGGTCGGGTTTACAGCCTTATCGGTACTGATCAGCACAAATCGCTGACAGCCGTTCATCATTGCCGCATACGCAGTCTTATAGGTTCCTACCACATTGTTCTTGATCGCCTCACAGGGGCTGTTCTCCATCAGCGGCACGTGCTTATGTGCGGCTGCATGATATACGATTTCCGGCTTGTAGGTTTCAAATACCCAGTTGATCCTTTTGCTGTCACGGACGGAGCCGATCAGTACCTTCAGGTTCAGGTTCGGATAACTGGCCTTCAACTCCTGTTCAATGTCGTAAGCATTATTTTCATAAATATCGAAGATCACCAGAAGCTCCGGCTCATGACCTGCGATCTGACGGCAGAGCTCGCTTCCGATGGAGCCGCCGCCTCCTGTTACCAGGATCCTTTTGCCCTTCAGATACTGAAAGATCTCAGACATGTTGACTTTGATGGTGTCTCGCCCGAGAAGATCCTCCACTGCTACTTTTTTCATCTTGCTCAAGGATACTTCTCCGTTTACAAGCTGATATACACCCGGAAGCTGCTTCAGCTCGCACCCGGTTTCCTTGCAGATGTTCAGGATATCCCGCTTCTGATGCGGTGTTGCAGTCGGAATCGCAAGAAGGATCTGATTGATATGATACTTATCTACATTGAGAAAAATATCGTCTCTTCCGCCTACCACCGGAACTCCTTCCATGTATCTTCCCCATTTATTCGGATTGTCATCGATCAGGCAGCGTACTCTGGAATTGGTTTCCTTTGCATTCTGAAGCTCCCGGACAATGGTTCTTCCCGCTTCTCCTGCACCGATGATCATCACGTTTTTGCTCCGCTCTTCACGCTCGCTCTTTTCTCTGCGGTTCCGCTCAAGAAGTACAAAACGATAGGAGAAACGTACGCCTACAGTCAGGAAAAACTGCAGCATGACACCGATCAGATAATAGGAGGCCGGCATCCGTCCCCAGAAAATCGTGATACCCGCAATATGCAGAACGCCTGTGATCACAGTTGCTACCGTGATCTTGATCAGCTCATGGAAGCTTGCGAAACGCCATACACTGTTATACAGATGCATGCATCCGAACACTGCCAGGATGATAATGGTATAGATTGGTGCAAAACTCCTCCACGCGACAAAATAGTCTGTGGGGATCGAGGAATACCGAAAATCGAATCTCACCAGCAGCGCCATAAAATAAGAAAAATTAACAGCTATCATGTCATAGATGATCAGATATATCGCAATTACTTTCCAATGTTCTAACTTCTTCATACTTCCTCCGGTCTGTCTTACTGTTTCTGCATAATCCCTGATGTATTCTTCCTGCTCTTTGTCTTCTGTCTGCTTTTCCCTGGGACTTTGTTTTGCCAGTGCCAGAAGCAGGATCAAGAACGCGAGAAGTACTACGATCAGCATGATCAATAAAATCTGCATTTTTAACTCTCTCTTTTATATTTATAACTTATCTATTTTATTTTTATCCCCGGACTGCACCTCCGCAGTCCGGGTCATTATATTCGAATCTCAATATGTATTGATCATTTCGCGCCGCTTCCGCGGAAAACGACCATAACTGTCTTAACCAGGATCTCAATGTCCAGCTTCAGACACCATTCGGCAATGTACTTCGTATCAAGCTCTACGACTTCCTCGAAATCCGTGATATCACTTCGACCGCTTACCTGCCACATACCGGTAAGTCCCGGCTTGATGGCCAGACGTTTGCGCTGGTGAAGCTCGTACTTCTCCCACTCATCCATTGTCGGCGGTCTGGTTCCTACAAGGCTCATATCTCCTTTCAGAATATTCCAGAACTGCGGAAATTCATCCAGGGATGTCTTTCGGATAAAATGTCCTACTCCTTTGATGATTCGTGGATCATCATCCATTTTGAACATCATTCCGTCTTTTACGTTATTCTGTTTCATCAGTTCTTTTTTGCGTTCTTCTGCATCCATATACATGGAGCGGAATTTATAGATCTTGAACGGACGACCGTTCTTTCCCATGCGGACCTGTGAAAAAAATGCAGGACCCGGAGATTTGATCTTAATGGCCGGAACCAGAAAGATCGCTGCGATTCCTGTAAAAATACAGCCTACCAGACCGCCTGCTATATCCATGGCTCTCTTAACAAACATCTGGCGCGGCGTTACAATGTGGATACTGCTGGAAAGCACGGTATATCCACCAAGTTCCTCCACCACCTGGTTCTTGCCAAGGGATTTCATGGTTGCCAGTCTCATATGGATGACAACTCCCATTGCAGAACAATCCTTGATCATCTGCTCCGGGATTGGGATTTGCTTAGGTACTGCAAAAAATACTTCGTCGATCCAGTTCTTATGGATATAGGAGATCATATCCTCCTTCCCGGCTACTACCGGTACTCCACAGACGGATGCTCCCTTCCTGTCACAATCCATAAAAACAATTCCTGCCAGATGATAGGTTCCGTAATTATTCTTGCGGATGGTTTCCACCACATTGTCTGCATTTTCACTGACTGTAACGATCAGCAGAGATCGTTTTTCGCTTTCTTCGTATCTGCGAGCCTTCAGAAATTTCTTCAGTGCCTGTCTGCCGCAATAGCTGAAGCAGGTATAAAGCACATAGGTGATCAGCAGGATCATTCTGGAATAATTGTTTCCAATTCTTAAAAGAAACATATATGCCAGAACCAGAAGGCAGACCAGTGTACACTGTTCAAAGGTTTTCTTCAGTTCCACCAGCATTCCTCTTCGCAGACTCCGCTGAAGCTCTCATTAAAAAATGTGACCATCAGCTGGATAAGAAACATCACCACTGCCACATTTCGGTACAGCTCTGTCTCGTATGGCTGATCGATCCCGTTTCGGATCCAGTATGCAAGTACAAACGCAAGCTGCAGACACAGCATATCGCAGATCGTAAAATCTGCATGTTTTACCCAGCTGCTGTTTTCTTTTTGATACATATCCTTTTATACGCCTTCCCTCACTTACAGTATGTTATACTGTGTTTATTCCCCCCCCCGGTATTTTGAAGACCGAGGAGGGGTATCATGCACTATTTTACAACAACAGTCAGTACGGCTCCATTGGAGCTGTTTCCACTGTTGTCGACTACATAATATGTAAGCTCGTAAGTTCCCGGTGCGGCTGTATTTACATCACCGGTGATCTGGATCCTTTTGAAAAGATCACTGGTTGACTCTGTATCATCCTGGATATCCTTTACGTAGCTTAATTTATCCAACGTAGTTCCTACCGGTACCTCTACATAATAGGTAGTCAGATACATCTTTGGATCCTGCGGAGAGAGCTGCTCGATCTTGTCTTCCTGTGTCTTCTGCGCCTGTTCCTCCGGGGTCAGTTCTCCTTCTGTGGAATCTCCGCTTTCAACATCTGTGCTGTCTGCTTCTGTCCCATCCTGCATATCTGTCTCTTCTGCCGGCTCTGTGATGTCTGTGGAATCTCCGTCCTCTGGGAGTCCATCATTATCGACCAGTCCCAGCTGCGGATTTTCGGCGCTGCCGTCCTGAGCTCCATGGTAAATTCTTTTTTTGTTACATTGTTGTTTTTGTCTTTTGCAACAAAGATAACGGAAACCTGTTTTCCGTCGTTCTTCGGATATATGGTTTCTACGGTAAGAGAATCTGTAACATCTCCGTCCCTGTCATCCTGTGCCTTTACACCCTTCAGAAGATCTTCTTCTGTCATATCGGATGTATAATTTGTATCTTTTCCCTCTTCAAATGTGATCTTCGGTCCTTCATTATCCTCAGAGCTCTTCATGTATACTACACCGGCTCCCATACCAAGCAGATGACCACTAATAAAACACAAAAATTTCTTCATATTTTGCTGCTCCGGCCTTTCCCAACACTTTGATCCGTTGTTGTTATTTTTATGCGTGACGTTTCTTTTTCTTTTTGGATTTCTTGCCCATTTTGGAAGAGTACGGAATCGTACCAAGTACACTTAATCCAAGATATTTCTCTACGTCTTCCGGTGTCTTTACAGTATCGTTTGTCAGATATACGATGATCACAACGCTGCTGCCAGAAGGATACCCAGAAGTCCGCCGATCACACCGTTTTTCGGTACGCTTGGGCTTGACGGCTCATCCGGAATGTTTGCTGTCTCTACCACATTTACTGCCTTGATATCCATAACCTGCTGGATATGCTTGGAAGCAATATCTCTTACTGCGTTTGCGATCTCTGCCGCTGTATAAGGATCGGTATCTGTAACTGTGATGGATACTACTCGTGTATCGGTTGGTGTATCTACGGAAAGCTTCTTAAGGAGCTTCTCATGTGTCATATCCAGGTTCAGCTGTGCGATCACACCCTCAGTAACTGTACGGCTCTTGATCAGCTCCGCATAGTCCTTGGTCAGTGATGTACTTGTCTGGATATCCTGATTGGTCAGTGTGCTGCTGTCCTGCTTGGACAGTACCACGATCTTGGTTGTGGATTCATACTTCGGTGTGATCAGAAGCATGGTTCCCATAACAGCTGCCAGGCAGAAAACAATACCGGATAAAATGATAACACCCAGCTTGCTCAGTAACAGGTGAAATACCTCACCAAGATCGATCTCTACTTCGTCGTTGTTGTTAACAGTCTGATTTTCCATTTCTTTTCTCCATTACCCTGTGATTTTCCGGGGATTTTTGATAAAGATCTTCTTTACATATTCGCTCCCCATTGTTTTTCCATTTTGGCGACACATTTGCCGATCTCCGGGATACGCTCCGTCTTACGGTGTCCGTCGGAACCGACAAAATCCAGAAGCCCATGCTTCATGACTTTCCGTGCGAAGGTTTTTGCCCCGAATCCGTCCTGACCGCTGATGGTATCTGCGTTGACCTGGATATGTGCTCCCATATCCTTCAGCTCTGTCAGGAATCCGATATCGTTCCGGGTAGCCTTATAACGTTCCACATGAGCGATGATCGGGATAAAACCATTCATCAGAAGACTTCTGACCCGTTCTTCAATATAATTTTTCTCATCTCCGTTGCTGAATTCCACAAGCACATATCTGGAACCTGCAAGGGTAAGCCGCCGCCCCTTCTTAAGGCATTCCACCATATCCATACTGGAATGGAGTTCACAGCCCAGATAAAGCCTCATGCCTTCATCACCAATATTCATGGCTGCTCTGCGCAGCTGCATGAACTGTCTTGTCACAATGTTCATATGCGGCTCAAACATATCATACCGGAAATGTGGTGTCAGGATCACATGACGTACGCCCTCCTGATACTCCTTATTGAGCATCCAGAGTGATTCTTCCATGTTTCTTGCACCGTCATCCACCCCGGGGAGGATATGACAATGAATATCATAAAGTCCCTTCATTAAAATAACCCACTCATTTCTGTTGTCAATGTCTTTTTATTTACTACTGCTCTCACCATAATCTCCGTAGGAACCATACTTACCGTACTTGCCGTATTTACCATACTTGCCATAGTGGCCGTAATTGCCGGCCTTGCTGTAGTCCACCTTGTTCAGGATGGTTCCCAGGATCGGGCAGTTGCTCTTGGCAAGCTGATCTCTTACTTCCTGTACAAAACGGTAGCTGATGGTACCGGATTCAACGACGATTACAGATCCGTCGCAGGAATCTGCTATGATAGCACTGTCGATGATCAGTCCAAGCGGCGGTGTATCTACAATAACGTAATCATAAACATCTCTTACCACGCGGATCATATCCTTGAAGAGTCTGTTTCCGAGAAGCTCTGCCGGGTTCGGAGGTACGATACCGGAGAAGATAATATGGAACTTCGGAAGTGTAGTGGCACAGATCACGTCAGAAAGCTTGGCCTGCTTGGAAAGATAATGAGCAAGTCCCATTACCTCCTGGTCTACTGTCACACGTCCCATCAAAACGGATTTACGCAGATCGGCATCGATCAGAAGCACTGATTTGCCGCTCTCAGCAAGAGAGGCAGCAAGATTAAATGCCACACTGCTCTTTCCCTCATTAGGAGTACAGCTGGTAAGTGCGATCACTTTCTTATCTGCTCCGCAGAACTGGATATTTGTTCGCAGAGCTTTATAAGCCTCATCCATCTGGTGATCAGACTTCCAGTTGCTCAGTTTAACTTTAATCATAATTCCTTTTCACCTTTACCTTTATGTTCTATCTGATGACAGTCTCGCCCCTTGGGCATGTCTACAGATTATTATACAATCCAATTTCCTAATACGCAAGTTCTTTATTCGACAGAAAATCCGCTAAATATGTACAATTTGCCTAATTTTTATTTCCCCGCTCAGAAACAGGATAGATTATTTTTATTCCCTGTGTTAAAATAAACCCACGGCAATGAGTGCAGCGGTTACAGGAGGAGCCTTATTTTTTGCCAACCGTGATTGGCTGCCATAAGGAGGATATAAACATATGACAAAACAGGAATTTCAGAAACTGACCGAAAATCATGTCCTGCTGCTGGATGGTGCTACCGGCTCCAACCTGATGAAGGCCGGCATGCCACGTGGTGTCTGCACAGAGAGCTGGGTGCTTGAACACAAGGATGTGATCCAGTCTCTGCAGAAGGCATACATCGAAGCGGGAAGCCATATCATCTATGCGCCTACCTTCGGAGGAAACCGCATTAACCTCACTATGCACGGACTGGAGGATCAGATCGAACAGATCAATCATACCCTGGCCGGCTATTCAAAGGAGATCGCACCGGAGGGTGTTTTCGTAGCAGGTGATATCACCACCACCGGCAAGATGATGGCACCGGCCGGTGACATGACTTACGAAAAAGCCTTCGAAGTCTATCAGGAACAGATCGGCTATCTCCGTGACGCAGGTGTGGACCTGATCGTAGCGGAAACCATGATCAACATCGAGGAGACACTGGCTGCTGTAGATGCCTGCCAGAGTGTCTGCGAGCTTCCCATCATCTGTACCGTGACTGTAGAAGCAGACGGAAGTATCTTCAGCGGCGGAAATGCCATAGAGGCTGCCATGTCCCTGGAAGCTGCAGGTGCAGACGCTGTCGGCATCAACTGCTCGGTTGGCCCGGACCAGCTGGTATCGGTTATCCGCAATATCAAAGAGAACGTTTCCATTCCTGTCATCGCCAAACCCAATGCGGGAATGCCCCAGATCGATGATCTTGGAAATGCAGTTTACAGCATGACCCCTGCGGATTTTGCAGGTTATATGAAGGTGCTGGTGGACAACGGTGCTTCCGTGATCGGCGGATGCTGTGGTACCACACCGGAGTTTATTTCGGAAACCGCCCAGGTGCTTGGACTTCGATAACTTTAACCGGAACAGATATGTTTCCACGCACTGCTTCAATTGAGAACAGCAATAAGCCGTGAGTGGAAGATTCCGTCAAAAAAATCCTGAGGATCCTATGTGAGATATCAACAGATATCAACATAGAAATTCTCAGGATTTTTGTTTTTTCGGATATTATTTCTCTTTTACTGATTCCGCCGGCCGGTTTGCCTCATCCGCATAGGAGCTGCGGATCGCTTTTCGCACAGGAAGTACACAGGCGGGAACAACGGAAAGGCCGTCCACTCCCATCTGGATAAAAGCTTCGGTAAGATTGGAATCTGCTGCCAGCTCTCCGCATATGTAAACTTCACATCCTGACTTATGTCCTGCCTCTGTAACCATGCGGATCATCTTTACAAGCGCTGGATGATGATCGTTGTATTTATCCTTCAAAAGAAGATTCTGCCGGTCCATGGCCAGAGTATACTGGGTCAGGTCATTGGTTCCGAGGCTCAGAAAATCCACACGTTTTCCAAGTTCTTCACTGATCATGACCGCTGCCGGTGTCTCGATCATAATTCCGGTACGGATGTTTTTGTAAGGAATGTTCTTCTCATCCAGACCCTTTTTTACCTCCCGGATCAGCTTCTCGATCTCATCCAGCTCATCCTCGGACGTGATCATTCGGATACATCAGGTTGATATTTCCATAGGCACTTGCACGGTAAATAGCCCGAAGCTGCGCTTTGAACATTTTTTTGCGATCAAGGCAGAGGCGGATGCCACGGTTTCCCATCATAGGATTGACCTCATCAGGAATTGCCATATATTCTGCCTGACGGTCTGCCCCCAGGTCCACGGTACGTATCACTGCCGGACGTTCATCCATACCCTCGGCTACTTTTTTATAGGCACGGAACAGCTCATTCTCTCTTGGATAATTCTCTCTTCCGAGATACTGGAATTCACTTCGAAGAAGGCCGATACCTGCCGCTCCGTAATAAAGAACCGTATTCAGATCGTCCAGATTTCCGATGTTTGCCAGAAGCTTAATCTCCTTGCCATCGACTGTGATATCCTTCTGGTTCCGAAGTCTCAAAAGTTCTTCCCGTTCTTCCTTATCTGCTGCATGACGGATCTCATATTCCTTAAGAAGCTCCGGCTCCGGATCGATATACAGTGTTCCTGTATACCCATCTACAATAGCCATATGGCCATCCCATTCTTTCTCTATCTCCACCTCGACCAGGTGGGGACTTCCATGGATTTTGCCATGATCGATACATGGGAATTACAGACCCCTGATGCATGACTACCGCCAGAAGACTGGCTTTGTTCATCTCCAGAAGTTCATTGGGGGAAAGCTGCTCTGCTGCAAGGATCACCGGCTCATCTCCCAGATTGATCCGTGCATGGGAGCCACCCATGGCGCCGATCAGCAGTTCGGAGATCTCCCTGATATTTTCGATCTGTTCTTTGACAGCCTCGTCCTCCAGCTTGCGGAACACATTGGCAAGCTCATCCCTGGTTGTCTGGACTGCGTAAGCTGCACTGACCTTTTCTGTCGTGATCATGCTTTCCACGGCCCGCTGGAAGCTGCCGCCACTTAAGAGCTTCAGCTGCCGTTTCAAGGTCAGCTCCTGCTCTTTTGGGAGGGGTGCTCCGTTTTTATACATATGCTGGATCTGGTTCTTTACCGCTGTTCTTGCATTATCCAGACGATCCAGTTCCTTTTTTACATTGTCTACCATGGACTGACGGATCTGATATTCGCCTCTGTGGTAATACAGTATTTTTCCAATGGCTATTCCGGAAAAAGCGGATGTGCCTTTGTATATCTCCACCTGAAAAACCCCCTTACTGGTCCGTCTGCTTAATCGCAGGCAGCTTTAAACTCTGTCCAGATCTTATTGTATTCCTGCTCTGCTTCCTGGCTTACATTCTGTACGATCTCACCCTTTGTCACGCTGTCCGGAACAACCAGGCTCTCGTCTACCAGTCATCTGCTGCCTTGTTTGTATTGTAGTATCCGATATAGTTGATGCACTGTGCAGATACTTCCGGCTCTAGGATATAATTGATAAATTCATTGGCAGCCTTCGCATTCGGTGCTTCACTTGGCACAAACATTCCCATAATACCAAATCCAAGACCTTCCTCCGGATAAACCACCTTAAGATCCGGATTATCCTTCAGTGCCTGTGTTACCTGTGATGTATAAAGAAATGCCACGCTTGCCTCTCCGTTGAGAAGGGCATTCTGTGTATTGTCATCCTGGATCATACGAATGTTCGGTGCCAGCTCTTTCAGCTTCTCACCGGTCTTGTCGATCACAGCTACATCTTCTTCGTTCATGCTCTCCCCCATGGAAAGCTGTGTGATGCCACAGATCACGCGGTAATTACCTACGATGGCAATGCTGTCCTCCAGAGACTTATCCCAGAGATCCTTGTATCCTTTAATGTCGATATCTACCTGCTCCGGATCATAAACGATCAGTGGGATTCCTGCTCCGTAAGGTACTGTATATTCGTCATCCGGATCATAAAACTGTCCCTGATAAAGGGGGTTGATGTTCTTAAAATTGGAAACGGTATCCTTGTCGATCTTCTGGACAAGTCCCTCTTTTACCGCGCTGTCGATAATATAATCATCTGCAATTACCACATCGTAATCGCCGCCCTTTGCCTGAGAAAGCTTCTCAAGCATAGTCTCATCGGTATCAAAGTTGGAATATACCACCTTGGTCCCTGTTTCCTTTTCAAAATCATCCAGCACTTCCTGCGGAAACATTCCGTCCCATGTATAAAGTACCAGTTCATCCTTATCCTTTGCGCTGACGCTGACACCTGTTGCCATAGATGTTCCAAGTACCACACATAACATGATCGCTGCTGCTTTTTTAATTTCATAGAACCTCCTTCATGTCTCTCTCTGACGTCTTGTTATTTTGCTTTTACCTTTGTCCAAAGCTCTGCGAATTTCTGCTTGATCTTTGGCTTCTGGTATCCGAAGATCTCATTCTTTGGATTGTCGATCTGCGGAATATAGGAAGAAATTCCCTCATAAGTTCCGTTCTTCATCTCCTCGAATGCACTCTTTACAGTAGAAGTATATCCTACTTCTTCGGTATTGGAAAGAGCATTTTCATCATCCAGCATAAAATTGATGAACTCATGAGCCAGATCTACTTCATTGCAGTCCTTTGTGATGACCATGGCATCATACCATGTATTGGTTCCCTGCTGCGGAGTATAATAGCCAAGCTCCGGATTTTCGCTGATAATATAGGAAGCATCTCCGGAATAAACAACCGCCATTGCCTTGTTTCCTGAGATCATGTTGTCGATCACATCATCACCTGCATAGATCGGATCCATGGTATCTCTCTGCCGGATCAGCCACTCATAAGCCTGCTGGATCTCATCAGGATTCTTTGTGTTCATGGAATACCCCAGCGCTTTCAGGGCGATCATAAAGGAATCCCTTTCGGAATCATACATATAAAGATCTCCCTTATATTTTTCATCGCAGAGAATATTCCAGCCCTCTTTGTCAAGATCCTCCTGAGAGACTACATTCTTATTATAAAGGATTCCTACAGTTCCCCAGAAATACGGACAGGAATAACGATTTCCCGGATCATAGTCCTTATTCTGTACCTCGGGAAGAAGATTTTTGCTGTTTGGGATCTTTTTCCAGTCAAGGGCCTGAAGATATTCCTCCTTGATCAGTCTTTCGATCATATAATCTGACGGAACCAGAACATCGTAGGTTTCACCACTGGCCAGCTTGGTGTACATCATCTCATTGGACTCGAAGGTTTCATATACAACAGTACAGTTATACTGCTTCTCAAATTTGTCCAGAAGACTCAGGTCCATATATTCTCCGGCATTATATACACGAAGCACGTGGTTTCCCTGGCTTACGAGCGTCCACTTTCCCAATACCAGAACAACCGCAACAGCTGTGATAACCGCAACGATCCTTTCTTTTTTTCGGATCCATTTTTTTCACGGTGGAGGCCTGAAGCTTCGGCATGATCAGATTTGCAAAAAGAAGCACCAGTACAATGACCACGATCACAATAGTAGAAAGGGCGTTGATGGTGGGATTGATACGCTTTGTCATATTATATACAACAATGGAAATATTCTTTACTCCGTTTCCGGAAACAAAGTAGGAAATTACAAAATCGTCAAAGGACATAGTAAATGCCAGGAGCGCTCCCGCAAAAATCCCTTCTTTGATCATAGGCACAATAACCTTGGTAAGTGCCTGATATGGCGTTGCGCCAAGATCCATGGCTGCATTGGCAAGGTTCGGATCCAGGCTTCGTACTTTCGGATATACGCTGGTGATCACATAGGGCGTACAGAATGCGATATGTGCCAGCAGCATGGTCAGATAGCCTTTCGTCATTCCCAGCGAGGAAAACAGCAGCATCAGACCAATCGCGGTTACGATCTCCGGGTTCAGGATCGGAAAGTTATTGATGGTAAGGACCATCTCCTTCAGCACCTTTCTGGATTTTGAAAGTCCGATGGCTGTGATGGTTCCCAGCACTGTGGAAATAACGGTTGCCAGAATTGCCACTGTGACCGAAACATAAACTGCCTTACTGATCTCCATGTTGTTTATCAGCTCCCCGTACCAGCGCAGGAAAATCCTGTAAATCTGGTCAGGGACTTGGATGAGTTAAAGGAAAAGATCATAGTCACAAGGATCGGAAGGTAAAAAAATGCCAGACACAGCACTACGTATAATTTTGAAAATATGGTATTTTTTCTTTTCATCTCCTCCTCCTTTAATCGTCCTGGGTATCCATCTTCTTCATCAGGCTCATAAAGATCAGGATGATCACTGCCAGTATCAGAGAGATGGCACTTCCGAAGTTCCAGTCGCCTACAGAAATA
>ENA-OQHA01000730-OQHA01000730.1-human-gut-metagenome-genome-assembly--contig:-NODE-730-length-15248-cov-5.662390_pt1 | contig 15248 bp, 17 predicted proteins | sample MGYA00242558_ERZ504707 | MGnify/ENA primary metagenome ERZ504707 (study PRJEB26092, sample SAMD00036197) | human gut metagenome | host: Homo sapiens | study: EMG produced TPA metagenomics assembly of...
GAGTGCTTTGAGAAGATCGGCCTCGAACAGGTTGCGCACCGGCACCACCGCAGCGCTCGCCATGCTCAACGATCAGGTGAAGAAGGGCGGCATCATGGCGTCCTCCTACGTCGGCGGACTTTCCGGCGCGTTCATCCCCGTCTCCGAAGACAAGAACATGATCGACGCGGCAACCAACGGCTGCCTGAAGATCGAAAAGCTCGAAGCCATGACCTGCGTATGCTCCGTCGGCCTTGACATGATCGCCATTCCGGGAGACACCACCGCATCCACCATTTCCGGCATCATCGCGACGAGGCTGCGATCGGCATGGTCAACCAGAAAACCACGGCCGTGCGTGTGATTCCGGTTGAAGGCAAAGGCGTAGGGGAGATGGCCAACTTCGGCGGCCTGATGGCTATGCGCCGATCATTCCAGTCAACCAGACCAGCTGCGAAGCTTTCGTGACCCGAGGCGGTCGCATCCCCGCCCCAATCCACAGCTTCAAAAACTAGCTTCTCCCTTCCCTACGCATCTTTCGCAGTGGTTGCGTTGGTTGCGGAAGGTCGCGGGGAGCCGGCATGTTCTATTCCCGACACGCTCCGGGCCGCTCAGGCCAAGTCTTTACGGTCTGAAACAGAACATGCCGGCTCCCCGCTTATGTTGCGCTTCACATCAGATTAGGTTGACGCTTGCTTTTTGTTTGCAACAACGTTGGTTTGTGTGCCATAGCAAGCAGTAGGGCGGATATTCCGTTCGGGACCGTAGGCTTGGCCGAACGGCCTTGAGTGTGTCACGAATGGAATATCCCGCCCTACTGCGTCCCCAATATCCATAAGGTAATGAATTGAAACGAAAGTTGGCAGGCAGGGGAGGGATCACTGGCCGCCGGCGAAGCCTAGTTGGCGCCAGGCTTCGTAGATGGCGATGGATGCGCAGTTGGTGAGGTTCAGGGAACGCAGGCTTGGACGCATCGGCAGACGCACCTGTTCGGCCACGTGCGGACCGGCCATAATATCCATCGGATCGGGAATATTGCCTGGCTCCGGGCCGAACAGCAGGATGTCAGTCGGCTTGTATTCGATGTCGGTGTACAGCTTGGTGGCGTGCGCGGTGAACGCGATGATGCGCGAATTCGGCATGGATTCCACCAGATTCTCAAAATTCGGGTGCAATACCACGTGCGCCATGTCGTGGTAGTCCAGTCCGGCGCGGCGCAGCTTCGTATCGCGCAGATTGAATCCGAGCGGCTCCACCAAATGCAGGATCGTGCCGGTCACCGCGCATAGGCGGATTGCCGAACCGGTATTGCCCGGAATGCGGGGGGAGTAGTAGCACAAGTGGGGCGTGGAGGTTTCGGCTTTGGCCGCGTCTTCGGCTGACAGCATCGCGTCGACCACGGAAATCGGATTGCCGTGCGCGTCGGTCACGAGTTCGTCCGGCCCATAATTCGACTTGCGGTAGCCGTATTCGAACATTTTCTCGACTTTGGCTTCCTCTGCGGTTGCGCCTTGCGCGTCATTGGTATGCTCTTCGTTCGTCATGAATGCAAGAATAGTACGATGAACGACACGAACGAGCCTAATACCGAAATTGAAAACGCCGAAGCTGTGGCGGACGCGCTTGCCGAATGGTGGCATGCTTCGCGCGTGACCTGCCATGGCGTTTCGGCCGCACTACTGCGTGGGGCGTGCTTGTCTCCGAAGTGATGAGCCAGCAGACGCAGATGAGCCGTGTGGTACCGTATTGGAACGATTGGATGGAACGCTGGCCTGATGCGGTCGCGCTTGCCGATGCCGCGAAAGCGGATGTGATCACGGCTTGGGGCAGGCTCGGCTATCCGAGACGCGCCTTGCGATTGCAGGAATGCGCCCGCGTGGTCGCTTCCGATTACGATAACAAGCTGCCGCGTACGTACGATGAGTTGCTGGCATTGCCGGGTATCGGCGATTATACGGCCAGCGCGGTGATGAGTTTCGCGTTTGGTGAGCGCATCGCGGTGGTGGATACGAATATTCGCAGGGTGCTTTCGAGGGTTTTTCTTGGCGAGGAGTCGCTTGGCGGCGCCGCAAGACCTGCGGAACGTGCGTTGGCGAAGCAGATGTTGCCGCAGATGATGCCTCAAAATGCAGACGGTTCGACCGTCCTTCAGTGGTGTGGAATCAGTCCGTTATGGAATTGGGCGCGACTGTCTGCACGGCAAAGGCTCCGTTGTGCGAGGCGTGCCCTGTTTCGGGACATTGCGTGTTTTTGCATAATGGTCGTCCGGGATTGGGGGAACGTCGCACGCGGCCGCGTCAACGTTTCCAAGGTACGGATCGTCAGGTGCGTGGGCTGGTGCTGAATGCGCTGCGCAATCTGCCGGAAGGTGCGACCGCCCTTAATCGCAAGTCGCTTGAACGACTGTGGGATGACCATATCCAGCTTGATCGGTGCATCGCATCGTTGGATGAGGATGGTCTTATCGAAATCCTGCCGAATGCGGATGTGCGTCTTCCGGTATGAAAGGAAGAATGCCGACGTTCTTTGGATGTGCGCACGCTAGACTGTGAAATCATGGCACAGAAGACGTCCTCGAAATCCGGCAAGAAACGTTCGAAAAAACAGCAGGCGATATTTCGTCGCCGTCGCATCGTCGTCGGCATCGCTGCGATAGTGCTGATTTCTTTTCTGGTGTTTTGCCTGTACTCCCTGTCGAGGGGGATTGTCGCGGTGAATCGTGAGATTCATCATGCGGACGTGTATGCGATTTCCCGTAAGGAAGTGCCGTCCCCGACCAAGGAGAAGAAAAGCGGGGTGCCGGATTGCGATGCGTCCAATGTCGCGCTTTCGTTGACTCCTGCGGCGTCAAGTTTCGGTGTGGGCGATTCGATGGATTTCACTACGGACGTCAAATATGACGGTTCCAGCAAGGTTGGTTGCTTGGTTGATGTGTCGGCTTCCAGCGTGGTGTTGACGATCAAATCGGGCGATGATGTGGTTTGGAAGTCGAATGTGTGCCCCGTTGACACCGACTATCGTCTGTTGGCGAAGGGCGACGAGGTCAGACAGACGATCACCTGGCCGGGAACGCGTACTGGCAGCGAATGCGTGGAGGATCAATCCACCCTGCCGAAGGTGGATCGTGGCGTGTATTCGGCGCAGCTTTCGATTGAAGGGCATCCCAAAGCGAAGTCCGATCCGGTCGGCGTCACTATTGAATAAAAATCTATAGGATATGTTATTCTCATGACTTTGCGTACATGCGTGTCATATAGCGGGCACGCTGACAAGGAAGAAGCGCCCGCGTACTAGGCATATGGTGGCCAATGGGAGCGCTTCCGGGGAAACATATCGAAACGATTTAGCGAGCGATAAGGAACGTCCATTGGCTGAGGCTACGACGAACACCACCACCATCATCGCACGCGCCGACCAGCATGATATTGATCTGCACAAGGCGTCGGACCGTGTGAATTTCGGCTCCATCCGCGAGCCCATTGATGTACCCTACCTGTTGGGTGTACAGACTGACAGCTTTGACTGGCTCATCGGCAACGAGCGCTGGCAGAAGCGAGTCCAGGAGGATCTGGAGAACGGCACCAACACCGTGCCCCACACCTCCGGTCTTGACGAGGTCTTCCAGGAGATCTCCCCGATCGAGAACTTCGCTCAGACCATGAGCCTGACCTTCTCCGATCCGTACTTCGAAGAGCCGCGCCACACCGTGCAGGAATGCAAGGAGAAGGATTACACCTACTCCGCGCCGCTGTACGTGAACGCCGAATTCGAAAACGGCGACACCGGCGAAATCAAGTCCCAGACCGTGTTCATGGGCGATTTCCCGCTGCAGACCCCGCACGGCACCTTCATCATCGGCGGCACCGAGCGAGTGATCGTGTCCCAGCTCGTGCGTTCCCCGGGCGTGTACTTCGACCGCTCCCAGGACCGTACCTCCGATAAGGAAGTCTTCGGCGCGAAGATCATCCCGAGCCGTGGCGCATGGCTCGAGTTCGAGATCGACAAGCGCGACGTCCTCGGCGTGCGCGTGGACCGTAAGCGCAAGCAGTCCGCCATCGTGTTCCTCATGGCCATCGGCATGACCAAGGATGAGATCGCCGACGCTTCAAGGACTACCCGCTGGTCATGGACGCTCTCGCCAAGGAGACCGTGCAGACCCAGGACGAGGCCCTGACCGACCTGTACCGCAAGATCCGTCCGGCCGACACCCCGACCCCGGAAGCCGGCAAGAACCTGCTGGACTCCTTCTACTTCAACACCAAGCGTTACGATCTGGCCCGCGTCGGCCGTTACAAGATCAACCGCAAGCTTGGTCTGGAAAAGGACGTCAACGACCGCAGCCTGTCCCGCGAGGACATCATCGCCACCATCAAGTACCTGGTCACCCTGCATGCGGGCGATACCAAGTTCCCGGGCAAGCGCGACGGCAAGGACGTTGACCTGCGCGTGGACGTCGACGATATCGACCACTTCGGCAACCGTCGTATCCGCCAGGTCGGCGAGCTGATCCAGAACCAGCTGCGCACCGGCCTGAGCCGTATGGAGCGTGTGGTCCGCGAGCGTATGACCACCCAGGATCCGGAGGCCATCACCCCGCAGTCCCTGATCAACATCCGTCCGGTGAACGCCACCATCAAGGAGTTCTTCGGCACTTCCCAGCTGTCCCAGTTCATGGACCAGAACAACCCGCTGGCTGGCGTGACCAACAAGCGTCGTCTGTCCGCTCTGGGCCCCGGTGGCCTGTCCCGCGACCGCGCCTCCATGGAAGTGCGCGACGTGCACCCGTCCCACTTCGGCCGTATGTGCCCGATCGAATCTCCTGAAGGCCCGAACATCGGTCTGATCGGCTCTCTGGCAACCTTCGGACGCATCAACCCGTTCGGTTTCATCGAGACCCCGTACCGTAAGGTCGTCAACGGCCACGTCACCGACGAAGTCGAGTACATGACCGCAGACCGCGATGCCGAGCACGTCATCGCCCAGGCCAACCAGGAGCTCGACGAGAACGGCAACTTCGTCAAGAAGCAGGCCCTTGCCCGAGTCGGCGAAGAGGAAGCGGTCGATGTGCCGGTCAGCTCCGTCGATTACATGGACGTCTCCCCGCGTCAGATGGTTTCCGTCGGCGCCTCCCTGATTCCGTTCCTGGAGCACGATGAGGCCACCGAGCGCTGATGGGTACCAACATGCAGCGTCAGGCCGTGCCGCTGATCGAATCCGAGCGTCCGCTCGTGGGCACCGGCGCCGAATGGCGCGCCGCCGTCGATTCCGGCGACGTCATCCTGGCCGAGAAGCCGGGCGTGGTGACCTACGTGTCCGCCGACATCATCCGTACCATGAACGACGATGGCACCACCAGCTCTTACAAGCTGGCCAAGTTCCAGCGCTCCAACCAGACCACCTGCTACAACCAGGTCCCGCTCATCCACGACGGCGAACGCGTGGAAGCCGGCACCGTGCTGGCCGATGGTCCGGCAACCCAGAAGGGCGAGATGGCACTGGGCAAGAACCTGCTCATCGCCTTCATGCCGTGGAACGGCTACAACTACGAGGATGCTGTGATCATCTCCCAGCGCCTCGTGCAGGACGACACCCTGAGCTCCATCCACATCGAGGAGTACGAGATCGACGCCCGCGAAACCAAGCTGGGTGCCGAAGAGATCACCCGCGACCTGCCGAACGTCGGCGAGGACGCGGTGGCCAACCTCGACGAGCGTGGCATCATCCGCATCGGCGCCGAAGTCGAAGCCGGCGACATTCTGGTCGGCAAGGTCACCCCGAAGGGCGAGACCGAGCTGACTCCGGAAGAGCGTCTGCTGCGCGCCATCTTCGGTGAGAAGAGCCGCGAGGTGCGTGACACCTCGCTGCGCGTGCCTCACGGCGAGACCGGCACCGTCATCGCGGTCAAGGAAATCACCCGCGAGGATGCCGAGGAAGACGGCGACGAACTGCCGAACGGCGTGAACCAGATGATTCGCGTCTACATCGCACAGCACCGTAAGATCACCCAGGGCGACAAGCTCTCCGGCCGTCACGGCAACAAGGGCGTCATCTCCCGCATCCTGCCGGAAGAGGACATGCCGTTCCTCGCCGACGGTACTCCGGTGGATATCATGCTGAACCGCTGGGCGTGCCTTCTCGAATGAACCTTGGCCAGGTGCTGGAACTGCACCTCGCTGGATCGCGCACGCCGGCTGGGACATCTCCCTCGACCGGATGCCGAGGCCGCTTGGAAGAAGTACGTGCCGCAGGGCGCCGAAAAGGGCGCTCCGGGCACTCCGGTGGCCACCCCGGTGTTTGACGGCGTCCGTCCGGAAACCATCAAGGGCCTGCTCAGCTGCACCCTTCCGGACCGCGACGGCAACAAGCTCGTCGGCCCCGACGGCAAGGCGACCCTGTTCGACGGCCGTACCGGCGAACCGTTCCCGAAGCCGATCTCCGTGGGCTACATGTACATGCTGAAGCTGCACCACCTGGTCGACGACAAGATCCACGCCCGCTCCACCGGCCCGTACTCCATGATCACCCAGCAGCCGCTGGGCGGCAAGGCTCAGTTCGGTGGCCAGCGCTTCGGCGAGATGGAAGTGTGGGCCCTCGAGGCCTACGGTGCCGCCTACACGCTGCACGAAATGATGACCACCAAGTCCGATGACGTCGACGGCCGCGTGCGCGTCTACGGCGCCATCGTGAAGGGCGAGAACCTGCCGCCGGCAGGCATCCCGGAGTCCTTCAAGGTGCTGCTTAAGGAAATGCAGTCCCTGTCCCTGAATGTCGAAGTGCTCAACGCCGAAGGCGTGGCCATCGACATGAAGGACGAGGATGACGATCCGTCCACTTCCTCCGATGACCTCGCTTCAACATCGGTGCGCGTCCTGACGCCGCCGCCAAGGAAGACCAGGTTGCCGAGGAGCCCGAATTCCAGTGATTGAAAGGATTGGCCGCGCTGCAGCACAGCGTGCAGCGCGGCCAATCCCCGAACAACGTGATAAGCATTAAGAATCGATAGACAGGACAATAGAGTGCTGGACGTCAACGAATTTGACAAACTGAGGATCGGACTGGCCACCGCCGACGACATCCGTAACTGGAGCTACGGCGAGGTCAAGAAGCCGGAGACCATCAACTACCGTACCCTGAAGCCGGAGAAAGACGGCCTGTTCGGCGAGCAGATCTTCGGACCTACCCGCGACTGGGAATGCGCCTGCGGCAAGTACAAGCGCGTGCGCTTCAAGGGCATCGTCTGCGAACGCTGCGGCGTGGAAGTCACCAAGAGCCGTGTGCGTCGTGAGCGCATGGGCCACATCGAGCTCGCCGCTCCGGTGACCCACATCTGGTTCTTCAAGGGTGTGCCGTCCCGACTGGGCTACCTGCTGGACATCGCGCCGAAGGACCTCGAGAAGGTCATCTACTTCGCGGCCTACATGGTCACCAAGGTGGACGAAGAGCAGCGTCATCAGGACCTGCCGGACCTGCAGCAGGAGTTCGACAACGAGATCGCCAACCTCGAGAAGCGCCGCAACGCCGAAATCGAGGAGCGCGCCAAGAAGGTCGAAGCCGATTTGGCCGAGCTCGAAGCCGAAGGCGAAGCCAAGGGCTCCGCACGCGCCAAGCTGCGCAACAGCGCCGAGCGTGAAATGGCCGCCATCCGTACCCGCTACGACGAGCAGATCCAGCGTCTGAGCGCCGTGTTCGACCGCTTCAAGACCCTGAAGCCGGGAGACATGGAAGGCGACGTGACCTGTGGCGTGAGATGGAAGACCGCTACGGCGATTACTTCGAAGGTTGCATGGGCGCCGAAGCATCAAGAAGCGTCTGCAGGACTTCGACCTCGAGGCAGCTCCAAGCAGCTGCGCGAAGAGATCGACACGGGCACCGGCCAGCGCAAGGCCCGCGCCCTGAAGCGTCTGAAGGTCGTCAACGCGTTCCTGACCACCGGCAACAAGCCGGAGGCCATGGTGCTCGACGTGATCCCGGTCATCCCGCCGGACCTGCGCCCGATGGTGCAGCTCGACGGTGGCCGTTTCGCCACCTCCGACCTCAACGACCTCTACCGTCGTGTGATCAACCGTAACAACCGTCTGAAGCGCCTCATCGAGCTCGGCGCCCCGGAGATCATGCTCAACAACGAGAAGCGCATGCTCCAGGAAGCCGTCGACTCCCTGTTCGACAACGGCCGTCGTGGCCGTCCGGTCACCGGCGCTTCGAACCGTCCGCTCAAGTCCCTGAGCGACATGCTCAAGGGCAAGCAGGGCCGTTTCCGTCAGAACCTGCTCGGTAAGCGTGTGGATTACTCTGGCCGTTCCGTGATCGTGGTCGGCCCGTCCCTGCGCATGCACCAGTGCGGTCTGCCGAAGCCGATGGCCCTCGAGCTGTTCAAGCCGTTCGTCATCAAGCGCCTCGTGGACCAGGGCTTCGCGCAGAACATGAAGAGCGCCAAGCGCCTCGTGGACCGCGCCGACTCCGAAGTGTGGGGCGTGCTCGAAGAGGTCATCTCCGAGCATCCGGTGCTCCTGAACCGTGCACCTACGCTGCACCGTCTGGGCATCCAGGCATTCGAGCCGATCCTGGTGGAAGGCAAGGCCATCCACCTGCCGCCGCTTGCCTGCGCCGCATTCAACGCCGACTTCGATGGCGATCAGATGGCAGTCCACCTGCCGCTGTCCGCCGAAGCCCAGGCTGAGGCCCGTTCCCTGATGATGGCTTCCGACAACATCCTGAAGCCGGCAGACGGCCACACCGTGACCATGCCGAGCCAGGACATGATCCTCGGTCTGTATTACCTGACCACCGTCATCGACGGTGCCAAGGGCCAGGGCCGCGTGTTCTCCTCGCTGGAAGAGGCCGAAATGGCGCTCGACAAGCACGAGATCGACATGCAGGCCAAGGTGCTCATCCGCCTTCCGCGGGACTTCGTGCTGCCGAAGGACTGGGAGCCGGGCGAGGTCAAGGTCGTCGATCCGGAACCGGGCAGCCCGGACGTGGTCAAGGAGGAGCGTTTCCATGACGGCTCCGTCCTGTTCGCCACCTCCTACGGCCGTATCCTGTTCAACGGCACCTTGCCGGTCGACTACCCGTTCGTCAACGAGCAGGCGCCGAAGAAGCGTCTGAGCAAGATCGTCGACGACATCGCGACCCGTTACTCCACCGCTCAGGTGGCCGTGACGCTGGACGCCCTGAAGGATCTGGCTTCACCCGCGCACCGTGGTCCGGCGTGTCCTTCGCGTTCTCCGACGTTATCCAGCCGCCGGAACTGGACGAGTACATCGAAAAGTACGAAGCGAAGCCGACAAGGTCAACGAGAACTACGAAATCGGTATGCTCACCGAAGAGGAGCGTCGTCAGGAACTGGTCGACCTGTGGACCAAGTGCACCAGCGAGGTCTCCGAGGCGGTTGAGGAACACTTCGATTCCAAGAACAACCTGGCCATCATCGTGCAGTCCGGTGCACGAGGAAACATGATGCAGATCAACCAGATCGCAGGTATGCGAGGCCTGGTGGCAAACCCGAAGGGCGAGATCATTCCTCGACCGGTCAAGTCCAACTACCGTAAGGGCCTGTCCGTGCTGGAATACTTCATCTCCCAGCACGGCGCGCGTAAGGGTCTGGCCGATACCGCACTGCGTACCGCAGAGTCTGGCTACCTGACCCGTCGTCTGGTGGACGTCTCCCAGGACGTGATCGTGCGCGAGGAGGACTGCGGCACCAAGCGCGGCCTGACCATGAAGGTCGGCGAACGCGATGCCGAAGGCAACCTGCACCTGGTCAAGGCCGCCGACGGTGGCCCGTACTCCCGTCTGCTCGCGGCCGACGTCATCGACCCGGCCGACGGCGAGACCGTGCTGTACAAGGCCGGCGACGCCCTGTCCATGGACGTGCTCAACGATCTCGTTGCCCACGGCGTGGAAGAGGTCAAGGCCCGTTCCGTGCTGACCTGCGAATCCAAGCGTGGCGTGTGCGCCAAGTGCTACGGCTGGTCCCTGGCCACCAACAAGCTGGTGGACGTCGGCGAGGCCGTCGGCATCGTGGCAGCACAGTCCATCGGTGAGCCTGGTACCCAGCTGACGCTGCGTTCCTTCCACTCCGGCGGCGTCGCTTCCGCTTCCGATATCACCCAGGGTCTTCCGCGTGTCACCGAGCTTTTCGAAGCCCGTACCCCGAAGGGCGAGGCTCCGATCGCGGAGTTCGCCGGCGTGGTCAAGGTGGAAGACACCGAGCGCGGCCGTCAGGTCACCCTGAAGCCGGACGACGACTCCGTCGAGCCGATCGTCTACCCGGTGACCCGTCGTGCGCCGATGCTGGTCAAGGACGGCGACCATGTCGAAGCCGGCACCCAGCTCATCGAAGGCTCCGTCGACCCGAAGAAGATCCTGCGCATCCTCGGCCCGCGCGCCGCACAGGTGAACATCGTGGAGGAAGTGCACACCGTGTACCGCTCCCAGGGCGTGGATATCCACGACAAGCACATCGAGGTCATCGTGCACCAGATGCTGCGTCGCATCACCGTGATCGACTCCGGCGACACCGACCTGCTGCCGGGCGAACTCGTGGACAAGGCACGCTTCAAGGCCGCCAACATGGAAGCCGTGAAGAACGGTGGCAAGCCGGCCGCCGGCCGTCCGGAGCTGATGGGCATCACCAAGCTTCGCTGGCCACCGATTCCTGGCTGTCCGCGGCCTCCTTCCAGGAGACCACCCGCGTGCTCACCGAAGCCGCCCTGAACCAGAAGGTCGATGACCTGAAGGGCCTCAAGGAGAACGTCATCATCGGTAAGCTCATCCCGGCAGGTACCGGCCTCGCCCGTTACCGCAATGCCACGGTGGAGCCCGACAAGGCCATCCGCGACACCATCTACCCGAACTTCGGTTTGGGCGGCGAAGGCACCGACAGCTCCTTCGGCGACACCGACCTGTCCGATGTGGACTTCTCCAACATCGACTTCGGCGACCTGAAGCTGGGCGATGACTTCAACCCGGATGACTTCCTGGACGACAACGGCGGCCAGACCGATCTGGGCGACACCCTGTGAGATTCCCCTCACGATAGTCGACAGACGAATCATCTGACATAGCGAAAGGCGGAACCGACCAATACCGGTTGGTTCCGCCTTTCGCTATATCTATATGTCGTGGGATTGCGAGGTTGTGGATTAATCGCGGGGGAGGGTTTCGCAGTCGTCTTTTGACGTTACTTGATCTTCTCCGAAAGCGTGGTTTCCAGATCCTTCAACGAACCGCTGAGATCGGCCTCCTTCGCGGCCTTTTGCAAATCGGACTGATCCAGGGTCGGCGAATCGATGTCGGACATCTTCGCATGAAGATCCTGAAGCTTTTCGTAATCGGCGGACCCATACTCGATATCGTTGAGATTCAGATCGGCCATCTGATCCACAATGTCCTTCTTCTTGCTGACGCTTTCCTGCATATCCGCGCCATACTCGGCATAGGACTTGATGGGAACCTTGGCCAGATCGCCGGCGTCGGCGGCACAGCTTTCGAGCGCCTTGGAAAGATCGCGATAGTACGAAGACATGTCGGCGGAGTCGAATTTCGGCAGCTTCGTGCAGGTGTGCGTCATCTTCATGAGCGCGGGCATGGTCTGGGCCAGATCGTTCATGTACCTCTCGTATTTCGCACGGTCCTGCTCGAACGTCTCGTACTTCTCCTTGACGTCCTTGTCTTTCTTCACGGCCTTCATGGCAGCCAGCTTGTCGCTGTCCTGCTTGAAGGTCTTCAACTTCTTCTTGCCCTCGTCATAAGCGGAGGATGAATCGTTGTCCGTTGCGCTCGCCGCCGAGCTGAATTCCTCATTGATGGCTGTATAGCTGCTTTCCAACGCCTGCGTTTGGACCAGCGCTTCCTCGTAATCGGAACGGCTGACGCGATTCGTAAGGAAGAATACCGCTGCCAGCGCGATGACGACGACTGCGGCCACCGCGCCGATGATAATGGCGACCGGCGGCTTATTTTTGGCCGCGGCGCCGGCTTGCTGGGAAGGAAAGTTGCCGGGCATTGGCGGTTGCGGCTGACCGTATTGTTGCGATTGGGCATATTGTGGCATCGCAGGCTGTGGAACCGCCGGTTGAGACGCGGTGGGCTGGGGCATGGCGGGCTGACCGTACGGCATCGGCCGCGGCTGACCATACTGCGGCATCGGCGGCTGAGGCTGTCCATAAGGTTGCGGTTGTCCGTATTGCTGCGGCTGGCCGTACGGCATGGGTTGCGGCTGTCCGTATTGAGGCCCGCCCGGCTGTGGCTGACTGTAGTTTGGCGCCTGCGGCTGCGGAGGCTGGTTATACTGCGGTTGCCCATTCTGCGGTTGACCATACGGAGGAGTGTTCGCCATGTGAAAAGTCCTTCTTATCCTTTTTCCTTTTTTTGAATGTCGAATCCGTGAACACGGAGGGAAACATCGACGTGTCCGTCTCTTTTGACGAGTTACAGCATAATATTTTGAGACGGAATATGCGAGCATCGTATTGCAGAATGAGTATCGTCAGACGGCATGGACGTCACCTTCCTACAATGGGAATATGAGTTTTCTACCTTACCCGCCGCCGCCCGAACCAGGGTGGTATGACGATGACGTCACGGTGATGGCGCAACCCACAGCCGAACCCGTCGACAATGCCGCCGATTCCTTGGAAACACGCGAACGGCTCGCCGCACAGAACGAGTCGGGCGACCACGATATGCAGGATGTTTCCGTTGCGAAGGGCGACGCTGCCGTTTCGGACGAGGACGATATCGACTGGGACGGCACCGTGCTTTCCGAAGCCTTCACCATGAAGCAGCCGAAGCACACGTACGTGCTGGACAACGAGCAGACCGGACAGCAGGTGATCGTGGATATGGGCGTGCTCCTTGGCCGCAAGCCTTCGGCCGAAGTGCCCGCCGGCGCCAAATCGGTCAAGCTGGAGGATCCGACGCGCACAATCTCACGCAACCATGCGGCGATCAGCTTCGACCAGGATGGCACGCTGTGGATAGAGGATTACGGTTCGCTCAACGGCACGTACATCATCCAAGACGATGTCGAAACCAAAGTGGAACACAAGCCGATGCAGCTGGAGGCGCCATGCACGGTGCGTATCGGCGACCAGTTCTTCCAATTCCGCAAACAGTGAGGGCGTTTGTCAGTGAAGACACGATTACGCTGACGGACTGCGTTGACGATTTGTGTTGACAGCGTCGGCGCGGACGGTTAGCGGTAAGACGATAAGGGTTGTCACGGAGATTCCCGCGACAACCCCTTATGTTTCAAATGGTCTGATAATCGGCGTTAGCTCACTGCTGGCGCAGACGAATGGCCGCGTTGATGGCCGAATCGTTCAACTGGCCAAGCCAGGCAAGCAATTCCGGATAGATGTACGGATTGCGCGCAAGACACGGACGAAGCTCCGGCGCTTCGCTGGCGATACGGGCCATCAACATCTGATCGGTGGTGGTCATGGCCAGTTCCGCGGTGAACCCCGCGTCTGCCGGCGATTCCTGGGCCGCGGCATACTGCTGTTCGGCATACTGCTGTTCCGGTTCGTTCTGCGGCTGGCTCGATGAATAATCGGCCACTTCGGACAAATCGGCGGGATTCATGTATGGGTCGACATACTCGGTCGAAGCCTCGTTGGACGCCGCATAGGCAGCGTCCTGACCGTATTGCTGGTTCACCGGCTGTTCCGGCTGATACTGCTGCTCCTGCTGGAACTGTTCCGCCACTGCCGGCTGATACTGCTGCTCCGGCTGGACCTGTTCGGCAACCGGTTCGGCCATTGGCTGGGCCGTCGGCTCGGCAATCAGATGCGGCTGCACGCCATTTGCGGAACCGGCCAGCCCATCGCCACCAGCTGCTGGCGGGCGCGCTCATCGCCGAATTCGGCGACCCAACGCTTCAGACCCGGGTACGCTCGCGGATTGGCAACGACATTCGCACCGAATTCCGGATTCTCGTACGCGATTTTCGCCAGGAACACGGGATCGGCGTTCGGATCCTGCACGGCCGCCACCGCGGCATCGAAATCGACCATCATGATCTCCTTGTCTCGTGGTCTGTAACCATCTTATTGAATGACTCGTAACGTTTGCAACGTACCGTCCAGCACATCGTCGATATCCTCGTCATCGCCGATCTTGCTGACGTTCCAATCCTCGTCGCACGGCATATCGGAACGTATATCCACCACGATGACGGTGATGTTGTCGCGGCCACCGGCGTTCAGCGCGGCGCGTACCAGCATGTCCGCGGCCATCTGCGGGTCGGCGTACGCCGCCGCGATCTCGGCAAGCTGCTCACGGCCGATCTGCGCATGCAGCCCATCGGAACAGATGATGAACCGTCCGTCCGCACGCGCGGCGTACCAGTCAGGCTGGATGCCGGCAGGCGCGCCGACACATTGCGTGATGATGTTGCGCGGAATGCAACGGCTCGCCTCATCGGGCAGCATCTGCCCGAATCGATGGCGTTCTGCCGTTCCGAATGGTCGCGGGTGATGCACGTCAGCGAATCCGCCAGCCACGCGCCATTGCCGTCGGCGCGCATATGGTACGTGCGGGAATCGCCCACATTGACGATGTAACACCGTTCGTCGGAACATATCGCGTCATCGCCGACACGCGTCGGCAGCAGCACGCCGCTGATGGTAGTGCCCGCAACGCCGCCGAGCTGCTCACCCAGACGGAGCACCTCCTGCTGGGCAAGGATCAGCGTTTCGTCAATCGCGTCAAGATCGCGCGTCGGCAGTTCGGCCAAACGCGCGAACCGTTCCGCAACATCGGAACTGGCCTGCTTGCCGCCCTTGCCGCCACCCATGCCGTCGCACACCACATACACGCCGTTGCCTGCGCAGGCGCTGTCCTGGTTGTCTTTCCTACGCAAGCCGATATTGCTGTTCAGACCGACCTCAATATGTTTGACGTTCATGAGTCCCGCCCTTTCACACCGATTTTCCGCAAGCGGATTTTCCGGAAGTGGAACACGTCCGCAAGCGATAGTTTCGCCCGCCACCTGCGGAACGTCGGCAGCGAGCCGAGCATGAACTTTCGTTCTTCGGCGATGTCATGCCAGTAGCGTTCCGCATGCTCCTGCGTGACATCGCCTCCGGAGAAGGCCGCGTAATCAGCCTCCCTGCCAGCGCGAGCAGTGTATCGGCTTCGAAGCCCATCTGTTCGGCGATGGCCTGCGCCTGCTCGTTTCTGGTGCCTTGGACGTCAAGGCCGCTTTGCCGGCAAGCGCCGCGACCGCCGTGCCACTCCGGCAGCCGACGCGTTGCGATGCGCTG
>ENA-OQHA01000731-OQHA01000731.1-human-gut-metagenome-genome-assembly--contig:-NODE-731-length-15234-cov-2.428940_pt1 | contig 15234 bp, 19 predicted proteins | sample MGYA00242558_ERZ504707 | MGnify/ENA primary metagenome ERZ504707 (study PRJEB26092, sample SAMD00036197) | human gut metagenome | host: Homo sapiens | study: EMG produced TPA metagenomics assembly of...
ACGAAGCTTCGTTAAGAAGGGGTGACTAGTGGGACTCGAACCCACGACATTCAGAACCACAATCTGACGCTCTAACCAACTGAACTATAGTCACCATGTTGATTACCTTTCCAAAAGCGATTGCAAAGGTAGAGATTTATTTTGAATCTGCAAACATTTTGCCTCTTTTTATTCAAAAAAATATTCCTCAATACCCTTACAGTACTTACCCAACAGCTTGCGGGCTCCTTCCAGATATGCTTCATGCGTTGTCTCTCAGACACATGCATTTTGTTTTCATCCATTCCGGCCGATATACCTGAAAATTCTTTTTCCCACTCAATACCGGACGGGAAGTCCATACCAAAGCATAGGCACAATCGACCAGACGGGTTTTGCCTTCCACCCGACGAAGCAATAATTTTACAGCCATCCCTCCGTCTGTCTGAGAAGCACTCATATTAGAAACAAAGTTTCCCAATGAATAGGCTACCAGGTGACGTGCCGGAGAAAGAGAGTCCTCCCGAACTTCAACAGGCTGTATCACGTGTGGATGCGCTCCGATTACATGATCCACTCCCATCTTCAGCAGCCAGTCGGTCAGCGCACGCTCTTCCGTGCGGGGAAGTGACTGATACTCCACACCCCAGTGCATACAGGCGATCAGTACGTCAGGCTTCATCAGACGGGCTTTCAGAATATCCAGCCGCATCTGGTCGCGATCTATGTAATTGACTACATTAGGCGTTACCGGATGCAAACCGTTTGTACCATACGTATAGTTCAGAAAAACCACCCGGAATCCCTTCCGTTCCACCAGCAACGGATAAAAGTCCAGCCGTTCCTGTGGGGTGCGATAAGTCCCGACATGGGGTACCCGAAAGGAATCCAGCAGACAAACGGTACGCTCCAGCCCCTTCCTTCCCCGGTCCAGACAATGATTGTTAGCCGTAAGCAACACATCGATTCCTGCCTTCCGAAGTGCTTTCAGATAGGCATCGGGGGCACTGAAAGCAGGATATCCCGTATAGGCTCACCGCCGAGAGGTACTTCCAGATTGCCGATTACCAGATCCGTTTTCCGGAATTCCGGACTCACCCAACGGAAACAGTCCGTATAATCGTAAGTTCCGTCCGGCATACGGGCAGCATCAAGCTGTGCCTGATGCTGCATCAGGTCACCTATAAAAAGTAAAGACAGAGAGTCAGCCCCCTTAGCAAAAACTCCCGCTGCCGACAGCCAGATGACCATCGGCAACAGGAGTTTGTATATTCGGAATCTGTTCACCTTCCAATTACTGGTAAATAGCCTTCTTTCCGGCCAGCAAGGTATTCTTCATCAACGACACAATCGTCATCGGTCCTACTCCTCCGGGTACAGGCGTAATGAATGAACACTTCGGGGCCACTTCATCAAAGCGGACATCTCCAGTCAGCTTGAAACCGGACTTGCGGGTTGCATCCGGAACACGGGTCGTACCGACATCAATCACAACGGCTCCCTCCTTTACCATATCGGCCGTAACAAGTTGGGCTGGCCCATGGCAGCTATCAGAATATCAGCTTCCCGGCATTCCTCCACCAGATTACGGCTCCGGCTATGACATACGGTCACTGTTGCATCTCCCGGATATGCCTTTTGCATCATCAGCACAGCCATCGGCTTGCCCACAATGTTACTACGCCCCAGCACAACACATTTCTTTCCCTGTGTCTCAATATGATAACGTTTCAATAATTCCAGAATGCCATTGGGAGTTGCTGATACATAACAGGGCAGACCGATTGACAGACGTCCGACATTGATCGGATGGAAACCATCCACATCTTTGCGGTAATCAATCGTTTCAATCACTTTCTGTTCTGAAATATGTTTCGGCAAGGGAAGCTGTACAATGAATCCGTCCACATCGGGATCTTCATTCAGTTCACGTACCTTCGCCAGAAGTTCATCTTCCGTTACATCGGCCTCAAAACGAATCAGACTCGACTTGAACCCGCATACTTCACAAGCCTTTACCTTGGCTGCCACGTAAGTCTCGCTACCGCCGTCATGACCAACCAGTATAGCAGCCAGATGAGGACGCTTGCCGCCCTTAGCCACTATTTCAGCCACTTCGGCTGCTATCTCCTGCTTCACCTGCTCAGAAATAGCCTTTCCGTCAATCAGTGTCATATTCTATATCTGTTTTATTATTCAATAACGATTCAGACAAAGATAGGCAAAATCGAGCAAACCGCTTGCTTTTTTCCCTGTTTTTATGGGCGTTATTTCCCGAAATACACATTTATTAATATACGACAAGCCGAGATAACCAAAAAACTATTAACTTTGTACCCGTAAATAAATTATGCGGACATCTAAATTCAACATACTATATATCATTGGGTTCTGCCTGATGGCTTGTTTATTCCCAATCCATTTGTTGGCTGAGAACGGCAAAACTTTTACCGTTGTCATTGACGCCGGACACGGGGGGAATGACGCTGGAGCAATTGGCCGGAAAGGACGGGAAAAGAATATCAATCTCAATGTAGCCCTGAAACTGGGACGGATGATACAGGACAACTGTAGTGATACACGGGTGGTCTATACACGCAAAAACGATGTTTTTGTCCCCCTGCACCGCCGTGCCGAAATAGCCAACAACGCCAAAGCAGACTTGTTTATTTCCATCCATACCAACTCCGTGGCTTCCAGAAAAAGTCAGGTATTCGGAGCAGAAACCTACACATTAGGTTTGCACCGTACAGAAGAAAATCTGGAAGTAGCCAAGAAAGAAAACTCGGTGATCCTGATCGAGGACGACTACAAGCAGCAATATGCAGGATTTAATCCCAATTCGTCAGAAAGCTACATTATCTTTGAGTTTCTTCAGGACAAGAATATGAAACAAAGTGTCAACTTCGCTCAGCTCATTCAGAAGCAGTTCCGGGTCAGCAAACGGGTTGACAAAGGAGTACATCAGGCCGGATTTCTGGTATTGAGGGCAACTTCTATGCCCAGCGTACTCGTTGAACTGGGATATATTTCCAACCCGACAGAAGAAGCATACCTGCTGTCATCCAACGGAACATCCACTCTGGCAAAAAGCATCTACCAGGCATTCCTGCGATACAAACAGGAACAGGGATTCAATGCCGGAAAGCCTCTCAGCCAGTCTTTCCCGGCTGAAGATGAGCCTGCAACAGAATCAGCGTCAGATGTTCTCACTGCGGACCTGACAGAAGAGTCTCTCCCTCCTGTTGAGACAGTCGAAAGTGCCGCTGCTCCTGTTGAGATTTCTACCCCGGCAACCAAAGCTCCAGCCGGAACAACCGCACAGAAAAGCCTGTATTCAAAATACAGATTCTGACTTCCGACCGCGTTCTTCCAGCCAGAAGCCAACAATTCAAAGGACTTTCACCCGTAAACCATTATAAGGAAAACGGTATCGTTAAATATACATACGGAGAAGACACGGACTACAACCATATCCTCCGACTAAAACGGACCAAGGTGGATGCCAAGTTCAAGGATGCATTTATCATTGCTTTCAAGAACGGAAAAAAATGAATATTAACCAAGCAATTAAAGAGTTTAAACAAAACAGATAATCAAGACATGAAGAAAGAAGTAAAAATAGGTTTAGCCGGAATAGCCTCGCTGCTTATCCTCTTTTTCGGAATCAACTACCTGAAAGGTGTTAATATGTTCAAGCCGGAAAGCTATTATTATGTGGAATTCACCAACATCAACGGACTGGCTACTTCAAGCCCGGTATTTGCCAACGGCTTGAAAGTAGGACTTGTGCGTGACATACAATATAACTACCAGAAGCCCGGCCACGTTGTTGTGGGTATTGAAATGGATCAGGCAATGCGCATTCCGAAAGGGAGCCGTGCAGAACTGGTAACTGAAATGCTGGGAACCGTCAAAATGAATATGCTGCTCAACCACGAAGGTCAGGAATACTACAATCCGGGAGACACGCTGGTGGGAGAAGCCAATGAAGGAATCATGGGAGCTGCAGAAAAGGACCTGCTCCCCAAACTGACACAAATGATGCCTAAGATGGACTCTATCCTGAGTTCATTGAACACGTTGCTGGCAGATCCGGCTTTAGCCAAAACTCTGCATAACGCAGAACAGCTGACAGCTTCTCTGAACGCAACCAGCCGCCAGCTACACACTCTGATGAGCAACGATATTCCACAGCTAACCGGAAACGTTACGGCAATCACTGAAGACCTGAAGGTGATCAGCGGCAATCTGAAGAATGTAGACTATGCAGCAACCTTTACAAAAATCGATTCAACCCTGCAAAATGTACGCCTGTTGACCGACAAGCTGAACCGCAAGGACAATTCACTCGGATTGTTGCTGAATGATCCTGAACTATACAACAATCTGAACGCAACTTCAGCCAACGCGGCCAGTCTGCTTAAGGATTTGCAGGAACATCCCAAACGCTACGTACACTTCTCTCTTTTTGGCAAGAAAGACAAGTAAGAAATACACTATATAGAATTTATCTAAATAATAAAGAATCGGCTTATCTTCTATTACAACCATTATAAAAAACTGATAATAAGAAGATAAGCCAATTTCATCAGTCTTCTTCCCTAAAAAGAAACAAAAGGATAACCATTTGAGAAACAATAAGTTTCAAAAAAACAAGAGTCAACTCACAAAAAGAGTCTTTAACACATTTGTAACATTTTAAAAACCAAACATTTATAATACATTCAGAAAAAGCAAGCAAAAAGGGATTTGTTTTTCTGAAATTTCATTCCGAAATTTGCAAACGTAGAAATTTCGCTTTATTAAATAATAACGCACGTATGATTGAAAATAATCAAGCAATTGTGTTGTGGAACCGTTGTCTGAACTTCATTAAAGACAACATCAACAATGCAAGAGCTTTTGAGACCTGGTTTGAGCCTATCGTACCTTTGAAATACGAGAATAAGGCATTGACGATTGGCGTCCCCAGTCCTTTCTTCTATGAATATCTGGAAGAAAAGTATGTGGGATTGCTGCGTGCCGCCATCTATAAAGAAATAGGTGAAGGTACGGAGTTGATGTATTCCATTCTTACCGACAAGACAAACCACATAACCGTCAATATGGAAGGGACAAAGCGTTCATCTGCTTTGCCTCCTCAAGCGCCTGTACACAATGCCAACAAGGCGCCCAACCCATTACAAGCTGCGGCTCCTCAAGATCTGGATCCGCATCTGAACCCGAATTACAATTTTGAAAACTTCATCAAAGGTACCAGCAACGAATTCTCAAGAACCGTGGCTGAAACTGTAGCCCAGAATCCGGCGCGTACTTTCAACCCGCTCTTCCTGTATGGTCCGTCTGGTGTGGGAAAAACACACCTGATCAATGCGATTGGTACCCGTATCAAAGAACTTTATCCTGAGAAACGTGTGTTGTATGTTTCAGCACATCTGTTCCAGGTACAGTATACTGACTCAGTACGAACAAATCATTTCAATGATTTTATCAGTTTCTATCAGACGATTGACGTCCTGATCATTGATGATATTCAGGAGTTTGCGGGTGTTACCAAAACGCAGAACACATTCTTCCACATATTCAACCATCTGCATCAGAACGGCAAGCAACTGATATTGACTTCCGACCGTGCTCCCGTTATGCTGCAAGGGATGGAAGACCGACTGCTGACACGCTTCAAATGGGGATTGGTGGCTGAACTGGAAAACCGGATATCGAACTGCGCAAGAACATTCTGCGCAACAAGATCCGCCGGGATGGACTGACCATTCCAGAATCAGTGATCTGCTATATTGCGGAAAACGTCAACGAAAGCGTGCGTGAACTGGAAGGTATTGTCAACTCACTGCTGGCACAATCTATCTTGTTAAAACGAGAAATCAACCTGGATTTGGCTCAACGTATTGTCCGTAAAGCTGTACGCTGCGCTGAAGTTAAGGCTGTAACCATCGATGATATCATCGAAAAGGTTTGTGCTCACTACAAGATTGACACCTCAGCTATCCATACAAAAACCCGTAAACGTGAAGTTGTACAAGTACGTCAGGTTGCCATGTATCTGGCAAAGAAACATACAGAAACATCTTCTTCCAAAATCGGTCAGCTGATTGGAAACAAGGATCATGCAACCGTATTGCATGCCTGCAAGACTGTAAAAGATCAGTTGGAAGTGGATAAAGAATTTAAAGCAGAAATTGAAGAAATAGAAGTTGGATTAAAACTGAAATAAAAGAAGAAGCGGACCGGACAAAAGTTAAAACTGATTGCCCGGTCCGCTTTCTTTGTATCTGATTCCGATGAAATCTTATTTATCAAACCCCTGACGCTTGAGTGTACGCTTCAGTCCTTCAGACATAAATTCATTATCCGATTTCTTATAACGGATATTCGTGAAGATCTGAGCCAGCGTTTCCGTATGATTGATTTCCACAAAATGTTTGTTTTCCGGCAATGATTCCTTCATCGCATAGATGGCATCAATTGCTTCCGGAGTGTAATCGTGATATTCTTCTTCATGTATAATTCCGCTTAACGGCAAGCGGTCCGGCTGAGCAGGGCATTCATCCGGATATCCTACCGTAATCGTGGCCACAGGCACGACCAGTTCCGGCAAATGAAGAATATCTATAATCTGATCCGGATTATATACAGTTGTTCCCAAATAACAGATACCGAGACCACGATCTTCCGCCAGCGTACAGAAGTTCTGAACAGCCAGCAAGGTATCAGAAGCGGCATTGATAAAGGAAATCAAATTGTCATACCCCGGTTCTGCCTTGCGCTGACGGCACCATTTGCTGAAACGGTTGAAATCTGCACAAAATGTCAAAACCACCGGTGCAGAAGTCACCATAGGCTGATTAAAATGAGCCGGTGCAAGAAGAGCCTTACGCTCTGCATCCCGGGTTACCACTACACTGTAAAGCTGCATATTTCCCATTGTGGAAGCCCGAAAAGCTTCTTCCAGCAGCCCGTTCAACAGCTCTGCAGGAATATCCTGCTGCTTGTACTTACGAATCGTACGTCTGTTTCTGATTGAATCCATATTATCTTGTTTTATTTTACAAATATAAGAAAATTCTATTAGAGACATATACTCTTCTCACCCTTTTCAATCCCCTCCAGACAAAGGTTTTCCATGCTGTAATACCCTCCAGGCAAGGAAACAAGCTCTATATCACCTCTGAGAAGAAGTTTCCTTTTTGGAAAATTTTCAGCTATTCCTATTTTAGTTATTTTACTAATATACAAATTATTAGTTTTTCGTTTTGGAAAACTTCACCGATTGTTAATAACTTCTCAAAGTTTTATTTGGCAAATCAAAAAAACATCTCTAGCTTTGCAGCCGTTATGATTTAAGAAGAGCAAAATTTCTACAGGCAAGACCTTTTTAAATTGATAACAAACTTATTCATATACAAAAGTGGAAAAGAAAACGTACAGCTACGATGAAGCCTATAACGCTTCATTGCAGTATTTTAAAGGCGATGAACTTGCCGCACGTGTCTGGGTAAATAAATATGCTGTGAAAGACTCGTTCGGTAACATCTACGAAAAGTCTCCGGAGGACATGCATTGGCGTATCGCCAATGAAGTGGCCCGCATCGAGGCTAAGTATCCGAACGCACTCAGTGCACAAGAACTTTTTGACCTGCTCGACCATTTCAAGTACATCGTTCCGCAAGGAAGCCCGATGACTGGTATCGGTAACGACTATCAGGTCGCATCACTGTCCAACTGTTTCGTTATTGGTCTGGAAGGAGCTGCAGACTCATACGGTGCCATTATCCGTATTGATGAAGAACAGGTACAGCTGATGAAACGGCGTGGAGGTGTCGGACATGATTTGTCACACATCCGACCGAAAGGTTCACCGGTAAAAAACTCTGCATTGACTTCTACCGGACTGGTTCCGTTCATGGAACGTTATTCCAATTCTACCCGTGAAGTAGCACAGGATGGCCGCCGCGCGCCTGATGCTGAGTGTATCCATCAAGCATCCCGACTCAGAAGCATTCATTGATGCCAAGATGACGGAAGGCAAAGTGACCGGAGCTAATGTTTCCGTGAAACTGGATGACGAATTCATGCAAGCTGCCGTAGAAGGCCGGATGTACACCCAACAGTTCCCGATTGATTCAGATCATCCGATGGTATCCAAGCAGATCAATGCTTCTGCCTTGTGGAAAAAGATTGTGCACAATGCATGGAAATCGGCAGAACCGGGTGTTCTGTTCTGGGATACAATCATCCGTGAATCTGTTCCTGACTGCTATGCTGATTTAGGATTCCGTACGGTTTCTACCAACCCCTGCGGTGAAATCCCCTTGTGCCCTTACGACTCTTGCCGTCTGCTGGCCATCAATCTGTATTCATATGTAATCAATCCGTTCACTCCGGAAGCCCGATTCGACTTTGACCTGTTCAAGAAACACATTGCCCTGGCTCAGCGAATCATGGACGACATCATTGATCTGGAGCTGGAAAAGATCGAACGCATCATGGAAAAATTGATGCCGATCCGGAAAGTGAAGAAGTCAAAGGCGCAGAACGTCACCTGTGGGAAAAGATATACCGCAAATCCGGACTGGGAAGACGTACAGGTGTAGGTATTACAGCCGAAGGTGATATGCTGGCAGCTATGGGACTGCGCTATGGTACAGAAGAAGCAACTGAATTCTCAGAACAGGTACATAAGACTGTTGCACTTGAAGCTTACCGCTCATCTGTAAACATGGCCAAGGAACGTGTGCATTCGAAATTTACGATGCAGAACGCGAAAAGAACAATCCGTTCATCAACCGTATCAAGGATGCAGATCCTGCTTTGTATGAAGATATGATACGCTACGGACGACGCAACATTGCCTGTCTGACCATTGCTCCCACCGGAACCACCAGTCTGATGACTCAAACAACTTCAGGTATCGAGCCTGTTTTCATGCCGGTATACATGCGCCGTCGTAAAGTCAACCCGAATGATGCCAATGTACGTGTAGACTTTATAGACGAAACAGGAGATGCATTTGAAGAATATGTAGTGTTCCATCACAAGTTCCTGACCTGGATGGAAGTCAATGGATACGATCCAAACAAGCATTATACACAAGAAGAGATTGATGATCTGGTTGCAAAATCTCCTTATTATAAAGCTACATCAAACGATGTAGACTGGCTGATGAAAGTCAAAATGCAAGGACGTATCCAGAAATGGGTAGACCATTCCATCAGTGTTACAATCAACCTGCCGAACAGTGTTGATGAAGAACTGGTGAACCGCCTCTACGTGGAAGCATGGCGATCCGGCTGCAAAGGATGTACAGTTTACCGTGACGGTTCACGTGCAGGTGTACTGATCTCTACTAAAAAAGACAAAAAGAAAGAAGAGGAAGAATGCCACTGCAAACCGCCTCAGGTTGTAGAAGTACGTCCGAAAGTACTGGAAGCTGATGTAGTACGTTTCCAGAACAACAAAGAGAAATGGGTAGCATTTGTAGGACTGCTCGACGGACGTCCCTACGAAATCTTTACCGGTCTGCAGGATGATGAAGAAGGTATCGTTCTGCCTAAATCTGTAACCAGCGGTCGCATCATCAAGAATTACGATGAAGACGGAGTGAAGCGTTATGACTTCCAGTTCGAGAACAAACGCGGCTACAAGATGACCATTGAAGGCTTGTCCGAGAAGTTCAACAAAGAATACTGGAACTACGCAAAACTGATCTCCGGTGTATTGCGCTGGCGTATGCCGATCGAACAGGTCATCAAACTTGTAGGCTCACTCCAGTTGGACAGCGAAAACATCAATACCTGGAAGAATGGTGTAGAACGCGCCCTGAAAAAATATGTACAGGACGGAACTGAAGCCAAGGGAGTGAAATGTCCTAACTGCGGTCATGAAACCCTGGTTTACCAGGAAGGCTGTCTGATCTGTAAGACTTGCGGATCTTCCCGCTGCGGATAAAAGCAGGCCTGAGAAATATAACCAATCGGGGCGCAAAGGCGTATTGCTTCCGGTATTATTCCGGGAAAAACAATGCATCTTTGCGCCCTCTATTTTTTATCTGATAAACTGCGTATGAAAGCTCAAGACATGTACATCCATTTGAATGGACTGAAATTATATGCTTATCACGGTGTCCTTCCACAGGAAAACCGCATAGGCGCTGAATATACCCTCAACCTTCGTCTGAAAACAGACTTCTCGCATGCTGCAGAAAATGACTGTCTGGAAGGAACAGTCAACTATGCTGAAGTATTCAAGGCTGTCAAGGAAGAAATGAATATTCCTTCTCTGCTTCTGGAACACGTTATCCGGCGTATCGCCTCCCGTTTACTGGACGATTTCCCTGCTGTCAGTGAGGTACGTATCACCCTTGACAAACAAAATCCACCGATGGGAGCAGATTGTAAGGAAGTGGGTGTGGAAGCTACTTCTGCCGGTAATCCTGCTATTTATTTTCCGGTTTCCAAAGAAAAAGCTATATTTGTTCCACGATCATTTATCCCTAATCTAACTGCCATGAAAGAAATTAAACTAGAAATTCATGTCCGTTCCTGAACTACGGGAGCTGAATGAAACAGACCGTCGCCTGACGGATTGCCGCCCGGGAAGGCAACCAGCAGAAGTTACTCCCCTACTCCCATTTGCAGTAGGAGCTGCCGCATTGCTGGAAAACGGAACAATCGTTACCGGAAGTAATCAGGAAAATGCAGCCTATCCTTCCGGCACCTGTGCAGAAAGAACCACAGTATTCTATGCCAATTCACAATATCCCGACCAACCCATACTTACCCTGGCTATTGCAGCACGCAATGAAGCTGGCTTTCTGGAACAGCCCATTTCTCCCTGCGGAGCCTGCCGGCAAGTCTTGCTGGAAACGGAACAACGCTATGGCAAGCCCATGCGAATCCTGTTGTGCGGCCGCACAGGAGTCTACGAGCTACAGGGAGTCAAAGATCTGCTCCCTCTGTCGTTCGGCCAAATGCAACTGAATGGTGAAGAATAATCATAAAAGACATGCTGGCTATGGTTATCACCAGCCGGCATGTTCTTTCTTATGTTCGTAAGCATCGGCCTGCCGGACATGCTCACCGCTGTAGTTCCACACAATCTCATCGGTATATTCCTTACCATCAGACACGATAACAGCTCTAAGTACATTTCGTCCTTCGGCAAGCGTTACCTGATCAAAAATGTAATGCACATCGGTATATCCCTTACGAACGCCATCCAGTTCCCGGCCATTCAGGAAAACGCGGGGTGTCCCAAGATTGGAATAGACAGTGACAGAAGTTTCCCGGCGTTCACGTTCCGTATTACGGCGTTGCGTCAGATAAAGCACCGGCTCCTTACTCCAGTTTGCCTTATACCAATAGAAAGCATCCTTACGTATTTTACGATCAAAAGTTATCAATCCTTTCATGTTCCGCGCATCTACACCTCCACGCTTCCATTGAGGAACTGCAAAGTCAAACATATTCCATAAATAAGAAGCAAGAATATAAGGATGCTGAGAAATTACTCCCCACTGATACTCATGTGTCTTTGTTTGGAAAGTTTCCGGATAAAAATCACTGCCCCAGTTCAAGGCATCTCCCAGCAATTCTGTCTGATGCTCAATGTTCGCATCAGCCCCATATTCTGTCAGCATCAGCCGTTGCCAGGGATATTCTTTTTCCATTTTTTCAATCCAGGGTTTGATATCCTGTATCTTTTTCTCATACCATCCGAAATAACGGTTCATTCCCTGTATATCGGTATTCCCGTTAACCGGATGCTCAGCATGACCATAACCATTGACCGCCACCGTATAACGATCAGGATCTTCCAGTTTGCAGAGATCGTGAACAGACTGAGTAAGAGCAGCCGTATAACCGTGAGGATGATACACCTCGTTATGAATTCCCCACACATAAATAGAAGGATGATTGAAACTCTGACGTATCAGCTCGCGCATTTGCTGATGAACATTATCCCACTCCTGCCCTGTCACACGGTTCACAAAAGGAATCTCAGCCCAGATAATAAGTCCCAACGTATCACAACGTGAATAAATATAATCCGACTGCTGGTAATGAGCAAAACGCACGGTCGTTGCCCCAACTTCCATAATCTGCTCCAGATCAAATCATGTTCCCTGTTAGTCAGTGCGCTGCCCATCCCCCACCAGTCCTGATGACGGGTAACTCCATACATCGGATATTTTTTACCATTCAGGAAGAAACCTTTTCCAGCCACAGCCTCATACTTACGCAAGCCGAGTGGCTGTATCACTTCATCAATTACCTGTCCGTCCTGTTTCAAACGAGAGACGACCTTATATAAATAAGGATCTTCGCGCCCCTGCCAAAGATGAGGATGACTGATTTTAAAATCAGAAACATAGTTTTGTACTCCCTGAGGAGTCAGCTCAAAAGACTGCCGATGAACTTTAACCAACTTGCTCACGGGTATAAATCGCATTTTCCAGTTCAAGAGCAGCCGGAGCCAATGTTGCATTATCAAGTTTCACCCTGACAGAAACATCAGCAGACTGTTTCGATACGTTCTTCTGAGTTATATATACACCCGGAGAGGCACAGTCATTCACTACAATATTGCAGGGTTCAGTCACTATCAGCCATACGGGACGGTAAATTCCACCATAGACGCCAAAAAGAGCATGGTTGACCGGAATCACATCCGGACGTGCTACATTATCGGACTTGACAACAATTTCATTCTCTTCTCCCAGCCTGACTTGCGAACCAATTTCGCAGACAAATGCAGAATAAGCTCCTTTATGTGTTCCAACCAAATAACCGTTGACATAAACTTCGGCACATGCTCCTACACCCTCAAAGCGTAGAAAAAGACGCTTGCCTTCCAGTGATTCAGGAAAAACATAGTGCTTCCGATAATAAGCTACCCCAGCATAAAAGCTGTTGGTTTTCTTCTGCATATCATCCGCATTCCAGGTATGAGGCACATTCACCTGTTCCCAATCTGCATTCCATCTGGCAGCAGTCTGCATCGCATCGGTTGGAAAAGGCCCTTTCTTAAACTCCCATCCGTTATTGAATGGAGTTACCTCACGGGCCTCCGCCTTAAAAATACTTCCCAACAAACAAGCCAGCAAAATACTCGCCAGAAAGAAATTTCTCAGTACAGGCTGACTGGCACCGAGAAGAAATGAAATCCTTTTGCCATAGTGTTATATTTTCAGCTAAAATCCATGTTCCCTTTTAACTAGTAAAAATAGCATTAATATTGATTATATTAGCACTTTCAGACAAAAAAACTTTTCCTAAAGCTAAAACATATAATCAGACTGCAAAAAGGAACTTTCTTTACCCAAACAACTGACAGCCTTTATTTACACCTGATATTTGCCCTTTTCTTACTTCCGTAATAACGAACATGTTCCATATATGGCAAGTCAAAACCTTGATAATATCCCTTTGCAAGGAAACGAATTTTTTTCTGGTTTCCATCAGGATCTGTTATTATCATCATATAATGCTTCGTTAATACATCGGGAGAAGCAGAATTAAAACAAATATCTACAACTCCATCATCACAGACAAAACAATTAATATGTAAGAAACCTTTTTTAAAATTAAGGAGATTTTGCATTAGCTCTCATTTGCGCTTCTGTATATGTGAAATTTCTCCTGTACAAATCCTGCAAAACTATATTATACCCAAATTGACGTGACAGATCATAATTCATTCGTCTTAGATTTATGTTTCCAGTCCTTGAATTAAGATCCATAATCCATCCCTGGTTTACTTCATCTCTACCATCTATATCCGCTTGTTTAAAAATGCCGATCAATTGAGGATTCTCATATTCATTAGGAAGATCTTTATCCAACATATTTTTATTCTTCAATGTATTCCAGTCAAGATCAAAATACGATGTACTACCTGTATTGATTATTGTAAAATCCTTTTGAATTACTGATAAATCATCAAATAACGGATAATGACTATGTCCGCAAAGATATACGACTTGAGGATAGGCTGACAAAATCTGATAAAACTCTTTCGCCTGAGGAGACTACCCATTGGCCGCCAAAGAAGTTGTCAACCTTAAAAGGCATATGACTTATCACAATTATAGGATTAGTTTTATTTTCATGATAAGCAATTTCAAGATGATGTCTTAAATATTCCAGCCTATCTTCAGTGTATCCGCCATTACCATCCGAACAGGATACCCCGATAAAGTGTATGCCGTTTACGACATAATGACTGTTTAGAGGAAGCTCTACATTATCTTTATACAAATTTTCTGCATTGCTGCTATAAATTCATGATTTCCATCGTATATTAATAAAGGCATCCCAGTACGCTCTTTGCCATATACATCATCCAGCAACATATTATATGTATTATATGCATTGCCGCCTGAAGGAGAATTAACCATATCCCCGTTCATTATGATCATATCTACAGACATCTTCTTAAAATAATTCAGAGCTCTATGTACATGTTTAGGACCATTCATTACAACCCCCAAATGACCGACTGATAAATTTTCATCATTCTCCGGAAATTGTGCATCAGAAATAATGCCAATATTTAGCAGTTCACGATTGATCCTGATTCTCTTTACAACAGTATCAACAGATAAAGATGCAAAGGTTGAAGAAGTAATCAATAATAAACATATTAAAGAAAAATACAGTCTACACATAAACACTACAATTACAAAGTTACTACTATCATACGCATCATTCCATGAATTATAAACTAACTCTGTTTTTATTGACACAAATAACGATACCGGCAGCACTATCTGTTGAGGATTTTATCTTTAACTTCAATACACAATCCGTTATTTGCTGTAACATTAGCAGGAATTTCAAGCTTTAAGTTCAGAATACCCTCGTCTGATAAAACACGATCTGAAGAAGAATATATTAACTTTACTATCAGCCTCAAGAACCAATCCGGTAACTTCTATATCTCCTTTACCTTTCAGGCATTCCAATGAAACACCATTCAACCCAACAAGCATACGGGCTGGTATATTAAACAATAAATCTTTGGAAGAATTTCTGGCTAAACTCCAGGTACCGATCATAGCAGGACGGTTCAAAAGCAAATCTGCAGAAGAAATATCCTGAGACAAGCCTATCATTTACGAGAAAATCTATAAGATCAAAATCTGAATTCCACTTCTTATAAACACGATTCTCTTACAACCCATTTACGTTCCCATGAAGATAAATCTGCCGATTTGCCGCTAATCACGGCCTT
>ENA-OQHA01000735-OQHA01000735.1-human-gut-metagenome-genome-assembly--contig:-NODE-735-length-15209-cov-4.661981_pt1 | contig 15209 bp, 17 predicted proteins | sample MGYA00242558_ERZ504707 | MGnify/ENA primary metagenome ERZ504707 (study PRJEB26092, sample SAMD00036197) | human gut metagenome | host: Homo sapiens | study: EMG produced TPA metagenomics assembly of...
CTCGCTGAAAAGCTGAAAGGACAAATAGAAGTTTTACCTGTCAATGTAGACGGTAATACTTCAAACTATTATTTTATAAATGTATTGAATACAGTCGATGCCTTAAATATAGAGTCCAAGAGCAATGAAGAAATTTTGAAGATGATGAGAGATAATAATGGTATTTTCAATAAAGGAAATATCGGTTCATATATCATATTTCGGGATAGTCTGTTTAATAACAATTATTATTGCACAGATGAATTTGTAGATTTTGTGAAGCAATATTCAATCACAGGATTAAAATTTACATGTGCAGGTATCGACAAAATAAATCACTGATAAACAAGCCAAGTTAGCTGCTAAACGCAGCTCCTTGTCAAGCCATTATAAACAGTAATGCAAAATATGAAACAGAAAATATACCATATCATTATCTTTTTACTCTTTTGGTTTTGTGGAGTAGCCTATTCACAAAATCCCAAAGCAGATATTTTGCAGCAAGACCTTTCGGGCTTGTTTGACAATTTAAGCATGATTGGCATATTAGGAGAAGATTGTAGCCGAATTGATATTCATATTACCGAAGTTCGGAAAATGGATAGTAGAGAATATGAGATAAAGGGTATCAGTCGTACCCGATTATCCGTAATCTGTCCGTTTAAGGGAAAGGTTTGTGTAGATAGCATTTCTTCCTGTTCCCAAATGATAAAAAGTGAATATACGGAATTGGACGGTTTCATATACGGGTATTACTCGTTTGCGGAATACGGAGATAAACGATATAGCGGTACATTCTCCGGTTCTTTCAAGCAGGGGTATCGGATGAGCGGACAGCAAATAGAGAAAGGACGGAATGAAATAGCAGAACTGAAATTGAACTTATCTGAATATCGGGGTAAGTGGAAATCCGCAAAGGGACTGACAAAAGTCTGTTCTTGGGCAGATGAGATTATACCCGATACTCCTGCAAACTTCTGCCTGTTTAATGATGCAGGCGAATGGATTGTATCACCGAAATATCGTAAGAATGGTTGGGAAAATCTATATAATGCCTATCACAATGAAAATCTGACAACGGACGAGATACAAAAGGCTCGTGAGGTGGAAGAACAGGAATGGTGGGTAAATAAAAGCCAATCATGCAAAGTAATTTGAGTTTATAACAAAGCGTGATAACGCCTAACAGCGTTCCCCGCTTAGCCATTACTAACAATACGAATAACTCTTTATGATAAAATTCATTTTAGATGCGATGTATTATCAGATATTCATATTTAATAGGGATAAATTTATATTGGAAAATCCACATGAGCGGACGATACAGATAATATGTGGAATATTATTTCTTCCTGTTATAGTATTGGCATATCTACTGATAGAGGAGAATTTCAATTATAAAACCCCTTTTGTGTTTTTCATCATAATCTATGTTTTATTATACAAGACATTCTGTTCGTATTATATCAAAAGGAAAAAAGGTATGGAAATTATAAGGAGTAAACCTCTGATATTTAATAGCCAAAAGGTTTCTTCCTTCATATCATGGATGATTTATCCCATTTTGGTTGTATTACTTTATTTTATAATAACACATCGTCATTGGCTAAAAATTATACAATAAAGATTTAATAAGTTAGTAACAACGAAAGATAGCATCTGACGATGCTCCTTTCTAATCATTAGATATAAAGACATGAGAATATTTGTATTGTATTGTTTGTTCCTTTTCCCACTTAGCTATGTTATAGCGAAAAACGGCTATGTGGAACAAAATTCAGTAAAGTATCATTTTTTGACTGAACAAGATACCCTTTATATAGAAACAGAAAAAACAGAATTTGAAACTCTATATAGGCTGTGTTTAATCAGCACGATGAAAAGAAGGTCATTTTTGAGTTGAAAGCGGTAGATGATAGCAATATTGACTTCGTGCAAAGCTATACAATCAATGGAGTGAGAAAGTTTGATTGCTTTGCTGTGTATGATAATGTGGCAGACGGAAACCGTTTCCTGTTCTTTGATTATGAAAATCAAGCAGCTTACATAACGCCTACTTGTTTTTCCGGTTTCTATCCGATATGCAGTTCTGTGGACTTTTCAAAAACGGAAGTTTTATTACAAAATGAGCACTCCCATTTGAAACAGCTAAACGACACATTAAGTATTGATAGTAAAGTGGCTTATGTACCATTTAACTGTAATAATCGAATTATAAAGGCAACTTTAGTTCCATATCCTCAAGCGAGAAAGGGCAATAGATATCTAATAACGAAAGATAGCATCTAACGATGCTCCTTTCTAAGCATTCAAGGCATTAGCTGTAATTATATGACATGAAAATCTATGAGAATAAAATATTGAGAATACTTGGATTTATTTTTATTTGGATTTATGTATTCGGTGTGGGCATTTGTTTTGCCGGAAGGTGGTATGCCATTGGAATACCGGGAGTGGTTTTATTGCTTGTATGGTTAAATCACAATCTTATAGGTGCTGCTATTCGTAGATATAGAGCAAGGCAGGCAATCAAACAGATAAAAAAGCATGGAACACGATTATCGGTTGATTTAAGCCAATGTAAAGTCAGTGCGCAGAAATGGAGTAGCAAGAAGTCAAGGATGCAAGAGCCAGTCTTTAAGGTATTCAATTCATGGGAAACCCAGTTTTGGAATGGTGTTAGCGGCTCTTTGTTTCCTGACATTTATCATAGTGAACAAGTAGTGTCCACTGCAATATGCACCGTGACGTACACCACCCCATACAAAGGAAAGACAAAAACATTTCGCAGTGATGCAATTTTGAAGGAAAAAGTTTCATTGGAAATGCTATTGCAATATTATGGAGTGGCAACGATTTACATAAATCCGAAGAATGACAATCAATATTATTTTGATTTGGATTTTCTAAAATAGATACAGCTAACAACGCAGGATAACGGACAAGCCGTTCCCTGCTAACCATTAACAATAGTGCGATGAATAAAACTGTTCAATCCATAATAGCATTGACAGCTTTCAGTGCTTTGCTGATAGCCATAACATTATTTTGTGGTGGCTTAGGCTTTGGTCGTCTGTTCGGAATATATGGCATTATGGAATATTGTCTTTTGGGTATGCTTGTAATAATAGATATACTGGTAATCTACAAGGTCTATAAACTATATGCAATGCAGCCTAAAACCATAATGTTATTGTTGGGTTTGGAATGTTGCTCTATCCTTTTGTGGCTTGCCTTTATCTGTATAGACCAAAGTTTATTGGATTGGCAAATTACAAACTTCATATTGCAAGCTGTTTGTTTAGACGGCTTCACGGGAGATGAACGAGGATTGAATATGCTTGCAGTCTTATGTGGCATTGTTTATCCCCTTATTGGGATTGGGTGTTTATTCACCGGATTGGGATTTGTAAATAAGTTAGTAACAACGAAAGATAGCATCTGACGGCGTTCCTTTCCAAGCCATTATGAATAAAGGAATAAAAAATACAGATAACTATTTTGAACGAGTGAAGCAACGTGCAAACCGGACGAATTACAGATACTATTTTTTGACTACCTATATTTCAAGGGAGAGGTTTGGGGCAAGAAGATAGGGCGGATGTCAGGTTTTATACTGCTGTTTGGTATTGGTGGTGGATAGTAGTTCTGCCCGGCAACTTTCTCCTGATTAACAGTGTACCGCAATGGTCGTCCTTACATCTTGGCTATTTAGGTGCAATGTTTTTGCTTATTTGTGTATTTATTCTTGCACGATACAGGAAAGCCCGTGTACAGGCATTGTTGAACCGCTACCGCCGCTCTAAGCATATCAGCGCAGTACAGGCATATTTTCTGTTCCTGCTGCCATTTGTACTTTTCTTCTTAGAAACATGGCTGTTCGATGAATGGGGTTGGACGGATTGCGTGAGGTGGAACAAATGATATGTCATTCATATATAAAACATCAGATATGGAACAACGGATTACATCATTATTGCTTCCCGCTCCCGAAGCGGAGTTGGAAGCGTCCTGCAAGGAACTGGACGAAAAGGTAACATGGCTGCTGCACAACAGCCGGAAAATGGACAACTACTTGGAACTTGAACCGTTCAGCAAGGACGGGCGGCTGTGCGCCCACGTGTGCGACACGCTCAAAAGCCTGCCGGAAACGCCGACACTGGCGGCATACAAGGACTACAAGGCAATCATTATCCTGCTGGGTATGTCCACCACCCATTACGCCATACTTGACGAACTGGCGGAACAGCACCGCAAGCGGGACGAGATACCCGAACTGACCGCCTACTGCGATGCGCTCCACTGGATGCGACCGGGACGGCAGTACCTCTGCAACGTGTACAACACGGTATGCCACGCTTTCCACCTGCTGCGGAGAAACCCGGTAAGGGGCAACCGACTGCTGGTGACGGAAAAGGAACTGCGCCACGCCGAACGGATGCTGCCGGAACTGGGCAGGCAGACGTTCACCGAAATGGTACGTCTGAAAGGCTACATGGTCTATGATGCCGAGAAACTGGCGGACAAATGCGGCATGGAATACGGCTCGTTCCGGCGAAAGGTAAAGAAAATGACCGGGTACACGGCTAAGGAATGGGTGATAAAGGAACGGGTAAAGGACGTGGAACACTACCTGTTGAACACAAACCTCACGCTTACCGAAGTGGCGTTCACCACCGGGTTCGCATCGACATCGAACCTGAACGACTTCTGCAAGGCGTATCTTTTAGATACCCCCGGAGAAATACGCAGAAAAGCGCAGGAAACAAGAAAATGCACAGTTACAAGAACGTAATGTGAAAAATCAAGAATAAAACTGATTTTTTATGCCCGTAACTTTGTGCTTCATAAAAGATAAGCACAAGGTTATGGAACATAAGATACCGTTGGAAACATACTTCGCCGGACTGCTTCAAAAAGTGGAATGGCAGATACAGGAATACGAGGACACCGCAGCGGACACGCTGACGCTCTGCCGCCTGTGCGTGGACTACCTGCAAGAGATACTGGGCGAACTCAAAACCTTTATAATCTCCTACCCGTTCGCCAGCACGGAAGAAGAAATACACTTCTTCAAGGAACTGAAACCGCTTTTAGCGAGCAAAATCATCTATTACAATACCGTTTACAAGATAGAGGTGCGCTTCCCCAGCGGCAGCGAGGACGTGCAGCGGGACTACCTGCTGTCGGAAACCGACCGGATTTCAAGGTCGTTCCAGCGGAACTTGGCGTTCTACCAGTACCACCGAACGAAAGCCACCTACTTGGACAGGCAGTATTTCATACGTGGGAAGCCTGACATACAAATCATCGTGGACAGTTTCTATTACGAAACAGACCCACAGTTCAGCACCAGTCACGATTTCAAGGTAGCCAAGATTTTAGCCAACGAACTGCTGGAAATATACCTCACCAACCGTCTGCACGAGCTGGAACGCCGGGAACAGCGCAAGCGGGTGAAGAACGGCTTCATGGGCAGGCTGTTGCGCTGGACGGGGACGAAAAGGGCGTTGGTGGAACTTATCTACGCACTGGACGCCTGCGGCTGTCTGAACAAGGGAACGGTTGATATTAAGGAGATTGTAGCCTACTTTGAATACGTGTTCGACATAGACCTCGGCGACTTCTACCACACCTACATGGAACTAAAAGCCAAGACCAAAGACCGAACGGGCTTCCTCTCCACCCTGAAAGACAGGTTGCTGATGCGCATGAGGGAGCAGGATTAGGCAACCGTGCTTTAACAAAATTTATTTCGCCACAGGTGGGTACATCTGTGGCGTTTTATTTTTCAGGACACCCGAACTTTGCGGCAAATCAATCAGTTACCGTTATGGAAATAATAACATTCGAGTCCAAAGCCTACAAGGAACTGGACAACAAGATTACCGCCATTGCCGACTACATCTTCAACCACATGGAAACGGCAAGGCAAAGCGAGGAAGACATGTGGGTGGACAGCTACGAGGTCTGCACGTTCCTGAAAATAAGCGAAAAGACCCTGCAACGCCTGCGGGTGTCGGGGACTATCGCCTATTCCAACATCAGGGGACGCTACTTCTACAAGGTCAGCGAGATACGCCGGATGCTGGAAGAACGCCTGATAAGGAGCAACAAGGAGAACATCGACAACCTGATAACCAACCACCAGTTGTATGCTAAGGAAAGAGGAAATCTTAGAAAGGACAAGTAACGGGCTGGCGGTGTTCAAACACTACCTGCCCGGAAACTGGCGCATAGGTCGCAACTTCCTTAACCCGCTGTACGAGGACAGCAAGGCTTCCTGCAACATCTACTTCGACCGCCGGGGCGGTATCTACAAGATGAAAGACTTCGGCAACGACAGTTATAGCGGCGACTGTTTCTTCCTCGTGGGGCAGTTAAAGGGGCTGGACTGCAACCGGGCGGCTGACTTCGTGGAGATACTGGAAATCATCGACCGGGACTTGGGTTTGGGGCTGGCTTCCGGCACTCCGGTTTCCGTTCCCCCGGCAACCGTCCGCCGGGCAGTGCCGGACAAACCCGAAGAAACGTCCGAAAAGCCCGTCAAGCCCTACCAGTTCCGGGAACAGAAGTTCCCGCTTGCCGAACTGGTGTACTGGCAACAGTACGGCATCACGCCCGAACTGCTGGAACGTTACAAGGTCTGCTCGCTCCGGGAGTATCACAGCGAAACGGCAGAGGGCAAACCGTACACCTACACTTCATCGGTGGCAGAACCCATGTACGGCTACAAGGGCAAACAGCACATCAAGCTGTACCGCCCGTTCTCCACGCCCCGCTTCCTCTACGGCGGCAGCTTCGGCGAGAACTACAGTTTCGGGCTGGAACAACTGCCAGCCAAAGGCGACACGCTATTCATCACGGGCGCGAGAAAGACGTGCTTTCGCTGGCGGCGCACGGTTTTCACGCTATCTGCTTCAACAGCGAAACGGTGACTATCCCTCCCACGCTGGTCTATCGGCTGACGTTCCGCTTCAAGCACATCGTCCTGCTCTTTGACATGGACAAGACGGGCAGGGAAAGTTCATGCAAGCAGGAAAAACTATTGGAAGAATTTGGCGTGAAACGCCTGCTGCTCCCGCTTCCGGGAACGAAAGAGGAAAAGGACATATCCGACTACTTCAAAGCCGGGAACACCCGTGAAGATTTCCTGAAGCTGTTTATCGAATTTTTAGACAACCTGTATAGCGACACATTGATTATGCTAAAATCATGCGAGATAGATTTCAACAACCCGCCCGCCAAAGCACAAGAGATTATTTCGGCGGGTGACGTTCCGCTGGGGACACAAGGCAACCTGTTCGGCATCACCGGGGGCGAGGGAACGGGAAAGAGCAATTATGTAGCCGCAATCGTGGCGGGCTGCATCTGCCCGGCTGGTGCGGAAGTAGATACGCTGGGCATACAGATAACCGCCAACGGCAGGCACAAGGCGGTCTTGCTTTACGATACCGAGCAATCGGAAGTGCAACTGTTCAAGAATGTAAGCAACCTGCTGGCACGTGCCAAACAGCCGGACAAACCCGATGAACTCAAAGCGTTCTGCCTGACGGGTATGTCACGCAAAGAACGCTTGAACGCCATTGTGCAGAGCATGGATAAGTTTTACTACCAGTACGGCGGCATCCAGTTGGTCGTCATTGACGGCATCGCCGACCTTGTTAAGAGTGCCAACGATGAAGCGGAAAGCGTGGCGGTGATAGATGAACTTTATCGGCTGGCTGGCATCTACAACACGTGTATTCTGTGCGTGCTGCATTTCGTCCCCAACGGTTTGAAGCTGCGGGGACATTTGGGCAGCGAGTTGCAGCGCAAGGCGGCTACAATCCTTTCGATAGAGAAAGACGATGAACCCGCCCAGTCGGTGGTGAAAGCCCTGAAAGTAAGGGACGGAAGCCCGCTGGACGTGCCGCTGATGCTCTTTGCATGGGACAAGGAAGCCGGGATGCACGTGTACAAGGGCGAGAAGCCCCGTGAGGAAAAGGAGAAACGCAAGGAAAGGGAACTGGTGAATGTCGCACATGACATCTTCGGGCGGCAGACACGCATCACCTACATAGACCTTTGCGAGCAGTTGCAGCAGGTATTGGACATCAAGGAGCGCACCGCAAAGAGCTATATCGCTTCATGCGGGAAAGGGACATCATCACCAAAGACACGGCGAACCAAAGCTGTTTTGTCATCGGTTCATATCATCTTCAAAGGAACGCAAGCTGCCCGTAGGCGTATGGGCTGAACTTGTGTATTTTTAGGTGCTTGTGTCCTGCCCTGTTGTGATAACACGGCAGGATTTTTTCTGTTTGCACGTGATTTTTCAGGGTATTTGCTTAACTTTGCAGAAGTTACACGGAAAAGTAACGGCAGTTGGACGGCGGTTGCCGGAATATTGCCTTTATATATAACATATACGTTCGCCGAACGTCCCAAAGTAGAAAACTGGCACTTTTCAAAATGTGGGGATATTCAGCGCAGGATATGCTATGCGTTTGTCATAGCGTGGCTGCACTGTTTCCACATTTGGGTATGCCAGTACCTCTACTTTGAAACAGCGTCATGCCACGCTTTCTTTTTTGGGGTTGCGGCTAACGTGCCAAGACAGTAGGGATTTATATCACTTTAATACCTGACAATATGGAACAAATCAAAGCGCACATCGCCGTATCGCTGGACGGGCATACCGCCACGCCGGACTATGAACTGGACTGGATGCCCCGTGAGGTCAAGGAACTGGCGGCAAGGGAACACGCCGCCGCAAGCTGCCTGCTTATGGGGGCGAACACCTACAACTACATCTTTGAACACTGGGGCGGGTGGCCGCACAAAAGCAAACGGTCTTTTGTGGTGTCACACTACGACACCAACGTTACACCGGACTGCGGGGTGGAGTTCCTGACCGAAGAACCGCTGCAAAGGGTCTATGAACTGAAACAGGAAACCGACATGCTGGTGGTGGGTGGCGGCAAGCTGCTTACTTCATTGATTAAAGCCGGACTGCTGGACAGCCTGACAATCTACACCGTCCCGGTCATGGCGGGCAAAGGCATCGGTTTTGTCGGGGAAACATCCGGCTCGCTGTGGAAGCTCTCGGAAAGCAGGGTGCTGGATAACGGGGTGGTCTGTTCGACCTACCTGTTTGGCGGGAACATATAAAAAATGCGCCCGGTTTCCCTCCGGGCGCAACCACTAAAATTTCAATTATTATAAGCTGTAAAACCTATCACAATGAAATTTCAGCGGCAAAGATAGGCTATTTCTTCGGTTTCGCTTTCTTTTCGGGGAATGAAAAACCGACATTGAACTGCTCGTCCAGTACCAGCGAAGCATCGAAAGCCTTGCCGTTCTTGCCCTTGAAGCCCTTGATTAGCCCGGTCTTGCGTTTAGTCACCAGCTCGACAATCTGCTTGTCGGAAAGCTGCTTGTCGCACTTGTTGCGGAATATGGTAAGCGTGCAGTCCACGTTGGAACACTTCGCCACTTTCGGGTAGAACAGGATGCGCCCGCTGCCGCATTTCGGGCAGGGGCAGGTTTCACCAGTAGCGACAGATAGCTGCACCGATAGCAGTTCTGCGGTGATTTGCGTTGCGTACACCTCGATGCCCTTTCGGAACGTGTCGGCATCCATGCTGCCCGCTTCTATCTTGGCAAGGGCGGTTTCCCACATGCCCGTCATTTCGACATCGGCAATCTTCTTGTCCCTGACAATCCCATAAACGGCAAGCCCCTTGTCGGTAGGCACAAGGTTCTTCTTCTCACGCACGATGTACTGGCGGGCGAACAGCGTTTCGATAATCGCCGCACGGGTGGCGGGCGTGCCTATCCCGACATCTTTCAGGCTGGCTTTCAGTTCGGCATCTTCCAGTTCCCTGCCTGCGTTCTCCATTGCCGCCAACAGGCTGCTTTCCGTGTGCAGCGGTTTCGGCTTGGTCTGCTTTTCGAGCAGATCCACGCCGGAGAGTGGCAAATATTCTCCCTCTTGGAGTGGCGGCAGGCTGGCGGCTTCTTCATCCCCGCCCGTTTCCGGCTCGCCGAACACGGCACGCCACCCGGCTTCTTTCATCACAGACCCTTTCACCGTAAAGTCGGTATCTCCCCCTGACAGCAAGGCGGTGGTAACGTCTTTCACGCACTTGCCCGAAAAGGCTTCCAGCATACGCCCGGCTACCAGCTCGTAAACCGCCCGCTCGTCTTTGGAAAGTTCGCCGGGCAGGTTCTCGGTAATGATTAAGGCGTGGTGGTCGGTCACTTTGCCGTCATTCACGCTGCGGCGGTTCAGGGGTGTGCCGTCCAGCCCGGCGGCATACCCGGCAAAGCGGGAGTATTGCCCCAGCAGGGCGACACGTTCCGGCATTTCATCGAAAACGTCCTCCGGGATATAGCGGCTTCCGGTTCGGGGATAGGACATCACTTTCTTTTCATACAGGCTTTGCGCTATGGAAAGCGTCTTGTCAGCCGAGAAGTTCAGCTTCGTGTTCGCTTCCTTTTGCAGCGTGGTAAGGTCGTACAAAAGCGGCGGTTCTTGGCAGGTTCTTTCCTCTCAACGGATTTAACCACAAGTTGCCCGGCATCCTTTACCCGTTGCAGGGCGGCTATGGCTTCGGGCTGCTGTTCCCACTTGGCGGTCGATTGGGCGGTAAAATTTATTCCCCCGCTGGCGGTCACCGCTTTGAGTTGCCAAAACTTGGCGGGTACGAAATTCCTGTTCTCCAAATAGCGGCCGCATATCATCACGAGCGTGGGTGTCTGTACCCTGCCCAGCGAGAACACCCCCTGCCCGGCAGCTACGCTCAACGCTTGGGTGGCGTTTATCCCTATCAGCCAGTCCGCTTCGCTGCGGGACTTGGCAGAGAGGTAAAGGTTATCGTAACGCTCTCCCGGCTGCAAGTTATCCAGCCCCTCACGGATTGCCTTGTCGGTAAGGCTGCTTATCCACAGGCGCACAAATGGTTTCCGGCAGTTCAGGTAATGGAAGATATAGCGGAAGATTAACTCACCCTCACGCCCGGCATCGGTGGCGACAATAATCCGGTCGCACTGGTCGAACACTTCCTTTATCACTTTCAACTGTTTCAGCACGCCGGGGTCTGCCTTGTACCCTTTCTCCGCTTTCACCTGACGGGGGATTAGCTGGAAATCGGGCGGCAGTATGGGCAGGCTCTCCCTGCGGAAGTTCGCCACGCCGTAGGCTTCCGGCATGGCAAGCTGGATTAAGTGGCCGAACGCCCATGTCACCATATACCCGTTGCCGGAAAGATAACCGTCATTACGCCCGGTCGCACCGATGATGCGGGCGATGTCCTTTGCCACGCTGGGCTTTTCTGCTATCAATGCAATCATAATTCTTTACTTTTTAATGGTGGATATTACATTTTCATTCCTCTGGACTTCTTGGGCTTGTCAGCTTTCAGGCTCTTGTCCTGCGCTTTCTCCTGCTTCTCTTTCTGCTTGGGGGTGGGCTTGTCCTGACCCTGTTTCAACGGCTCTTTGCCCTGCTTGGTGGCTTCGTTGGTCTTGCCCCCGGAATTGACCGCTACCTGCGTCCGGTTCTCGGCGGCGGGGGTAACGTCTTTCGGCTGCACCTTGTCGTGGGATTTGCCCTGTGCGCCGGGCTGTACATGACCGTTGAACTCAACGCCCTTGCCGTCCTTTAGCCCGGCTACCTGCTGTTCTGCGGGCTGCTGCCCCTGCTGCAAGAACTGGACGGCGGCACGGGGCAGGAACTCCAAGCCACGCTCCACCGCACTGACCTGCAAATAGGCACTGCGCTTCGTGCCGTCCCTGAATTGCAGGTTTTCCATTTTCACCGCTTGCCCGGCTTCAAAGGCGGCTTTCTGTTCCGGGCTGACTTGCACGTTACAGATTGTATCGGGGCATTTCCATTTGTCAGCCGCATGTATTCCAGTTCGTGCGTGTACCTGTCCCGGCTGACAAACACGGGGATTTGCTCGCCGCTTTTCGGGTCTTTGATTTCAGCGATGCCGCCCAAGTTGCCAGTGCCTTGCAAGTTGCCCTGTTCCTGCTTGGTGAACCCGTGTTCATGGAACGGGCGTTGCAACAGCTTTTCGTCCTGCTGCACGCCGTGCAGCTTGGGTACTACCGTGCCGTCCTTTGCCTGATAGAAAGAGAGCTTGACATCGGTAGGTTTGAGGTAGAAGCCGCCCACCGTCCCCGAAACGGTGTAGGTATTTCGGGACTTGTAGCCACGCATCACCCGGTCGAAGTCCTTCGTGTTTTTCAGGGTGTCGGCGGTGATGCCGACTTTTTTCAGGTTCTCCCAGTCGATTTTTGCCGGTCGAAGCGGTAACCCTGCTTGAACTCGTGGAAGTCGGGCTTCGGAACTCGAAGCATTTCAGCCCGCTTGTCGCCCTCCGGTGTAGGGTTGCGGTGGTTTTCCTCGATTGCCTTTGCGTCCCGCTCCGCTTCGGAAGCCTTGACGCTGAACAGTTCCAGCCCGGAAGTGTCCTGATACTTGCGGTAGAAGTTGGAAATGAAGTTGCTGAACACATCGCTGTTCTTGTCCACCTGCATGAACTCGCCACCGTGTGTCGGCGGTACGGTCTGCAAATTGCCCTCCTTGTCAATACCCTTAACGGCACTCACCTTTCCCTGCTGTTTATCCAAGACCAGCAGCACGTCTTTTTCCTGCCCCTCTGCGGGCGGGGTCATTCTGTTTGCCATAAATAATTGAAATTTTAGCGGTTACGGGAATAGTCCCGCCCAAAGGTAGCGACTAAATATGCTATATTTGGACGGGCGGCAAGGGCTGTCCGAATTTGTCCTGCGGTGTCCCGATTTGTCCGGGTGGGATGAAATTCCGCAACCATTGGTTGCAGAATTGAAAAGGGCATAAAAAAAGAGAGTGAATGATTTCACTCTCTTTCGATGAACCCTTTGTGAACCCTTTGGTCGTTTTTTTGAAATAGCTAAAACTCAAGTAATTTGCATATTTTGCAAAAGAAAATCATTCGAGTATGAACCATATGTGAACCTTTAATGGATTAGCGGGGAACACTGTTTAAGCGTCATCGCGCTTCGTTAGTAATCTGTTATTGCACTCGTTTCAAATCCCCGATAGATTGGAGTGACATTTCTATGTAGGGAATAGTTTTTAGAATATGGATGTTATCTATTGCTTCTTTACCACCCAATGCCAATGCCGATACAAGACATGGAGATTATAGAATAAAAATAATTCATCTTTCTTATTATCAGTCATTTGAATATTTTCTGTTTTTCTCTATTTTTGCCATTTTCTGTTATTCAGTACACTTTGAAATATCATTTTCTTTTGTACCTTTGCATCCGCAAAAAACAAAAGAAAATCAACTATTTAGTGTAATTACCCGGTTACGCACCTAAATCGAGATAAAACCTCTAAACAATGGCAATGTTAGAAAATAAAACGAAAGAAAACCCCAAGCTGGAGCAAAATAAGCTCTCGGACGGTAGAATAAGCCTTTACTTAGAGTATTATTTCCTCCTCAAATTATTAAAAGTAATACTGTCAAAAAGAAATACCTTTTATTCTTACTCTTTTCGCCAGTACTTATATCTTGCAGTCAACAGAAAAAAAGTTTAGTACGGTTTGGATATATAGACAAAAAACAGACTAAACTCCAAACATGGAAATTCAGATATTTTTTATACATTTCTCTTATATACAAATGATAGCCGAATTCAATTCATATATGAGTAACATAGACATAGACTTCTTCAAGGAGTTGTGTCTGAAACATGGAGAGTTACGACATTATAAAAAGAATGAGTTTATTCTCCATGAAGGTGATGCCTGTTCTTTCTTCGGGTTTATCTTATCAGGCGTAGTCAAATACAGTTGCACCAACCGGACAGAAAACAAGCCGTATAATGTCGGTTTTTCCTTTCCAAATGAATTTATAGCCGATTATCCCACTTGCTTATATGGCATGAAATCAGAATTGAATATACAGGCGATAATCCCGTGCGAGATTTACATCTGTTCTTCTACATTCTTACAGCAAAAATTCAAGGAAAATAATGAAAACCAACGGATAGCCCGTATCGCAGCCGAACAGATGTTTTTCCAATCATATTCACGTTATTTGGATTTATTCAGATTCACACCGGAAGAGCGTTACCTCCAACTTTTAAAAAAATGCCCTGCAATCCTTCAAATGGTATCACTAAAAGAAATAGCATCCTACCTTAAAATTACACCCATACACATGAGCCGAATCAGACGCAAGCAAAGTTTTGACAACAAAAAATAAACATAGGTTTAGAAATTTACATTATAACAATATTCCAAGAGTATCTTAATCTGCCAAAGAATTCTTCTTTTTATCTTTGTCTTATCTTTGGTTGGTTCAACGAAGAGACAAAATAAAGATTGAATGAGTTAAACAAGAGATTAAAAAAAAGAATATGAAAACAAAAGAAATTCTTGGAATACTTATGCTATTCCTCTGTACATTCAGCTTTATAAGCTGCGACGATGATAATGAACAGACAAATGAATTAACCCCCGAAGCACTTTATCAGACTTCATGGCGTGGAACAGGGCATTGTGAGGCTTGGACAGTACAAAATATGGGGGTCGGTATGCAATTTGTAGATACTCGGAAAGGGAAAGTAAATTGGGAAGGTTACGATGAAATTGATATTACTTATACAATAGAAGGGAAATATATCACATTTAATAGCAATGCTTTATATTTGGGTGGAGCCCCTTGGATTATCAAAAGCTATACCCAAAAACATATAACCATTATACAGAATGAAATTAGTCCAGATAAAGAGAAGTAGCTACAATTGAATTAGAGAAAATAGATTAAACTGAATCATGGGAACATTAAGTTGCATAAATGTATGCTACAACAGAACAATGAGAACCGTGAGATTTGCAAATTGAGCAAAGAAAGTCATAAATACCTTGTAAATAAAGGAAAAAATGCAGATTCATCTAATATTCCTTTATGTGCTATTATCGGGCTGGTCTATGGGCTGAAACACAAGGAAAAGAGATTCACCTTGTTCTTTTGTATAGGATTGGTTATTGGGTTAGGATGAGCAATTTATATGCTACTGCTAATAAGGTCAATGTAAATCAAAGGAATATGAAACTGATGCATATTCCGGCGGATACCCGTTCAGCATTTCCGGTGATATCCGTTCAGTCCCCAGTTAGTATTCAGTGTTGTTGGCAAAGTTAATACTTCTTTCTTAGGCTCTCTCCTTTAAGGTCAAATTTT
>ENA-OQHA01000736-OQHA01000736.1-human-gut-metagenome-genome-assembly--contig:-NODE-736-length-15205-cov-4.743401_pt1 | contig 15205 bp, 25 predicted proteins | sample MGYA00242558_ERZ504707 | MGnify/ENA primary metagenome ERZ504707 (study PRJEB26092, sample SAMD00036197) | human gut metagenome | host: Homo sapiens | study: EMG produced TPA metagenomics assembly of...
TAAAAAAGAAATCAATGAAGAAGTGTGTCGTTGATATCAGATACCATGCGGCTGTAGGAGACTACAGCCGTATTCTTGTGGTATTAACGTCACATCAAGGGGAGAGAACAGATGGAAGAAACAAAAAGAAGTGGAATGAGCAAGGATCAATTCTGGAATCTGATTGAAAAAGCAAAGGAAGTGTGCGGCACCGATCTGGATGCTTCGGCAGTGTGGATCAAGCAGCAGCTCTTCTATATGACACCGGAGGATGTCCTCCAATTCCACAATCTTGTTTACAGTTACCGGGATGCGGCTTATAAGTACGGCTTATGGACAGCGGCAGGTATTCTGATGGAAACAAGGTGCAGTGATGACAGCTTTTCCGATTTTCGGATGTGGCTGATCGCCCAGGGAAAAGAAGTTTATCTGAATGCCTTAAAAGATCCGGATTCCCTTTCCGGCGTGACTCTGTATGGGTACTGTAGTTTTGAAGCGTTGGGATACATCTCATCGCAGGTCTACAGTGCATGAAAGGGAAAATATCTATCAGGACAGTACGGCAAGAATGCAGATGGAATGTTATGAGCAGGTGATCCGGGATATTGTGTACCATCCCATGATCGAGTATCCGCTGGAATTACCGGAAGCAATGGTGGTATATCCGAAACTCTGTGAATGCCATTTGTCCGAGCAGGTAAGGAAAGCTCCTCAGAAAGTAAGGACATGGAATGTTTCCCGGACGGATATCCGAAGGATGATGGCAAGAGGGAATGCTGCCATAAAGAAAATGCAGGAACAGGGACAGAATACACCGGAAGCGACCAGACCCGTCCGTAAGGGTACGGTAAGATAAGCTTTCTGGCAAGGAGAAGTAATGTGTTATAAAAATGAATATCAGAAAAGGGCACATGGCGAAGTGGAACAGATCTTTCGGGAGCTTCTCCCGGAAGCCGGGCTTCATGTAAGGGAAGAACAGATCCGTCTCTGCCATGAAATGCTGGATGCCCTTATGAAAAATGAAATCACGCTCTGTGATGCAGGCGTCGGCATCGGAAAGACCTATGCCTATCTGACAGCCTGCATCCTGATGCGGAAATATAGTGTACTGCATTCCGGTTATTCGGGATGTGACAGGCGGTCTGTAGTGGTATCCACTTCCAGTATCGCCTTACAGAAAGCCATCATAGAGGAATATGTTCCTTTCTTATCGGATGTACTGTTAAAAGCAGATCTGCTTCAGGGAGAATTAAAAGCAGTCGTCCGCAAGGGAAAGGAACATTTTGTATGCGATTACAGGCTGGCCCAGAGATTAGAGGCAGTCCGGGACAAGAATAAAAATCAGCACAGATGGAGGCATTGAAGTCCCTCCGGCATAACTTTGATTTAGATTCCGTACATAACCTGAGCGGTTTTGACCGCAGGCTGGTGTGCGTACCGAAATTCTGCCCCAGGGAGTGTCCGGGGAAAGCAGGATGCCGTTATCAGAAATATTTGGATGTTTCCAAAAAAGAGGAAGTTTTTATACAGATATGCAATCACAATTATCTTCTGGCAGACGCCATGCACCGGATGAATGAATACCGGCCTCTGCTGGCGGATTACAGAGCATTGGTAGTAGATGAAGCACATAAGCTCCCAGAAGCTGCCAGCCAGATGGATGGGAGAAGTATTGGAAGAGAGGATGTGCAGGAAATCTCGTATTTCTTAAACAGGGAGCATAAAAGTTCGGAAGGTAAGAGACTACAGGATTGGTTTAATACACTTTCAATGGAAATCCGTAAGGATCAGGCCGGGATGGGAGATGACATAGCTGGAAAAGAAAATTTCTATTTTCCGGCAAAGTGCCGATCTTCTCTGGAGCAGGTAAGGGGGAATCTCAGTCTTATGCTTAAAAGACTTGCTGGAAATGTCCCTTACTGGATCTTCCGGCGGCTGGAAGAGATGGAAGAGCTGTTCGGCTGGTTTCTGAAGAAGGATACCAGATACGTTTTATTTCTTCAGCCAGACGGCAGGGGAGATCCTGTGTTTATGGCTGTTAGCAGAGAGATTCCAAGGTTTCTCCATGATTCCTTATGGGACAGGGGATTTCCCTCGATTCTCACCAGTGGAACTTTAAAAGCCGGAAATGGGTTTGTAAGGACCAGACAGATGACCGGGCTGGAAAAGAAAAGCAGAGTCCGGGAGTGTGTAGCAGAATCCCCATTTTGTTACAGAGAGAACTGTCTGCTCTATATTCCTGAGAATTTAAAAGCGACGCTCAAGGGAAGCCGGGAAGAGGTCGAGCAACTTGCAGGCCAGATCCGTGATCTGGTGTGTTCTACTTTTGGGCATACACTGGTACTGTTTACATCTTATACCTGATGGGAAATGTGCAGCAGCTCCTGCGGGATCAGATCCCGTTCCCGATGGTGCAGGTATGGAGAAACTCACAGGAAGAAATCGCACGGTTTAAGAAGATGGAAAATGCCGTTCTGTTTGCAGCCGGCTCCTGTTGGGAAGGTGTGGATTTTCCGGGGGATATGGTATCGTCCCTGATCATTGTAAAATTGCCGTTTGCTGTACCGGACCCCATCCATGAAGCACAAAGGGAACAATACCGATCACTGGAATCCTACATTCAAAATGTTGTTGTTCCAGATATGCAGAAGAAACTGCGCCAGGGATTCGGACGGGCGATCCGGACGGAGCAGGACACCTGTGTAGTGTCCATTTTAGACCACCGAGCGGCAAAGAAAGGAAAGTACCGGGGAGATGTTCTGGACGCCTGCCAAAGTGCCAGATGGCAGAAAAAATCGATGAAGTAGAGGACTTTATCCGAAGCCGGAAAGTGGAGCGTTACTACAGCTGATAACATCCGTGGTGTTGTTGGTTCTGCCCAGATCTGGACAGAAAATAAGACAAAAAGTTTAGTGGTATTTCAGGAGCGGTTTTGACCGAATTGGTGGTATTTGTGATAGCTTTATCGGCATGAGTTGGGTATACTGTGTATAGCGTTAGAGGAAAGGAAGTGAGCAGGAATGAGACGATATGAACTGGAAAAAGAAAGAGAGGGTTCCACCGTTTATTTCTTTATCAGAGATGTGGAAACACTGGATATCGTCCTGCTTCCAACCAAATATCTGATGCACAAGATACGGAGTAAATGTTCACCGAATACGGTGCGGCGCTCCGCACTTGCAATCCTGTACTATCTGGAATACATCCATGAAAAGAAAAAGGAATTGACAGACGTATATCAAATGCCTTATGTTGAACAGACAAATCACTTTGTGGAATTTTTATACTGGCTGAAAGCGGGAAGCATACCAGAGATAAAAATCACAGATCTCCAAACAATGGAACCTGCAACGCATACTTAAGAGATGTGTTCAGGTTCTATCTTTTTATAGAAGAAGAGTACCAGCAGTTCGGGGAGCTGAAAGTCCTGTCCTATAATTATTTTGTAGCCGTGGATGCAGTAGGCGTAAAGAAAAGCATACGATCAAAGAGTTTCAAAGGCTATTTAAAAGAGGAAGAGCATAAGGCGAGAGCAGCAAAGAAAGATGAAATTGTGGAAATCTTGAAAGCGTGTACCAATATAAGAGATCGGCTTCTCATGCTGCTTCTGGCAGAGACAGGCTACCGAATCGGTGAGATCTTAGGAATTGATTACAGTAAGGACATTGATTATCAGAACCACATAATCCGGGTATATTTCCGTGAGGACAATGAAAATGGAGCGAGAGCAAAGAATGCAGAATACCGAAGTGCGAAGATCAGCAAAGATACCTTCGGCTTTTTAAATCTGTATATCGCAGAGTACCGAAAACTACTTCAGCACCAGACAAGCCTGTTTGTGAATATTTCCGGGGATAATATCGGAAAACCAATGAACGTGGAAGCAGTATACTCCATGCTAAAAAGAATGGATAAGAAAACAGGGATTAAGATCACGCCTCATATGCTCCGGCATTACTTTGGAAATGAGCGGAGAAAAGCAGGATGGTCGCTGGAACTGATACAGCTGGCCTATGGACACCGCCACATCCAGACAACCATCAATTATCTGGACATTGTGGATGATGAACTGCTGGATGCCAGCCAGGAATTCTACGAGAAACACTCCTCTGTATGGGATTGAGGAATTGCTATAGGAGGTGGTTTTTATGCCTGCGTTTTTACAGTCTTTTATAGAGGCAGAACAAGAACGGAGCAGGCGGATTGAGCAGCTACGAAAAGAAATCCGGGAGTTTGCAAAAGAGGAAGCAGGAAGTTCCATTACAGAACAGATTCTGCTGTTTCTGGCAGATGAGATGGTAGAACATCTTTCGGAAATAGATTATGAACTGCGAATGAAATTTGAATTATACATAACACCGCTGATAAAGCGAAATTACATTTACCGATATACCGGAACGTTCGACCGGATACGGCAGGCGTACATCCGGGAACGGATGAAAACTCCGGCTGGACAGAGGGAATGTGAATGGAAATATAAAAATGAAATACTTTTTGTTCCATACCACTCAGATCCTGTAATCGTAAAGAGTGTGGAAACGGTACGGTGTCGGAGCAACATGGTCTGGAATTTTAAAGCGGCAGCCAGTGGGAAACTGAAACGTCAGATTTTTACCGTGCTGGAATATATTCTGGAGAATTATGAAATTTCCAGACTGAGGGAATATAAACTGACCGGGCTACAGCTTTTTACGAATTTTGCATCCGGGAGCAGATTACAGATATCCAGCTTCTGGAGCTGGAACAGGAAACAGCATTTCAGGACTACCTGAAGCAGAAAGTCGAGAAAGAGCAACGGCGAAAACGACTGAAGAGCATTGTGGAAACTGCCCGTAAAGTGATTTTTATAGAAACTGATGAAACAAGATGGGATGCTACCATCTGGTATTTAGAGCGGTTTCGTATTGCCAAAGAAAGAATAAACCAGAGTGACAGTATAGAAAAAATATCATTTCAGGAAGTTCTACAGCCCAAGAATCGATTGCTGCTTCAGGAATATATGAAGTACGAAATTGGAATCGGAGAACTGGCGCTCAGTACGGTGTACGAAAGATTCCGAACCATTCGAAATTTTTTGCGGGAGATCAGCGAACTGGAAGTTATCAAGTGTGATGCCAGCCTGATTGATGTATATTTAAAGAATTTGCAGAATGGTGCTATGGGAGCAAAGACATTTAATACCAATGTTTCGGGAATACAGTTTTTTATGAAATTTCTGGAAGTAAAGGGGTATATAAAAAAGGTTCCGTTTTATGCATCGTATTACTTGGAAAAACAGATCCCAGTCCACCATGACAGAAGTGTGGAAGAGGATGTGTATATGGAAATTATCCAAAACCTCTCACAGTTTCCTGAACACCTGAGAATGATGTTTTTACATCTCTGGTGTGTGGGACTCCGGATCAGTGAGGTCTGCACCTTAAAAGGGGATGCGTATTATATCCAGAATGGTGACTGCTGGATGAAGGTCTACCAGGTGAAAATGAAAAATTATAAAAGGGTTCCCATTCCGGTAACATTGTATCGTCTGATGCAGGTTTATCTGAAAAAACACCCTACCGAAAAAGAAGCATACATTTTTCGGAATCGGAAAGGTGGAGCATTTTCCAAAAGCACCTTCATGGGGCAGATGAAAAAATACTGCTCCCAGATAGGCATACAGAATGGAGAATATATTTTTAAGTCTCATGATTACCGACATACCGTAGCAACCAATTTTTATGAGCATGGCGTATCAATCCAAAGCATCCGGGACTATCTGGGACATACGTTTGAGGAAATGACCATGCAGTATATAGATTATATGCCAAGAAAAATTGCTAAAGAAAATGACGCATACTTTGAGGAAGAGGAAAACAGCCTGCTTGCCTGTATGCAGAAAGGAGAGAAGCATGGATAATAAACTGAAATTCCAACAACTGGAATGTTATAAGCTGGCTACCGATGAGCAAAAGGAAAAGCTGAATAAGGAACAATATTTTGATCTGGATAAACTGCCGGGAAACCAGCTTCAGACAGAATTTGTCGAATACATTTACTACCGTGGAACGCAGGTATCCATCCTGACCATAAAAAGGGAAAGGCATTATTTTAACAGCTTATGTGCATTTTTTCAGAAGTCATCCCATCAGGAAAACAGCCTGCTTGACAGAGAAAAAGACTTCTGGATAAAGCAGTTGAAAATGTGGATGATACAAAACGGTAGGGCTTTGACGAAGCATAAAGTGACGAACATTCAGACTGAATCGGTGGAAAAGCTGCCTGATCCGGTATTTTGAAAGCCTTCTGGAATTTACACTGGACCGATCAGAAACCAATGAGCTGGCAAAGGATATCTGGCATCTGGAAAGGCTTCCGCTTATCCTGCGGACAAATCCGATTGTCAACCATAAGACACTAAATTTCAGAGGAATCCGGCAACCAGATATTCGGGAAGAAGTAAAAAAAGCAATTTACCATCATCTGAAAACCGAAGCCCTTGGCAGTATAAAACGTGAACTGTCCGCCATGAATAAATTTTCAAAGTATTTGGATGAAAAGCATTCCAAGATCAGCACCTGCGAAGAGATTGACCGGGAGATCATAGAACAATTTTTAATCAACATCAAGGTAGAATCAAACGGAGGGAATGGCATCCGGGATGACCTGCTAAAGCTTCGAAATGTGCTGGAAACAATCGGAAAAATTTATGATTTTCCACATCTTACAAAACTGTTTTTAAAATCTGATTTTCCGCCAGAACGGAAAGCAGAATTCAAATCTTATTCGGACAGTGAGCTGAAAAGACTGAATGCCCAGATTGTAAAAATGGAAGAGCAGATAGCAAGGGCAATGATCATCCACCAGATGCTTGGAACCAGAATTTCCGACACGCTGACCTTGCGGAAAGACTGCCTTTATAAACATGACCGTCAGGATATGATTATCATATACCAGCCGAAAACAAGAAGATATGAAAAACCGATCAGCCGGGAGCTGGCACAGCTGATTGGAAAGGCAGTCAGTTATGCAAATGAGCATTATCCTGAAAGCATTTATATCTTTGCGGACGAGAACAAACCGGAGAGACCAATCAGTTACCAAACCTTGCAGGATAAAGTGCTTCGAATGATCTATGAAAAAGATATCCGAGATGACAGCGGGAAATTATTCGGATTTGGAACGCATATGTTCCGGCACTGTTATGGGGTAAAGCTGACAGAACTCCATGTGGATGATTGGACCATAGCAAAGCTCCTGGGTCATAAAGGAGTGAAAAGCGTCCAGTACTACCGGAAAATGAGCAATCAGAGACTGGCAGATGAGACAAGGGAAGTAAGAAATCTTATGTCACAGATTATCTTAGCAAATCTGGACGGATGGGGAGAAGAATATGAGCAAATACGACAAGATGCTGGAATTGAATAAAAGAAAGAGCGAAGAAAAAGTGGAACGGGCAGTCCTGACAATACGGACAATGGTGTTGGAGAGAGAAAAGGTGTCCGTACCAGCACTGATGCAAAAGACTGGTTTATCTAGAGGATTCTTTTACAAGAATCCGATTGTAAGAGGTGAGATTGATGCAGCAATGGAACAGCAGGCTGGTATGGTGGATCCAAGGAGAAATATTATCAGTCAGGCGATGGAAGCGGAAATGAATCTGCTCCGGCAACAGCTACAGAAACTGAAAAGCGAAAATGAGAATCTAATAAAGGAAAACCAGAAGTTAAAAAAAGCACTATCCAAGAAAGAGTTGAATCTTATCAAACAGATTTAAGCTATATCATAATGCAAAGTAGGTCTGCCAGAATACAGCAGATCTGTTTTGCATTGTGATATAGAAACAGATTATGCTTAAAAGGCATTAAGCAACCCATAATAATGGGTATTGGACATAGAAAGCAATATGGGAGTATGATGATACCGATAAGAAATAGAGTGTACCTGAAATGCAAACTGTCACAGAAAAATTATGAACTTTATGTAAAAAGTTGCAAAATCTATTGACCTAGAGCTTACTTCAGGTTGTACCATAAAATAAAAAGAGCAAGGAGGAATTTTTTATGGATATCGAACAGATGAAAAAAGACTTAGGTGGAGGTAACGTATTTCCAATCGGTGAAGAAAACGTAGCATTCGCAAAGTATTTTACAGGTGAATGCTATTTGAATATGCTTACAACAGAGAGAGTACCAGTTGGTCTGGTTACTTTCGCTCCGGGAACAATCAATGCATACCACATCCATCATAAAGGTGGACAGATCCTTCTGGTTACTGGTGGAAGAGGATGGTACCAGGAAGAAGGAAAACCAGCTCGTGAATTGAAAGCTGGAGATGTAGTAAATATTTCACCAGAAGTAAAACACTGGCACGGGGCAGCGAAAGACAGCTGGTTCCAGCATCTGGCTGTTGAAGTTCCAGCAGAGGGAGCTTCCAATGAATGGCTTGAGTTTTTACCGGAAGAAGAGTATGACAAATTACCATAAATAAGAAAGACGGAGGGTTGATATCATGGCAAAGATCACACAGACAGCAGGAAGAAATGCTCTGGGAACATTTGCACCGGAGTTTGCACATTTCAACGATGATGTTCTGTTCGGAGAGAATTGGAACAACGAAGATATTGATTTAAAGACAAGAAGCATTATCACAGTCGTAGCACTGATGGCACAGGGAATTACAGATTCTTCTTTAAAATTCCATTTACAGAATGCAAAGGATCATGGAGTAACACAGAAAGAAATCGCAGCGATTATCACCCACATAGCATTCTATGCAGGATGGCCAAAGGGATGGGCAGTATTCAACCTTGCAAAAGAGGTTTGGAACGAGGAAGAAATAGAAAAATAACCTGGTAGAAACTGCTCGTCAGAAAAGATTCGCACAAAGCACAAATGTGTATGCCGTTAAAGCTAGCAACTACAAGGGATTGCGGAGGGGGAGTCCAGTTTATTGCCGGAACAACTGGCACATCCACCATAACGGCGGTCAGATCCTTCTTTGTACGGCGGGTCGGGGTTATTATCAGGAGTGGGGCAAATCCGCTCAGGAATTGAACCCTGGAGATGTGGTTAACATTCCGCCCGAGGTAAAGCACTGGCATGGGGCGGCTCCTGACAGTTGGTTTGCCCATATAGCGATTTCCGTTCCAGGTTCCAAAGCCGAGTGGCTGGAGCCGGTAGATGAAGCAGAATATACTAAATTAAAATAAATCCGATAGAAAGGATGGGATTATCATGGATAAAGTAACAGCAGGCAGAGATGCCATGAGCAAATTTGCCCCTAAATTTGCGGAATTAAACGATGATGTCCTCTTTGGAGAGGTTTGGTCGCGAGAGGATAAGCTCTCGCCCCGTGACCGTAGCCTGATTACCGTCTCCGCCTTGATGGCCAGCGGAATTCTGGATACATCCCTTCTTCATCATATTGAGCGGGCCAAGGCCAACGGTGTAACCGCCACCGAGATGAGCGAGGCATTGACCCAGCTTGCTTTCTATGCTGGCTGGCCAAAGGCGTGGGCGGCTCTGCGGATGGCAAAAGATGTCTATGGAGAGGAATAAGATGGAACGCCCTTTTGTTGTGTGCCATATGCTCACTTCTCTGGACGGAAAGATTGACGGTACGTTTTTCGGTGTGCCTGAAACAGTTCCGGCGATAAAAGCCTATGGGGAACTGCGAAGTTTTTACGGATGTCAGGCCACCTTATACGGCACAACTACCATGCTGGGGGGATATGCCGAGGGAAAGGTGGGGCAGCTACCCACTGTGATGTCCACTCCGCCCCGAGCGGATTGGGTAAACCCGACAGGCAAGGCCATGGGCAATTTCATTGTTGCAGTGGACCCACAGGGTCAGCTGGCCTATTCCGGATTGTCCATCGAAAAAAGGGCCGCCCCGCCGCCCATGTGATCGAGGCGCTGACGGAGCAGGTGGCTCCAGAATACCTGTCTTATTTACAGAATCAAGGGGTTTCCTATCTGTTTGCCGGCGAGAAACGACTGAACTGCACTCTGCTTTTGGAGAAACTGCATCGACTGTTTGGCATCAACAAACTGATGCTGGCGGGCGGCGGGATCGTCAATGGATCGTTTTTGGCTGAAAATTTGGTGGACGAGTTGAGTCTAGTCATTGCCCCGGTAGCCGACGGCGGCAACGGTGTCAGTTCCTTTACCCAAGTTGATTTTCTGCCATCCTGGCCACCGACTGCATTTCATCTTAAAGAGGTGCAGACAGTTGTACCGAATGTGTTATGGGTGCGCTACACCCGGCCATAAACGGGCATATTCGTCTAATCAATAGAATGATTTTACAAGGCAAGGTATCTGTTTCAACAGGTACCTTGTTTTCGTATTAGTGGAAAGCTAAAGGTTAATACTTTATAACGAATCGAGACTTCTGTAACCTTACAGAAACCTTTACAATAAAATCAGAAACAAAAGATTATCCAGGCAATGCTGGAGAGGTGTTGTGAAACCACAGAAAGGAAGTTATCCATGATGGAATATGTATTATTGAATAACAACGTTAAAATGCCAAAACTGGGATACGGCGTTTTCCAAGTCTCGAACGAAGAATGCGAGCGCTGTGTACTGGATGCAATCTCAGTGGGGTATCGCGCGATTGATACCGCTCAGTCCTACGGAAACGAGGAAGCGGTAGGCAATGCTATCCAGAAATGTGGCGTACCCAGAGAGGAATTGTTCCTCACCAGCAAGATCTGGATGTCCAATGCCAGTTATGAAAAGGCAAAGGCATCCATCGACAAATCCCTGCACAAGCTGAAAACCGACTACCTTGACCTGATGCTGATCCATCAGCCCTTTGGAGATTATTACGGCGCATACCGAGCATGGAGGAAGCATACAAAGAGGGAAAGCTGCGGGCTATTGGCGTGTCCAACTTCTACCCGGACCGACTGATCGATCTGTGTCAGTTCGCAGAAATTGCACCCATGGTCAATCAGGTGGAAACCCATGTGTTTCAGCAACAGCGAACTGCGCACGAATACATGAAAAAGTACGGTGTGCAGCACGAGGCATGGGGCCCCTTTGCCGAAGGAAGAAAAACTGTTTTACCAACCCTGTACTAGTTGAAATTGGCGAAAAGTACGGAAAAACGGCTGCACAGACTGCCCTGCGGTTTCTGATCCAGTCCGATGTAGTCGTGATCCCAAAATCCACTCACAAAGAGCGGATGGAACAGAACCTGGATGTATTTGACTTCTCCCTGAGTGAAGCAGATATGGAGGCCATCCGCACTCTGGATGAAGGAAAGAGTCTGTTCTTTGACCATTACGATCCTTCCACAGTGGAAATGCTCACCAATATGGGCAAAACGCGAATCGTATAAAGGGGGAAAGCCCAATGAGCAGGATACTGGTTGTTTACTACTCTGTCTCCAATGGGAATACCAGAGAAATCGCACACCAGATGGCGGAGTACATAAAGGCAGATTTGGCTGAAATTTAGACAGTACCGGATGTACGGCTTTCCCTTCAGCTGAAGTGCATCTGGAAGAAACAGTATCCTCTGAGCTATCGGAAACAATAAAACCGGAGACTGATGCAGCCAGTGCCATCTCCTCTGGCGAGGAAAAATCGTCCATGAAAACAGGGATTATTGCAGAACAGATTCTGGAGGGCGAAACGGGGACGATCCATTATAGCTATTATCTTCCGGAGGATTACGATACGCAAAAGAAATACCCGCTGATGATGGTCATGCCGGGCTATGACATGATGTGGTTTGGAGGAGAATCTTCCGGTTCGAACCTGGACTGGGATGGGTTCCTATGCTGGACGCAGCTTCAGGAGGATATGATCGTTGTGTCTGCTCAGCTGACGGATTGGCATGATACGTCGGCTCGGCAGGCCATTGAGCTGACGGAATATTTCCTTGCTAACTTTTCTGTGGATGTGTCTCGGGTGTATGCTGCGGGCTATTCCGCTGGCGGGGAAACCATGTCTCAGGCAGTATCTATGTGCCCGGACCTCTATGCAGCCTATCTCCACGGAGCATCTCAGTGGGATGGGGACTATGCGCCCATTGCGGAAAATGGCACGGCTGTCTATATTTTTATGGCAGAACATGATGAGTATTATGGTTCCCAGCGGGCATGGAGTGCTTACAACAGTCTCCATGATGCCTATGAGGAAGCTGGATGGAGCGAGGAGCAGATCAGCAATGTTCTTCAGATCCAGACACCAAATGACGAATGGTTCGCTCAGCGGGGCGTTACCAGCAATTATCATGGCGGCGGCAATGTGGTTTTTGGGGAAGATAATGTTTTAAACTGGGTCTTGTCTCACACCAAGGAGGAGAATGAATCATGAAGGTATTGCTTGTAAATGGCAGCCCTCACCGGGAAGGCTGCACCTATACAGCACTGTGTGCGGTGTCGGAGGCGCTCAATCAGAACGGGATTGATACCGATACGTTCTGGATTGGCAATAAGCCGATTTCCGGCTGTATCGCCTGTCACAAGTGCAATGACCGCAATCGCTGCGTGTTTGAGGATACGATAAACGATTTTTTGTCATTGGCAGAGGATTATGATGGCTTTGTGTTCGGAACGCCGGTCCACTGGGCAGGAGCTGCCGGTGCAATCACTTCTTTTCTGGACCGTGCTTTTTATGCTGATTTGAACGGAGGCGGCAGACGATTCTATTTGAAACCTGCAGCGGCGATTATGTCGGCTAGACGAGCCGGAACGACGGCTACATGGGATCAGCTGAACAAGTATTTTGGTCTGATGCAGATGCCTATTATTACGTCTCGTTATTGGAACATGGTGCATGGAACAACACCGCAGGAAGTAATGCAGGACCATGAGGGCCTTGCGACTCTTCGAACACTGGGCCATAATATGGCTTATTTTCTCAAGTGCAAAGAGGTAGGCAGCAAGCTGGTGCCTCTGCCCCCGGAAGAACCGTGGGAAATGACAAATTTCATTCGATAAGGAACCAATAAAGGATAGGAGGTCAACCCCAATGCAAAGCAAAACGATTGGAAAAATCATCGTGGATCTTGGCATGACCGTCCTTGCAAAAAAGAAGTGAGCATGATATAATATGGATAAGAAGGCAAAAGTCACCGCAATGGTGTGAAAATAGATTTTGGCTGTTTCCATAAGGAGTAGATCGAGAGGCGTTATCCTCAGTGGCTGAAAATACAGATGTGTGATGCTTGCAGCAAGCTATTTGTATAAGCCGAAAGGCCGCAGAAATGCGGCTTTTCCTAAATACATGAGTTAGCAGAACCTAACTTGTCAATGTGCACGTACTGGTTAGATAAATCTAACCATAAAAGGAGAGACAGCAATGCGAGAACACAAGAATTTCTGGGACAGAAATGCAGGTCTGTATGACTGCTTTATGCGAAAAGACAGGGCAGTATACGAGAAAATGTATGAGCTGATCCGTCCGGTCGTGAAAGACAAAACAGTGCTGGAGGTGGCTACCGGAACGGGACTGATCGCCAAGCACATCGTAAAAGCAGCGGCACACATCGAGGCGACGGATGCCTCTCCGGAAATGATTACAGAGGCCAAACGGGGGAATTACTCTGCGAAGCTGCGTTTTTCCGTGCAGGATATGTTTTCTCTGCCATACGCGAGCAAATCATTCGATGTGGTAATCGTATCAAACGCACTGCACATTGTGCCTCAGCCAGAAAAATCACTGCGAGAGATCAAACGGGTGCTGAAGGATGACGGTGTGCTGATCGCGCCTACCTTTACGCACGCAGAAAACTCATTTCCCGGCAAGGTCAAAGCCTTTTTCATGAATCTGGCAGGCTTTCCTCTCCACAGCAAGTGGACGAGTGAAGAATACCTAAAATTTCTGCAACAGAATGATTGGACAGTGCGAAAAAGTGTTGTTCTAAAGGCCTCTTTTCCGCTGACCTATACGGAATGTGTGAAATCGGAGGTGTGATATGTCCTTCTTTGAAAACACCCGCAAGCCCGTAGGCTTTAGCGGAAAGATCATGGTTGCTATGATGAACTTTGGGCACAGCGCAATGGCAGCGTGGGGATTGCATTTTTTGCAGCCTGCCCCGGATGCCATGGTGCTGGACTGCGGCTGCGGCGGTGGAGCGAACATCAAAACGCTGCTGAAGCTGTGTCCCAAGGGCAAGGTGCAGGGCATCGACTATTCAGCAGTCAGTGTAGAAAAAGCGCGAAAGGTCAATGCAGGTGCCATTGCAGCAGGGCAGTGTACTGTGCAGCAGGCAAGTGTAGCAGAGTTGCCGTTTGAAGCGGAGCAGTTTGATGTAGTGACCGCATTTGAAACGGTCTATTTCTGGCCGGAACTTGCGCAGAATTTCAGAGAGGTCTATCGGGTGCTGAAGCCCGGCGGGACTTTTTCATCTGTAACGAAGCAAACGGTGAAACAGCAAAAGACGACAAATGGACGCAAATCATTAACGGTATGACCATCTATACGGATGCTGATCTGAAAGTGTATCTGGAGCAAGCAGGCTTTGGCAGGGTTCAGAGTCACAAAAATAAAAAGGGCTGGCTGTGTGTCACAGCACAGAAATGAGGTGCGATCATGTCGAAAAAGGCAACGGAATTTCAAAGAAAAGCAATGAGCTGGATGTACCGGGGCAAGGAAATCTTCAAGCCTTTGAACACCGGCTGGATCGACGAGAATGTTGCCTGCGTGCGCGAATGGGTGGCGAACATCTTCTTCTACCACAAAGGCGATACGACCATTATGGTCGATGCGGGATATAACTACGACCGCCTTGCCGAAAAATGAGCTGGCTTGGGATTGATCCGAAGTCGATACACCATATCCTTATCACCCATCAGGACACCGACCATGTGGGTGCGGTGGAAGCAGACAGTCCGGGGCTGTTCCGGAATGCGAATCTGTACATCGGCGAGATCGAGAACCGGTATCTGATCGGAGAAACACGCCGCAAGGTTATTTATCATCTCTATAAGCTGCCGCAAGTGACCATCTACAACGAAAAGCAGCTGCTTCACGATGGAGAGGTCTTTGATATTGACGGCGTCAGGATCGAGTGTTTTCTGGTTCCTGGTCATACATGGGGACATATGGTCTGCCTCATTGACGATAAGTACCTTTTTACCGGCGACACGCTGTGGTTTGGCGCGGACGGCGGCTACAGCTTCATTTCCTCGCTGGCGGAGGACAATAGCTGGCTGTGCAGTCACTGGCGGAGCTGGAGCGGAAACTGCGCGCACGTGGGCTGCATCCATATTTCATCACCGGTCACAC
>ENA-OQHA01000737-OQHA01000737.1-human-gut-metagenome-genome-assembly--contig:-NODE-737-length-15165-cov-3.100944_pt1 | contig 15165 bp, 25 predicted proteins | sample MGYA00242558_ERZ504707 | MGnify/ENA primary metagenome ERZ504707 (study PRJEB26092, sample SAMD00036197) | human gut metagenome | host: Homo sapiens | study: EMG produced TPA metagenomics assembly of...
GCGCCAGGTCGTAGAGCAGGCCGACATGCTCGAGGCACGCTACGAGGACGGCGGCACACCCCAGGCGCGCCTTGCCGTCTCGGCCCAGCACTACGCTTTTCGGTCAAGGCCTTTGTCACGTCGTCGAGCGCTGCCGCGACAGTAAGTTTGAGTTCATCATGCGCGAGACACCACCTCGCAGATCATCGACGACGTCCGCGCATTTCGCAGCGATATCGGCATTCTGTACCTGGATGACTTTACGCCCGCTTCTGCAGAAGGCCTTCGCCGATGCCCGCGCAAGCTTCCATCCCCTCTTCGACGCGACGGCCACGTCTTCGTTAGCGAACGCCACCCGCTCGCACGTCGCCCTCAGCTGTCCCTTGCCGACCTCACGCCCTATACGCGCTACAGCTTTGAGCAGGGAACCTCAAACTCCTTCTATTACGCCGAGGAACCTTTTAGCTATATCCCTTGCGACCGCAACATACGAATCTCGGACCGCGGAACACTTACTAACTTACTTATCACGTCGAACGGTTACACCCTGTCGACCGGTGTCCTTTCCAATGAAATGCAGTGGGGTATGGCATCGATCCCGTTAGCAGACGCCCCAACGATGCACGTAGGATATATCATGCACGACGAGCGCAAGCCCTCTCCTCTCTTGCGGCAATACCTCGACGAGCTCAACCGCATCATCCATGCCAACTAACTGTCGGAAGACGGGATAGAAATCGTAAATTGCTAGCCCCCGGCAGGCATGGCGCTACAATGGTCACTCACACGAAGCGTACCCAACGAAAGGAACCATGTGAAGGTCATCATCTATACCGACGGCTCGGCCCGATCAAATCCGGGACGCGGCGGCTACGGCGCCGTGCTCAAGTACACCAACCCCGCCGGCAAGACCTTCACCTCCGAGCTTTCGCGTGGCTACGCCAAGACCACTAACAACCGCATGGAGCTCATGGCGGTCATCGTGGCGCTCGAGGCACTTAACCGCCCCTGCGAGGTCGAGGTCCATTCCGATTCGCAATACGTCGTCAACGCCTTCAACAAACACTGGATCGACGGCTGGAAAAAGCGCGGGTGGAAAACTGCCAACAAGCAGCCCGTCAAGAACCGCGACCTGTGGGAGCGCCTGCTTGCCGCAAAGAGCAAGCATAAGGTGGAGTTCATCTGGGTTAAGGGGCATGCCGGCCACGAGCTCAATGAGCGCTGCGACGAGCTCGCCACCACCGCGGCCGACGGAGCCAACCTCGATATCGACACCGGCTTTAGCGAGAGCGACCTGTAACGGCGTTTTCGCACGCTTTTATGTCCTCCCGCGCTACACTCGTCCTGTAGGCCAAACAACGCAAGGGGGACACATGCTGCGCATCGCAACCATCGGCACATCCATGATCACCGACGACTTTATCCAAGTCGTCAATGCCAACGACCAGGCTACATTCGTAGGCACGCTCTCGCGCGACGCAGATCGTGGCGCCGCCTTTACCGCCGAACACGGCGGCGAACGCAACTTCACCGCACTTGACGAGCTTGCGTCCGCCGACGACGTCGACGCCGTCTACATCGGCAGCCCCAACGCGCTCCATCACGAGCAGGCGCTCGCCTGCATCGCCGGTGGCAAGCACGTCATCGTCGAGAAGCCCTTCTGCGCCACCGAAGCGCAGGCACTGGAAGTCTTCCGCGCTGCCGAGGCAGCAGGCGTCGTGGCCCTCGAGGCCATGCGCCCGCTTCACGACCCCGCCTTCCACGCCATTGAGGACGCTCTGGGCGAGATTGCGCCCATTCGCCGCGCCTCACTGCGCTTTGGCAAGTATTCCTCACGCTACAACGAAATCCTCGCTGGACGCGCCACCAATATCTTCGACTGCAATATGGCATCGGGTTCCCTCATGGACATTGGCGTCTACGCCGTCGAGCCCATGGTCGAGATTTTCGGCATGCCCTCTGTCTCACCAGCATGACCACGCTGCTCGACCCCTCAACGCAAGAGCTCACCCATGGCCCCATCGACGGTTGCGGTTCCATTCTCGCCAGCTATGGCGGTGGCCGTATCTCCGTCGAGCTCGCGCACTCCAAAATTACGAATGACCTGCTGCCCTCGCAGATCGAAGGCGAGCGTGGCACTATCCAGATCGACCATCTGTCCACGCCCCCGCAACGTCCGCATCGACTATTCGCGGCGACGTCGTACGCGGCTCGGCGACCGAGGCACCGCGCGAACAGGACGACAACGGCCGCGCGCTCGACCTACCCAAATCGAGCAACACTATGGAATACGAACTCATAGACTTTGTCACCGCCATCGGTAACATCGATAACGTTAAGGAAGAGATCTGGGAGACCCCAGCGGGACGCCACGAGCTCGGCCACTACCGCGATGTCACGCTCGTCTCGCTCCGCATCATGGATGCCGTGCGTCAGCAGGCCGGCATTACCTTCCCCGCCGATTCAGTCAAGCAGGCCTAGCGATGGGCCTCTTCGATACGTTCTTCTCCAGCGTCACCGGCAGCAGTCGAGAGCCTCAAAAACCATCAAACATCGAGCTCGAGCTGCGCCGCAGGCTTACTGTGCTCGCAAGCGACGAGGCCACTCAAGACACTCCGCAGCGCTATTTTCTGCGGTGGGAGGGCCAAGTCCAGGGCGTTGGTTTTCGCTTTACCAACACCAACCTCGCGCAGGCACGCGCACTCACCGGCTGGGTGCGTAACATGGAAGACGGCTCCGTCGAGATGGAGATACAGGGGGCTCCGGCAAACATCCTATCTCATCTCGAGGCGCTTCATGCCTCCTACGAGCGCATGGGAACGCGTTTTCGCCTCGCAGACGCCCAGGCCCGAGCCCCACTTACCAATGAAGACGGTTTCAGTCCTCGTTATTAGTATTGTGTGCTAAATACGGTATCATTTACCTACGACCGTTGACAGAAAAGAGGCGAGGCGCATGGCGGTGCAAAGAAGAAACACCAAGCAGCGGAAGCTGGTTCTTGACGCCGTGCGCCAAAGCTATAACCACCCCACCGCCGATGAGATCTACAACGCCGTGCGCGCGCAGGATGACAAAATCAGCCGCGGTACGGTCTACCGCAATCTCAATCTCTTGGCCGACGCCGGGGAGATCCTCTCCATCAAGACACCGGGCGCAGCCGCTTCGATCGCACCATCGAGCCGCATGCGCATATCATCTGCACCTCGTGCAGCCGCGTCATCGACGTACCGCTCCCCTTCGATGCCCAACTCGACGCCAAGGCGTCCGAGCAAATCGGCTGGAACGTCACCTCGCACTACACCATCTTCGAGGGCCTCTGCCCCAACTGTAGGTAGATTTTGGGACATGCCTACTCAGCAAGTAGACGACGCAGCTCTTCTTCAACCGCGCGCACGTAGCGGACACGGTCATTGACACCGCGCATGCTGGGATTGCAGTCCTCCATCAGATAGGGATGGCCCACCACGTTGAGCATGTCGCGATCGTTTTCGTTATCGCCAAACGCCATCATTTCGTTAGGTGAGATCCCCAGCGCGCAACCATAATCGGCAAGCGCGGACCCTTTGCCCGAATCAAAGCCGATAAAATCGGTCCATTCGGTTCCCGACGTCATCACGTCGACACGGTCGCTAAAGAGGCGCTCGAAATACTCCAGCGCCGCCGGCTGATCCACCTCGGGCGTCTGGAAGGCAATCTTAATGACGTCCTCGTCGATGTCCTCGGGGCGGGCGACCACCGCCACATCGCAGTGGACTCATAGCGCAAATGATCGACGAACGCATCGTTGCCGCTCATGGTGTAGAGGTGTCCCTCACACGAAAGGGTCACGTCGGCATGGGGATACGCAACCACGGCATTCGCGATATCCATAGCAAGGCTACGCTCCATGGAACGCTTGACAACGGCACGTCCCTCGCTCATCACCAGGCTCCGTTTTCGCATACATAGGCGAGCTCATCGGCCACCGGGGCAAACAGGTAGCGCAAGCTCGCATATTGACGGCCGCTCGCCGGCATAAACACGATACCGCGACGATGCAGCTCATCGATGAGCTCAAAGGCCTCGGAACGCGGCTCGCGCTCCCCCGGATGCAGCAACGTGCCGTCCAAATCGCATGCAATCAGCTTGATTCCCTCAAGACCCATATGCTTCCCCAAAGCCTCCTATCAGCAGCAAGACGGACCTTGATTGGTCGCCCCTCAAAGCCCGCCTTGCGTATATACGCGCTTAGCCGCGCGTCTTTTTTACGATGGTAAGTCGGGAGCCATGCTCACGACGGCCTCCGCCGCACTCGATGCAAAGCGCCGGTCCGCATCGAGTTCACAGGTAACCACCGAGAGCCGAACACCCTCGACGCCCCGGAGCATGCGGCCCAAAACAGGCTGCACCGGCGTATACATGCGCACGGTATGCTCGTCCGAATCGCCTCGGAAAAGCGGCGCGTGCATATTGCCGATCTCCCAGCACGCATGCGCGAGCGCAATCGGATCCATGCGGTCGACTTCGACCAAATAAACCTCGGCGCTGCGCAGGCGCACGACAACCGCCACGGGCACCATGCCCGAACGGTCGATGGCGAGCACGTCGCCATCGACAAGACGACCGCCGTCGGCAGCATCCAGCCGAACATCGATCGTGCGCCCCAGCTCCGTCACGCCCGCAAACGCGCATACATCAGCCGGTCCCAATCGAACAGTAGCTCGTCAACTTCAAAGACGCCGCCCAACTTCCGGCGAAGCAGGAGTTCATAGGACGGATCGTTGAGATTTCCCAAGCATGTCGTCGAAACCAAGCGTTCAGGCATACTCTAGCCCTCGACCTCGACGAGCTCGATATCAAAGTTGAGGTCCTTGCCGGCCAGCTCGTGGTTGGCGTCGAGCGTCACGGCTCGGGCGTCACGTCGATGACGATGGCGGGGACGGGCATACCGCTCGGCGTGGACAGGAAGAGCTTCATGCCCTTCTCGATCTGCTCGATGTTGGGAACCTGTTCGGCCGGGAAGGTAATAACCATCTCGGGGTTGTGCTCGCCGTAGGCATCGGCGGCCGGGATGTGCACGGTCTTCTTCTCGCCCACCTGCATGTCGACAACAGCGGCATCGAAGCCCTTGATCATCTGACCGGCGCCGCAGGTGAACTCCAGCGGCTCGCCGCGATCGTAGGAGCTATCGAATTGCGTGCCGTCGTCGAGCGTGCCGCGATAATGAGTCTTGACCTTCTTGCCCTGGTTGGACATGGAAACCTCCGTGATAAGGGCGGCGCACAACGCGGGCCGCCATGAACATATGGCGCTAACTATACCCTAGTCATACAATTCAAAGACAGTTTGCAAAGAAACGCTGCAACCGGAGGAACCATGGCATATCCCGTATTTGACCTACACTGCGACACCGCCGACCGCATCGGCTGGGCCACGCTCGATCTCGACCTGCGCTTTACCGCCGGCACCGACGGTTATTTCCCCGGCGACGAAACGCATCCGCAAGATTTCGACCTCATCGAGGGTAATGCCTGTGCCATCTCGCTCGCAAAGATCGACAACACGCCGTGGGCACAGTGCTTCGCCACGTTTGTCCCCGACGAGATTCCCACCGCCCACGCCGCGCGCTTCCAGGCGCAGATCATGGCGCATATGAGCGCCAGGCAATGCTCAACCACGACCTATGGTCAACGTGCGCAGCGCCGCAGACATTCGCCCGCGCTCAAGGACGCAAGGTCGCTTGCATCCACACCATCGAAAACGCCACGTTCTTTGCCGAGGACCCCGCGCTGATCGAGGTGCTCAAGAGCCTGGGCGTGCTTATGTCGTCACTCAGCTGGAACGCGCAGGGACCGCTCGCGAGCGGCCACGACACCCACGCCGGCCTCACCGCCGCCGGCATCGAGGCGCTTACGCAGATGGAGCACGCCGGCATGGTGCTCGACGTCTCCCACCTCAACGATGAGTGCTTTGACGAGGTTGTCGCCACGCCACGCGCCCCTTCGTCGCCAGCCACTCCAACTCCGTACCGTCTGCAGAGTCAAGCGCAACCTCACCGACGACCAGTTCCGCACCATTCGCGACATGGGCGGTATCGTCGGCCTCAACTACTGCAGCGAGTTCCTTTCCAACGACGCAACCAAAAAGACCGCCGCAGACGTCACCTTCGACCAGCTAGCGGCACATATCGAGCACTGGCTCGACCTGGGCGGCGAGGACGTCATCGCACTCGGTGGCGACTGGGACGGCGCCACTGTGCCCGCCTTCCTCTCCGATGCCAGCATGATGCCCGAGTTCCAGAACATGCTCTCCAAGCACTTTGGCAAGACCGTGATGCAAAAACTCTGCAGCGACAACGCGCTCGCCTTCTTTGAGCGTTATTAATTTCACATCCCTTGAGCGGGCCGGCATGCCGAACGGTCGACATGCCGGCCGTCCCCAATCCAAAGGACCGCTTTTGACGCAGCAGTTTACGATTTCCGCATCCCGACCGGATGGGACGCCCATCCCCGTCGTCGTTACCAAAAAGCGCGTCAAGAACTTCAACCTACGCGTCACTTCGAGCGGTGAGGTCCACGCCAGCGCACCGCTCGGCGCCACCCGCGAGCGTATCGAAGCGTTTGTGAAGCGCAACAGCGCCTGGATTATCAGCCGACTTGCCCAGCGCGAGCAACGTCAGGCGACGGCACGAGAGCCGCTCAGCCCCTCGTCCATCATTGCACTTTGGGGCAAGCCCATCACGGTACAGGATGCACTCGATCACAACTTTGCATCACCCGCACCGCGACCCAAACAGGCCACCTTCGCAAGTTTATGGGTACCGATGAATCGGACGAAGCCCACAGGCCAAGCGGCACGCAATCCTCGACGGCCTAACGTCCGATGAGCTCCAAGCCCACATCGACCAGCTCTATGCGTCCGAGTCACATCGGCGCTGCGCGACATCGTGCACGCGTACGAAGTCGCAATGGGCGTCACCGTGGCCCGCATCTCCGTGCGCAGCATGAAAACGCGCTGGGGATCATGCACGCCCAAATCCGGCGCCATTCGCATCGCGCGCGAGCTCGCCGCCTACCCCGTCGAATGCCTCGACATGGTTGTCGCCCACGAGTTCGTCCACTTGCTCGAGCCAAGCCACAATCAGCGTTTTCACGCCCTGCTCGACACGTACTGTCCCAACAATAGACTCTGTCGCAGCGGCTCAAGCAGCCACCCATAGAGACGTTATTAGAACCGGTTACCGCACGCGCTCGATCTCGACACCGCAGCTTGCCAGGGGCAGGCCAACAGGAGCCCACGGCTTATCGAGCTTTATGCGCACACCAAGCAGCAGGGGGTAACGACGCAGCAGCATCTGGGCCACACCCTCGGCTGCCGCCTCGATGAGTTTAAACGTATGCTCGCGCAGATAGCCATCAACATCGTGGCACACCGAGCCGTAGTCAATCGAGGCATCCAGGTTATCGTGCTCCCCCGCCGCGCGCAGGTCGGCATAGAGCACCAGAGAAACGATGAACTTCTGACCCAGCGCGTTCTCCTCGGGATACACGCCATGGTTGGCAAAAACCTCAAGGCCGTCAATGACAATACGATCGGCATGGCGCAAATCGTCATAGCTCACATGGGGCACCGCCGTTGCGGTGGATATTTCGCCCCTTCCACGGCGGGCGAGCTCGGCGCTTCAGTCTTGGTTGCATTCTCGGGCAGTTTCTTGTTACTCATCGCGATCGTCTCCTTCGTTTAGAACCCCGACCGCGCAAACTAACTACACGCGAATCGACAGGTTCTTTTTATCATCGCTCCAGTTGCAAGCATTGCGCGCGGGGCATGCAAAGCAGGCGCGCGACGCTTTGTCGGCCGCATAGAGCAGACGCTCAAGCGGTTGGCTGTTCACGCGCAGCTTTCGATGGCCCAGAATGGCCGTCTTAATGGCTGCGGCATCGGCCGGCTCAAACGCCACGTCATCGGGCATGCCGCCGAGAATCGCATCAGCGACGCGTTCGCTTGCAACATCATGGGATATACCCGATTCATACTGTTCATCTTTGCCGATATCGTGAAGAAGTGCCGTGGCGTAGATGACCTCGCGGTCAAATTCGAGCTGCTCCTCGAGATTCTTGATCCACATAATGCGAGCGACATCGAGCAGATGGTCAATACCGTGGCGGCAGAAGATGCGCCCCGATTCCAACTGTGCAATGTTGCCCAGGTGCCGCCGGAACAGCCCGTTGGCACAAATGTAATCAATGCGAGGCATGGCACCAAAGGGGGCCAGGCCCGAAGCCATAAAGCCGCGACGCGACGTCCCCTCATCGGTCTTCGATGTAAAGTCATTGACGACTCTCATGGTTAGCGGTCCAGCATCCTAAAGAAACGCTCCTCGAGCGCGGGATCGGTCTCAAAGACGCCGCGGCGAGCGAGCGTCACGGTCTTGGTGCCGGGCTTTTGCACGCCGCGCATGGTCATGCACATATGCTCGGCCTCCATCAACACAATCGCTCCCTGGGGAGCGAGATAATCCATGAGGGCATCGGCAACCTGTGCACACAGTTGCTCCTGCAGCTGAAGACGGCGGGCATAAACCTCAACCGTGCGGGCGAGCTTGGAAAGCCCAGCCACCCGACCGTTAGGGATATAACCAATGGCGGCCTTGCCATAAAACGGCAGCAGATGATGTTCGCACAGCGAGTAGAACGTGATGTCGCGCTCGATAACCAAATCGTTCGAAGCGACGGCAAAGGTTTTGGACAGGTGCTCCTCGGCACTCTGGTCCATGCCGCCGGCAATCTCACCATACATACGGGCAACGCGCGCCGGGGTCTCCAGCAGGCCCTCACGAGTTGGGTCCTCGCCTATGCCCTCAAGCAACAGCTTAATGGCGGCCTCGACTTTTTCCTGATCGACCATCTGGGCCTCACTTTTCCGATTTCACGTTCGCGCTATGGTACCACGCCCTCCGGCATCGACCACAAGCTACATAGTATGGGTCGAATAGACTGGATCGTCCCGCCAAAGCTCCACAGCGTCGCAAAGCGCAACGCCCTCACGCACAGCGCGGTCGCGCGTAGCGTTCATATCGATCACACGCTGGTTACTCGAGCCCCTAAAGCGCAACGAGATATCATAAAGATCCTGAACAAACGGGCCATCCACCAACATGTCGAGGCAGGCGAGAATGCGGTCCGTCACCTCGGTATAGTGACGACCGCCCGGCATAAGTTCCTCGAGCACGTCGCCGGTAAAGCACCAAATGGTCTTCCCCGACCCCACAGGATAAGTGGCACGCACACGTTCGATAAAGTCAACGAGCCCCACCTGGTTCTCGGGTTCCATAGGCTCCCCACCCAGAATCGTCAGGCCATCAATAAAGGGATGGTCGAGGCTCTCGATAATCTTGTCCTCGACGGTGCGATCAAACGGCTCGCCCGCAGCAAAGTCCCACGCGACAGAGTTAAAGCAATTCTTGCACCCACGACGGCACCCACTCACAAACAGAGAAGTACGAACGCCTTCCCCATCAGCAATGTCGAAATACTTAATGTTCGCGTAGTTCATAGGTAACTCTCCCGGGAGGCCGGGACATATCATCCCGTCCTCAAACATTCTCGGCCTTCGGCCTGCGAAACTGCGGGCGGGACGATATGTCCCGGCCTCATGCAAAGGGTAACTCAATGAACGAAGCGAACATCGAGTATAGGGTTCGAGGTCCAATAAAAACTGGGTTGCGGCTCAACCGCCATCGCAAGTAAATCGCAGCTGCAGCTCGAATTATTTCCGCTAAGAACTTCGAGGAGTGAGCAGACCGCATGCTGCATCTCAGCTACATCAACTTGGCCGCCCCGTAGCGAGGCCCCGGACCTTTGCTCGATATGAGTTCCGCACGAACAGGAGGCGCCAGTGGCGCCTCGTCGTGAGCCAGGACTGTCCGAAATAGCGAGTAAAGGTCCGGGGCCTCGCTACGGGGCGGCCTGGGATGACTATTAGAGATGCAGCACGCGGTCGCGGATCTCCTCGGTTCGACCTGGTTCCAGAACTGGGTACCGATGTAGCCGCACGTACGACGGGCGACATTCATCTTCTCCTGGTCGCGGTTGCCGCAGTTGGGGCACTCCCACACCAGCTTACCGTCGTCCTCGACAATCTTGATCTCGCCATCGTAGCCGCACACCTGGCAGTAGTCGCTCTTGGTGTTGAGCTCGGCGTACATGATGTTGTCGTAGATGTACTGCATCACGCGGATGACAGCCTTGAGGTTGTCCTGCATGTTGGGAACCTCGACGTAGGAAATGGCACCGCCCGGCGAAAGCTGCTGGAACATGCCCTCGAACTTGAGCTTGTCGAATGCGTCGATCTCCTCGGACACGTGGACGTGGTAGCTGTTGGTGATGTAGCCCTTGTCCGTCACGCCCGGGATGATGCCAAAACGACGCTGCAGGCACTTGGCGAACTTGTAGGTCGTCGACTCAAGCGGGGTACCGTACAGCGAGAAGTCAATATCGCTTTCGGCCTTCCACTCGGCGCACTTATCGTTCATACGCTGCATGACGGCCATGGCAAAGGGCGTGCCCTCCTTCTCGGTGTGGCTGTGGCCCGTCATGTACTTGACGCACTCATACAGGCCGGCATACCCCAGGCTGATGGTGGAATAGCCGCCCACGAGCAGCTTGTCGATCGTCTCGCCCTTCTTCAGGCGGGCGAGGGCACCGTACTGCCAAAGAATCGGTGCGGCATCCGAAAGCGTACCCATCAGGCGCTCATGACGGCACAGCAGGGCACGATGGCACAGCTCAAGGCGCTCATCGAAGATCTTCCAGAACTTGTCCATGTCCTGATGCGAGCTCAGCGCGACATCGGGCAGGTTGATGGTCACAACACCCTGGTTAAAGCGACCATAGTACTTGGGCTTGTTCGGGTCATAGTTCAGCGCGTTGGCCACATTGTTAAATCCGTTACCGGAGCGGTCGGGCGTCAAGAAGCTGCGGCAACCCATGCAGGTGTAGCAATCGCCGTTGCCAGCGGTCTCGCCCTTAGACAGCTTGAGCTCGCGCATCTTCTTCTCGGAGATGTAGTCGGGCACCATGCGCTTGGCGGTGCACTTGGCAGCCAGCTGGGTCAGGTAGAAGTACGGGGAATTCTCGTGAACATTATCGTCCTCGAGTACATAGATAAGCTTGGGGAATGCCGGGGTAATCCACACACCGGCTTCGTTCTTAACGCCCTCATAGCGCTGACGAAGCGTCTCCTCCACGATCATGCAAGGTCGTGCTTCTCCTGCGCTGAGCGAGCCTCGTTGAGATACATAAAGACCGTCACAAACGGCGCCTGGCCGTTTGTGGTCATAAGGGTCACAACCTGATACTGAATCGTCTGGACGCCGCGACGGATCTCGTCACGCAGACGGTCCTCAACGACCTCACGGACCTTTCGGCAGATGCCGAAACACCGAGCTCCTCGAGCTCGCGGGCAACCTCGCCGCGAATCTTTTGACGGCTCACCTCAACAAACGGGGCGAGATGGGTCAGTGAAATAGACTGGCCGCCGTACTGGGAGGAAGCAACCTGGGCGATAATCTGCGTCGCGATGTTGCAGGCAGTCGAGAAGCTGTGCGGCTTCTCGATCAGCGTGCCCGAGATAACGGTGCCGTTCTGGAGCATGTCCTCCAGGTTCACCAGGTCGCAGTTATGCATGTGCTGGGCAAAGTAGTCAGAATCGTGGAAGTGGATCAGGCCCTCATTGTGGGCATCCACGATCTCCTGGGGCAGCAGCACACGCTGAGTCAGATCCTTTGAAATCTCGCCGGCCATATAGTCGCGCTGGACGGAATTGACGGTCGGGTTCTTGTTAGAGTTCTCCTGCTTGACCTCTTCGTTATTGCACTCGATCAGCGACAGAATCTTGTCGTCGGTCGTGTTCTTCTGGCGCTTCAGGCTCTGAACATAGCGATAGATGATGTAGTGGCGGGCGACCTCGTAGCAGTCGAGACGCATGATCTCGTCCTCGACCAAATCCTGGATCTCCTCGACCGAAACGGTGTGGCCCGCGTTCTCGCATGCCTCGGCGACGTTTTGCGCCGCATAAACCACCTGGCGGTCGGTAAGACGAGAGCTCTCCTCGACCTCCAAGTTTGCGGCGCGGATGGCATTGACGATCTTATCGATGTCAAAGACAACCTCGGTGCCGCTGCGCTTGATGATCTTCATCCTCTTGCCTCTTTCGCGTCGTAGCCTCATTGCGCTTCAGAGCCAAACGATGCCCGGCAGGGCCTGCCCCTGCCTTGCGGCGCCGTCGCGCAATCTGTGTTCTCGATAAACCATAAGCCTCCATGCGGACATTCCCTAGAGCCAATCAAGCGGTTCAAGGACACGTTCAAAAGAGGCAGTTAAGGTCTTCGTTCTCTGTCCGCCATCTATCATACGACAAAGAAGCATCTATATCCTGTATTCTTTTTTTAGGTCAAACACAACATATAGTGTTTCAGCAGGTCAAAGCAATTGGTCATTTTGCAGACGCATTAAAAATGAGGGGTATTTGACAAGTCGGTAAAACGTTACCAACACGGCTACCTGCATGGCAGTTATAAAACCCCCTTAGTCAAGCCGCTGACAAATCCTACCAAAACCAAGCCGCTCACGCCAAAAGAATCCAAAAGATTATGCTTGACCAACATGTTGCGGTCGTGCCTTGCCGAGCTCCATGCAACCGCGGCACGAATCCTTGAAAGATATGTGCATGCAAACGGAGAAGATGGGAGTTTTCTCGGATGACTACTGAGAAGCATTCCGGAAGATCAAAAACTCGATATTTGGTGACGTATTTGGCGACCCATTTGGCGACGTAAAACAAAACAGCCAGAGGCTAAGCCTCTGAGCTGCGAACATTTGGTGGGCGTTAGAAGATTTGAAACTTCTGACCTCTTCCGTGTCAGGGAAGCGCTCTCCCCCTGAGCTAAACGCCCAAATGGAGCGGACAACGGGGCTCGAACCCGCGACCCCAACCTTGGCAAGGTTGTGCTCTACCAACTGAGCCATGTCCGCTTACGAGGATTAATCTTACGTGATGCCTGCATCCTATGCAAGAACTTTTTTGAAAAGTTTTGCGACGCCCTCGCGAACCTCGCGAAGACATCAGCCACCACGGAAGGTGTAGGCAAACGCAAGCTCGCCGCAAGAGGCCCTTACATCTCACCGAGCATGATCCAGGCAGAGCTGTCCTGCGCAAGTCTGCCGTCTGCAAGCGGTGATGAGGTGAGCAGGACCTTGCCCGCCGGCAGCTCCACGGGTGCTGCGCCGAAGTTCGTCACACATGCCCAGCCGTTGTCGCGGCGATAGGCGATGACGCCGCCCTCAGCGCCCTCGGCACCATCCGAAAGACCGGTGCGCCCGTCAAGATCGAGCCACTTAAGATCGTTGGCGCACCCGCGTAGCTTGCGCCGCAGCCAGAGGGCGTCACGATAGAGCGCAAGCATCGATGTCGGGTCCGCCTCTTCCCTATCGGCAGCGTAATCGGAAAACCATGCAGGCTGCGGCAGATGGGGCGCCGCATCGGCGTCCGCCGGTGAAAACCCAAACGATCCGCCCTGCGTGGGATCGTCCGCTGCCACCCACGGCAGGGGCACGCGGCAGCCGTCGCGCCCCTTCTCGCGCTTCGATCCGTGCGTATTGGTCGCAGTAAGGATCTTCGAGTGCGGCCCACGGGATATCGGCCACCTCAAAAAGGCCGAGCTCCTCACCCTGAATACACGTATGCCGAGCCGGAAGCGCCAGCTCAAGCAAAAGGGCCGCCCGCGCGCGGCGCTCGCCGAGTTCACGGTCCTCGTCATAAGACGACCCGTCGCGTAAGAGCCAGTCGAGCGCAATCTGGTGGTAGCGCGTCGCCTTGACCTGCGGCAGGGCAAAGCGCGTCGCCACGCGAGGCACGTCGTGGTTGGAAAGTACCCAGGTCGAGGCGGAATCGGATTCGATGGCTGCTTCAAGCCCTCCTCGATTGCAGCGCGCATGTCATCATAGGTCCAAGTGGCCTTGGCGAACTCAAAGTTAAATATCTGGCCAAGCTCGCTGGGGCGCGCGTAGAGATACTGGCGCTCGGGCAGCACCCACGCTCGGCAACGGCGCTGCGTGGCGGATCATAGCGGTCGAACACGCGGCGCCACTCGCGATAGATCTCGTGGACCTCGTTGCGGTCCCACAGCGGATGGGTGCCGTCCTCAACCATGTCATCGCCCTCGGCGAGATGCCACCGGTCGAGGTCATCGCGGTCGAGATCCTTGGCGAGACCGTGCGCCACATCAATGCGAAAGCCATCGACGCCTCGATCGCTCCAAAACGCCAGGACGTCGCAAAAGAACGCATGAACCTCGGGGCACGACCAGTCAAAGTCCGGCTGCTCGGGCGTAAACATGTGCAGATACACTGACCGTCCGCGACGCGCGTCCAGGCGGGGCCACCAAAGTTGGCATTCCAATTGGTGGGAGGCAGCTCGCCGTGCTCGCCGCGACCATCGCGGAAGATATAACGGGCGCGCTCGGGCGATCCGGGGCCGGCGGCAAGAGCGGCTTTGAACCAGGGGTGCTGGTTGGACGAATGGTTGGGCACGATGTCGACGATGACCTTGATGCCGTGCGTATGAGCCGCAGCGATCATGTCATCGAAGTCATCAAGCGAGCCGAGACGTGGGTCGACATCGCAGTAGTCCGCCACATCATAGCCGCCATCAACAAGAGGCGATGGGTAAAACGGGCTCAGCCAGATGGCCTCGATACCCAGCCGCTCAAGATAGTCCATCTGCTGGGTAATGCCCGCGATATCGCCCAGACCCGAACCAGTCGAATCCTTAAACGAGCGCGGTAGATCTGATAGATCGCGGCATCGGACATCCATGGGCGCGACGAGGACTTTTCTGTAGCCATGGGATGAGTCTCCCTTGCAACGAGGTTTTGCGAGATGCCCACGATGATACGCCCAAAGCGGACATTCGCGGCAAACAACGCCACAGACACGCCCCAAAACGCTCGCTCCCCCTCGGGTTCGAGCCCAAGCGATGGGTACGAAAAAGCCCGGCTACCGTAGTAGTCGGGCTGCTGCGTTTGGAGCGGACAACGGGGCTCGAACCCGCGACCCCAACCTTGGCAAGGTTGTGCTCTACCAACTGAGCCATGTCCGCATATGTAAAACAAAACGGGCGCCGGAGCACCCGGATGTTCCTGGAGGC
>ENA-OQHA01000739-OQHA01000739.1-human-gut-metagenome-genome-assembly--contig:-NODE-739-length-15126-cov-3.978799_pt1 | contig 15126 bp, 19 predicted proteins | sample MGYA00242558_ERZ504707 | MGnify/ENA primary metagenome ERZ504707 (study PRJEB26092, sample SAMD00036197) | human gut metagenome | host: Homo sapiens | study: EMG produced TPA metagenomics assembly of...
CTCGGCGGGCTTCAAGGGCGGCGAGGTCGTCCCCAGCTTCTACATCGGTGCGACCTTCGGCTGTGTATTCTGCCCGCTGCTGGGCCTGCCCGCCGGGTTCTCCGCCGCCGTGGGCCTCGTCTCGGTGTTCTGCGGCGCGACCAATACGCTTATCCCCTCCATCCTGCTGGCCTATGAGCTGTTCGGCGGCGTGGGGCTGGAGCTGATCGCGCTGGGCTGCGGCGTCTGCTATATGCTCTCCGGCACCCACGGCCTCTACAGCAGCCAGCTCTTTGTGACGGAGAAGCTGCTGTCGGAGTATACGGAGAGCTGGGGGAAGCGGCTGCACCACTGATTCTCTTTCATTTTCCAGCGCACAGCCCTTGATTTTTTCTGCGCCCCGTGCTACAATCATCTGTAGTTTCATCCTGTGATGCGCAGTGTGCGCAGGTTTTCTGCCGCCGGTGCGTCAAAATCAAATGTCCCAAAACGATGATGCGGACAAACCGAAGTCCCGTTCTCCATGCCGCAGAGAGGGCTGCCGTCCGGAAGGACGCGCTGCAAGCAGCCTGCCATGTGCCGGGCTTCTACCACGCAGAGTGCAGAGGCGAACCTCTGCCGGGTGCGCCCGTTACAGCACAGCGAGTGGTGTGCAGCAGCACGCAATTCGGGTGGAACCGTGGAACGCAGTTGGGTCTTTCAAAGGCGCTTCATCCCGTAAAGCAAATGCGGGGTGAAGCGTCTTTTTTGTTATACCAAACGCATTTTTCATGTCAAGAAGGAGTAACACCATGAAGATCATCTATAAGGACGGTCATGTGGACGAGTGCCCGCAGGACCAGGAACTGCACGTCATCCGTCACACCGCAGCCCACGTCATGGCTCAGGCCATCAAGCGCCTCTACCCGGAGGCTGACTTCGCCTTCGGCCCCGCTACCGAGAACGGCTTCTACTACGACGTTGACCTCGGCGACACCAAGCTGACCGACGAAGACCTGGCCAACATCGAGAAGGAGATGCGCAAGATCACCAAAGAGAATCTGGCCATCAAGCCCTTCATCCTGCCCCGCGCAGAGGCTGTCAAGCTGATGGAAGAGCGCCACGAGAACTATAAGGTCGAGCACATGGCTGACCTGGCCGACGAGACCGAGTTCAGCTTCTTCCAGCAGGGCGAGTACGTCGATATGTGCATCGGACCTCACCTGACCTACACCAAGGCTCTGAAGGCTTTCAAGATCACCCAGCAGTCCGGCGCATACTGGAAGAACGACAAAGAGAACAAGATGCTGACCCGTATCAACGGCGTGGCTTTCCACAATCAGGAGGAGCTGGACGCCTGGGAGAAGGAGCAGCAGGAGGCCCGTGAGCGCGACCACCGCAAGATCGGCAAGGAGATGGGCCTGTTCATGACCGACGACCTGGTTGGCCGCGGTCTGCCCATGTTCCTGCCGCAGGCTACACTGTCTGGCAGGAGCTGGAGAACTATATCAAGGAGAAGGAGCGCGCCCGCGGCTATCTGCACGTCATGACTCCCTGCATCGGCACCGTGAATCTGTACAAGACTTCCGGCCACTGGGACCACTACCGCGAGAACATGTTCCCCGCCATGGAGATGGAGGGCGAGAGCTACGTCCTGCGCCCGATGAACTGCCCCCATCACATGATGATCTACGCAAACCGTCCCCACTCCTACCGCGACCTGCCCATGCGCATCGGTGAGATCGCACACGATTTCCGCTACGAGTCCTCCGGCACCCTGAAGGCATCGAGCGCGGCCGTCACTTCTGCCAGAACGACGCTCACCTGTTCTGCACTCCGGAGCAGATCAAGAGCGAAGTCGCTGATGTCTGCAACCTCATCTTCGAGACCTACAAGGACTTCAACATCACCGACTACCGCTGCGTTCTGTCCCTGCGTGACCCTGCCGACAAGAAGAAGTATCACGACGACGACGCGATGTGGAACCACGCTGAGAACGCTCTGCGCGAGGTCCTGACTGAGCTGGGCATCCACTTCACCGAGGAGATCGGCGAGGCTGCTTTCTACGGCCCGAAGCTGGACGTCAACGTCAAGCCCGCTGTCGGCGCTGAGTACACCCTGTCCACTTGCCAGCTGGACTTCTGCCTGCCCGCAAAGTTCCACCTGACCTATGTGGACAAGGACGGCTCCGAAAAGACCCCCGTTGTCCTGCACCGTGCGATCCTGGGCTCCCTGGACCGCTTCATGGCCTACCTGATCGAGGAGACCAAGGGCAAGTTCCCCACCTGGCTGGCACCTGTTCAGGTCAAGGTCCTGCCCGTTTCCGAAAAGACCCTCGAGTATGCGGAGAGCATCACCGAGAAGCTGGTGGAGGCCGGTGTCCGCGTGGCTCTGGACGACGACAACCAGAAGATCGGCTACAAGATCCGTGCCGCACAGCAGGTGGACCGTGTGCCCTACATGCTGGTTCTGGGTGCCAAGGAAGCCGAGGCCGGCAACCTTTCTGTCCGTGACCGCAAGGGTGAGACCACCACGATGGAAGTGGATGAATTCATCGCAAAGGTCACCGAGGAGATCAAGACCCGCAGCTACAATGCGTAAGTTCTGAACAAAACCTATAAAGGGAGACCGTTTCCAACCGGAGGCGGTCTCTTTTTATTTTGTATCTGTTAATTTTTCGTGCGCTGTATTGCATTTTTCGTGCAAAACGCTATAATAATAGTAAAGGAGATGATTTGTATGGCAACGACCAATATCAGCATTCGGATGGACTCCGACTTGAAATCTCAGGCTGATGCCTTGTTTTCGGAACTCGGCATGAACCTTTCGACGGCGTTCAATATCTTCGTCCGGCAGTCCCTACGGGATGGCGGCATCCCTTTTGAAATCAAAATGGATCAACCCAACAAGGAGACCATGGCCGCTATGCTGGAGGCAGAAAGGATCGCAAAGGACCCGAATGTAAAGCACTATTCTGATGTAGAAGAGGCTCTTCGGGAGTTGAAGCGATGAACCTCGATATCGTCTGGACGAACCAATTCAAGAAGGACTACAAACTTGCTCAAAAACGGCATCTCGACGTTGATCTTCTGGATAATATCATCCGCACCTTATCACGTGGGGAACCGCTCCCAGAGAAAAACAGAGACCATGCTTTGACCGGCGATTGGATCGGCCATCGCGAATGCCACATCCAGCCAGACTGGCTGCTCATCTACCGCATCGAAGACAATGTGCTCGTTTTGACTTTGGCCCGCACCGGCAGCCACAGCGATTTATTCAACAAATAATGCGAAACAAACAGCGCCGCGTTCCCGAAAATGGGAAGGCGGCGCTTGTTTTATGCTTATTTTGTTTTACAAGCAGTTACTTCAGCAGGTTATTATCCGCGAAGTAGTCAATGCGCATGGCTTTGCGGACATTGGCCAGGGTGGCGGCAGCGGTCTTTTCGGCCACGGCGCTGCCTTCCTTCAGGATCTCCACGACCTCGGGCAGGCGCTGCTCCCACTCCTTGCGGCGGTTGCGGATGGGCTCCAGCTCGGCCTGCATGACGGCGTTGAGGAACTTCTTGATCTTCACGTCGCCCAGACCGCCGCGCTGATAGTGGGCCTTGAGCTCATCGAGGTTCTGGTACTCCGGCAGGAACTCGGCGAAGTGCTCGGGGCGGCTGAAAGCGTCCAGATAGATGAACACGGGGTTGCCCTCCACCTTGCCGGGGTCCTGTACCCGCAGGTGGTTGGGGTCGGTGTACATGGACATGATCTTCTTCTTGATGTCCTCGGGCTCATCCGACAGATAGATGCAGTTGCCCAGGCTCTTGCTCATCTTGGCCTTGCCATCGATGCCCGGCAGGCGCAGGCAGGCGGCATTCTGGGGCAGCATGATCTCAGGCATGGTCAGGGTCTCGCCGTAGACGGCGTTGAACTTGTGCACGATCTCGCGGCACTGCTCCAACATGGGCATCTGATCCTCACCAGCCGGCACAGTGGTGGCACCGAACGCCGTGATATCCGCTGCCTGGCTGATGGGGTAGGTGAAGAAGCCCACCGGGATGCTGGTCTCGAAGTTCCGCATCTGGATCTCGCTCTTCACGGTGGGGTTGCGCTGCAGGCGGCTCACCGTGACCAGATTCATATAATAGAAGCTCAGCTCTGTCAGCTGAGGCACCATAGACTGGATGAAGATGTGAACCTTGTTGGGGTCCAGACCGCAGGCCAGATAGTCCAGTGCCACCTGCAGGATGTTCTGGCGGACCTTCTCCGGGTTATCGGCGTTGTCCGTCAGGGCCTGCGCGTCAGCGATCATAATATAGATCTCGTCGAACTTGCCGGTGTTCTGCAGGCGCACGCGCTCCTTCAAAGAGCCAACGTAGTGGCCAACATGCAGGCGGCCCGTGGGACGGTCGCCGGTCAGAATGATCTGTTTCATGGTAATGATTCTCCTTATCGTACACGAACCTCTCCGTCAATGCTCCGCATTGCCACCTCTCCTGCTAGGAGAGGCAAGCCAGCTTTTCTTGGCTACCCTACCAGGGGAGCTGGCCGCCGCCAGGCGGACTGAGAGGTTTAATCGTTATTTATAAGTATATCCCCCGCCGCATTCGCTGTCAACAAAAAGAAAAAAGCGATGGAACATTTCCATCGCTTTACTGGCGCCTCTTGCCTGACTCGAACAGGCGACACCCTGATTAACAGTCAGGTGCTCTAACCGACTGAGCTAAAGAGGCATCTATATAAAACGGCATACAGCCGTTTTACTACTATAAAATGGTGACCCGTACCGGAATCGAACCGATGTTAAAGGCGTGAGAGGCCTCTGTCTTAACCGCTTGACCAACGGGCCATACGTCCATTTTCGCATCGGGGTTTCGCTCCCGACTCGATTATTTTAGCATAGCAGTCGTACTTTGTCAACAGGAAATTTCAAGTTTTTCAGAAATTTGTGCTGCGGGCCTCCCGCCCCGGTTTTTCCGCTCTGGGATACCCGGTTGCATCCAGAATCGACAAAATATTATCAAAGTTGTGTTTTGGGTCTCTTTTCTTTATTTTGTTCGCCGCGGTTCCCCTTTCTTCTTATGAAATCACTTCAAACAGCTAAGATTCTGAATAAAATTTGTTACATTTATAAGAACCTTTTGTTCCCTCTGGTTGATTTTGGAACGTTTTTATGTATAATGATAAACAGGAGAATACGCATCTGTATTTCTTCATCGCCCGCGCTGCCCATTGGCTAAGGGCATGTGCGTCGCGCGATCAGAATTGATCTGAACGAAAGAAGAGGTATAAGTATTATGGCAAAGGTAGATCTGAGCAAGTACGGCATTACCGGCACGACCGAGGTCGTGTATAACCCCTCTTACGAGCAGCTGTTCGAGGAAGAGACCAAGCCCGGCCTGGAAGGCTACGAAGTGGGCAAGGTCAGCGAGCTGGGCGCTGTGAACGTTATGACCGGCATCTACACCGGCCGTTCCCCCAAGGACAAGTTCATCGTGATGGACGAGAATTCCAAGAACACCGTTTGGTGGACCAGCGACGAGTACAAGAACGACAACCACCCCGCTTCTGAGGAAGCCTGGGCTGCCGTGAAGGAGATCGCAAAGAAGGAGCTGTCCAACAAGCGCCTGTACGTTGTGGATGCTTTCTGCGGCGCAAACAAGGACACCCGCATGGCTGTCCGTTTCATCATGGAAGTGGCCTGGCAGGCACACTTCGTCACCAACATGTTCATCAAGCCCACCGCTGAGGAGCTGGAGAACTTTGAGCCTGATTTCGTTGTTTACAACGCTTCCAAGGCCAAGGTCGAGAACTACAAGGAGCTGGGCCTGAACTCCGAGACTGCTGTTATGTTCAACATCACCAGCAAGGAGCAGGTCATCGTCAACACCTGGTACGGCGGCGAGATGAAGAAGGGCATGTTCTCCATGATGAACTACTTCCTGCCGCTGAAGGGCATTGCTTCCATGCACTGCTCCGCCAACACCGATATGGAGGGCAAGAACACTGCCATCTTCTTCGGTCTGTCCGGCACCGGCAAGACCACCCTGTCCACCGATCCCAAGCGTCTGCTGATCGGCGATGACGAGCACGGCTGGGACGACAACGGCGTGTTCAACTTTGAGGGCGGCTGCTACGCAAAGGTCATCAACCTGGATAAGGACTCCGAGCCCGATATCTACAACGCCATCAAGCGCAACGCTCTGCTGGAGAACGTCACTCTGGATGCTGAGGGCCACATCGACTTCGCTGACAAGTCTGTCACCGAGAACACCCGTGTGTCCTACCCCATCAACCACATTCAGAACATCGTCCGCCCCATCTCTTCTGCACCTGCTGCAAAGAATGTCATCTTCCTGTCTGCTGACGCATTCGGCGTTCTGCCTCCTGTCTCTATCCTGACCCCCCGAGCAGACCCAGTACTACTTCCTGTCCGGCTTCACCGCCAAGCTGGCTGGCACCGAGCGCGGCATCACCGAGCCCACCCCCACCTTCTCCGCTTGCTTCGGCCAGGCTTTCCTGGAGCTGCACCCCACCAAGTACGCTGAGGAGCTGGTCAAGAAGATGCAGATGAGCGGCGCTAAGGCTTACCTGGTCAACACCGGCTGGAACGGCACCGGCAAGCGCATCTCCATCAAGGACACCCGTGTATCATCGATGCTATCCTGAACGGCGATATCAACAACGTGCCCACCAAGAAGATCCCCTACTTCGACTTCGAGGTTCCCACCGTCCTGAACGGTGTTGACACCGGCATCCTAGATCCCCGCGATACCTACGCCGACGCTTCCCAGTGGGAGGAGAAGGCCAAGGATCTGGCTGGCCGCTTCATCAAGAACTTCAAGAAGTACGAGGGTAACGAGCACGGCAAGGCTCTGGTCTCTGCCGGCCCCCAGCTGTAAGCTCTGATCCCAGCATTTTTCTTCTGAACTCCATATAAAGAAGCTCCCCACCCTGTGCTCATTGACCGAGCACAGGTGGGGAGTTTTTGCGTTTCAGCGTCTGTAAACGAAGCATCGATTGCCTTTTGGTGCGTGGTATGCTATCCTTTTTCCAAAGGATGTGAGCACAATGGATGCGAAAACGTTCGGGGCATTTCTCGCCCGGATGCGCAAGTCACAGGGATTAACACAGGCAGAGCTGGCCCAGCAGCTGCATGTAACAGATAAGGCTGTCAGCCGATGGGAACGCGGGGTCGGCCTGCCGGACATCAATACGCTGGAACCACTGGCCGACGCGCTGGGGCTGACCCTTGCCGACCTGATGCACTGCCGTGACCCGCAGGAAGCAGATATTGCACCGGAAGTCCCGCTGAAAGATTTCTTTACCCTGCTGCGCCGTCAACAATCCATTGACTGGCGCTCGGTACGGGCAGTTTTGTTTTGGCTCAGTGCCGCACTGGCCATCTGGGGCATCCTCGCCTGCCCGGGCCGGATGGCCGTCCACTGGCGTACCTGAGCAATGGGAACCTGCAGGCAGACGGCTGGCTTCCCTCCTGGGTGTTTTTCCCATTGTTCGTCGGGATAGAATTTCTCTCGCTGGAGCTCTGGAACAACTTTGAGCAGACCGGCTACTACCGACACTGGGGTGAGATAGGTGCCTCCGTCACCCGCTCCATGAACTTCTGCTCCCCTACTGTCCGGCTCTGGAAGTTTGTGCTCGACCTGCTGTTCTTCTTCGGGTTCGGCTTCGTGGTCCCCTGCGCTGAGATGATGGCGATTCTGATCAACTGAAAAAAGAAAGCCCTCCTGTCGCACTCAGGCGAAAGGAGGGCTTTCTATCATCTTATCAGAAGGTTTCCGTTCTTCTATTCCTCTGATTTTAAGATCCTTTACTTTTCGTTCTTTGCACGGCGTTCTTTCAGATCGCTTTCCATCTGCGCCAGCGTCTTTTTATCCAGATTGAACACCACGCCGTACGCAATGATCATCAGGATATAGCTTCCCAGATACATGATCGGCACCAGATAGCGCATCCGAGTTGCCACTTCGATCGTCTGTGCAGCCTTCAGAGATGCATCATAGCCCAGTTTGGTTGCCAGAACAAGGCCCAGAGAAGGTCCGATGCCCTGTGCAAGCTTACGGAAGAAGGAGTGCAGTGCATAGGTAGTGCCTTCTTCTCGCACGCCAAATTTCCACTCGTTGTAATCGATCGCATCCGCCATCAGAGACCAGCTCAGGCAGCTTCCGACACCGCCGCCCAGCATTGCAATGATCTGACACAGGACATAAAGGCTGAGGCCCCGGCCGTCCGGTGTGATGGGCAGAACCAGCATCAGGACGTAGGCCAGCGCACAGACGACTGAACCAAAGGTCACGGCTTCCTTCTTGCCAAAGCGCTTGACGATACGGCTCACAAAAGGACTGAAAATGAAAACGCCAAAGTAGGAGATCATACCCACAATGCCGGAGATCTTTGCATTCTTGAAATAAGCCTGGAACAGGATCTGGCCTGCAGTAGAGGCACCATACATACCAATAAACGTTGCGATAGGTGCCAGCGTTGCGCCCACAGCCGGGCGATTATGGATAAAGTTGTTGAACGCCTTCATGACGTTGAACTTCGGTGCATCCTCTTTCAGAGTGATCGTGGTGTCCACACGCACCTTTGTGTTCGTGACCATAAAGCGGAAGCAGACCAGACCGATCACACCCATGATCAGAGCGATGACAAACATCTGCTCACCGCGCAGGTTGTTCTGGTTATCATAAATGATCACCGGAATCAGCATACCGGTAAGAAGCCCACCGCCCATAGAACCAATGGAGCGGAAGGTAGACAGCTGTGCACGCTGGATCGGGTCATCCGAGATCAGAGACAGCATCGAGCCATACGGCACATTTGCAACGGTGTAGAAAGCATCCCAGATCATATAGCCTGCCACAAACAGAATGTTCTTGACCATACTGGGAGCCTGCGGGAACGGCAGATAGCAAAGTGCACCGGCCACGGTCAGTCCGATCGCACCGAACCAGATATAGGCAAGGAACTTGTTCCGGCGGTATTTATGCGTATCCGCATCTACCATTGCTCCGATAATAGGATCGTTGATTGCGTCCCAGATCTGCACGATCAGCAGAAGGGATGCCATCAGGTAGTTGTCGATTCCCATAAACTGCGTCCAATAAATCGTCAGGTAACCTTTGAGCGCAAAACTCATATTGCAGCCAAAGTCACCCGCTGCGTATGCAAGTTTATCACGCAATCCAAACCCTGCAGACGCATCCACTGTTGATTTTCCCATGAAAATACTCCTTCCTCAAATTTCCGGACAATTTTGGCACACGGCCCGCAAGCTGTATGCTCATTTATAAATCCATGATACGGCATCTCCTTCCAAAATGTTAGTATTTTTTTATGGTATATCCTTACAATTTTACGGTTTTAAAGCATTTCTTGTTGTATACTTTAATTTATGTCGAATTTTTGTGACTCTGTACAAGCAATCCTTTCTTTTTTTGTATATAAAATATTTTTTCTTAGCCGAATCTTTTCTTTGTTGAGAACGGCGTTGTGCGCCGCATATAAAGCAAGGGCCATTGCACAGATTCCCGTGCAATGCCCTTGCGATTGTTTCTTATTTCGCCGCCTCAAACTCGGCTTCGATCTCCTTCGAGGGGGCGGGGGTGACCAGACTGACCACCACGCAGACCAGCAGTGAGGTCAGGAAGGCGGGCAGCAGCTCATAGATGCCGAACACGCCGCCCAGAGGGCTGACGAGGTACTTCCAGACAAAGACCATCAGCCGCCGGCGAGCATTCCGGCCAGCGCGCCCTGCCAGTTGCAGCGCTTCCAGAAGAGCGCACAGAGCATGACTGCACCGAATGCGCCGCCGAAACCGGCCCATGCAAAGCTGACGATGCCGAACACGCTGGAATCCGGGTCACGGGCCAGCACCACGCCCACCACGCTGACGCAGATGATGGTCAGGCGGGCGGCAAACAGGCTCTGGCGCTCGGTCAGCTTCATGTGGCCGAACTCCTGCAGGATATTCTGGGAGACGCTGGACGCGGCAGCAAGCATCTGGCTGTCGGCGGTGGACATGGTGGCGGCAAGGATGCCCGCCAGGATCAGGCCCGCCAGAACGGCTGCCAGAATGCCGTGCTGTGCAATGAGGTTTGCAATGCGGACGATGACCGTCTCGCTGGAGGAGCCGCTCAGGTACTCCAGCGCGCCCGCCTTGGTCATGCCAAGGCCCACCATGCCGATGATGATGGAGGCGGTCATGGCAATGACGACCCACAAGCTGGCAATGCGGCGGCTGAGTACCAGCTTCTTTTCCTCCTCAATGGCCATGAAGCGGAGCAGGATGTGGGGCATTCCGAAGTAGCCCAGGCCCCACGCCATGGTGGAGACGATGTCCAGCAGGCTGTACGAGGTGGCCGTGCCCTCGGCGGCGTTGTGGCTGGCCATCATGGTCAGGTAGCCGGGCAGGCTCTGGGCGTTGGCCACAACGGCATCCCAGCCGCCTGCCGCGCCAATGCCGTATACCAGCACAGCCACAAGGGCCAGGCTCATCACAACGGACTGGATGAGGTCGGTAGTGGTAACGGCGCGGAAGCCGCCCGTGATGGTATAGCCCACGATGACGCAGGCCGAGACCACCATGGCCGCCATGTAATCCACGCCGAACAGGCTGTGGAACAGCTTACCGCAGGCGGCAAAGCCCGAAGCCGTGTAGGGCACAAAGAACACGATGATGATCACCGCACCCAGTGCGTTGAGCAGATTGCGCTGGTCGTGGAAGCGCAGGGACAGGAACTGCGGCACGGTGATGGCATCCAGATTGGCCGAGTACCGCCGCAGCCGCCGGGCCACGATGAGCCAGTTCAGCCAGGTGCCCAGCGCCAGGCCGATGGCGGTCCAGCCGGGCGAGGCGATGCCGGTGAGGTAGGCAAGGCCCGGCATTCCCATCAGCAGCCAGCTGGACATATCGCTGGCTTCGGCGCTCATGGCCGTGACCAGCGGGCCCATTTTGCGGCCGCCAAGGTAGAAATCGGTGCTGTCGTTGTTGGACTTGCTGTATGCAAACCCAACCAACAGCATTGCCACCAGATAGATGATGATGGTGGCGATGATGCAGATGTTGGTCATATACTTTTTCCCCCTTGTCTTTCCAAATGAAAGTACGCTTCGATTTTACCACAGTAAAGCATCAAAGTGCAAGCCTTTTGGCAAAACTTTGTCCTGATTCGCCAAAAGTCCACGAGTGGCGGACAAAAAGTTTTCAAATTGACAGGGGCTGGTTCATCTTCTTCATCACCCTGCCGGACCAGTTCTACTGGGTCTCCATCACCGGCGGTACGGTGTGTTATGTGCTGCTGGTGCAGCTGGTGTTCGCATAACAGAAACGGGAGGTGCCGGTGGGGCATCTCCCGTTTGTTTCAATGATAGAATGTATCAAAATTGATCTGCCGGTAGAACCGCTGCTGGAGCTGGTCAAAGTTCTCGCAGTTCTGGGCCAGCAGCACATGACCTTGGTGACAACGGCCTCAATGGTCATATCGTGGGCCTCCAGGAAGCGGAAGCGATTCTTGACCCGCTTGCCCACCTCGTAAATGCCCACATCGCTGCCCTCATAAGTGACCTGCGTGGTCAGGATCAGAATCTTGTGGGTCTTGTCGTAATCGCCCAGCTCCTCGGCAAAGGCATCCATGAGCCGCTGGGGAATGCCGCCCACGCCAAAGCTTTCCACAATGACGCAGTCATATTGTTGAAAGATGGCTGGGATAAGCTCCGGCCCAAGGCCGGGGGTCAGCTTGAGCAGGAACACTTTGGGGTTCAGCGCCCGGCCAAACTCCACCGGGCCGGTGGGCCAGGGCGAAGCCACATACCGTACCAGCCGGTCGCCCTGCACCAGCGCCAGCGCCGGGAAGTTGACCGACGCAAAGGCATCGTAGCTGATGGTCTTGTTCTTCTTGGCGCGGGTGCCCGCAATGACGTGCCCGCCAAACACCACCATCACACCCCGGCTGCCCGGGTCAAGGGCACAGATCACGCTGTCCCGCAGGTTCTTCTTGGCATCGGTGATCTCATTGGAAATGGGCTGCTGGGCACCCGTGAGGATGATGGGTTTGTCCGCATTCTGGATAAGGTAGGACAGCGCCGCCGCCGAGTAGGCCAGCGTATCGGTGCCGTGGCAGATGATAAAGCCATCGTAAAGCGCATAGTTTTCCTGCACGGCCTTGGCCATCATCAGCCAGTGCTCCGGGCCAAGGTCGGTGCTGTCGATGCTGCACAGGTTGAGCGTTTCCGGGCAGCAGAGCTGCTGCAATTCCGGTAGATGGGCCAGCAGCTCCTCGCTGGTCAGAACAGGTTTGAGCCCCTGTGCGGTGCGCACGCTGGCAATGGTGCCGCCGGTGGTGATAAAAGCAGGCGCTGCTTGGACATAGGTTTTTCCCCTCCATGGTGTCGATTTTTGCGATGTTTTCAGTATAGCACAGTTTCGTCGGAGATGAAAAGTGCGGGGAGTTGAGGTATAATAGTGATCATAAGATCAAGCTATCCTCTGTACAACCTACCATAAGGAGAAACTGCCATGCCAAACATTGTGATCATTGGTTCCGGCCCCGCAGGTGTCTCGGCGGCATTGTATGCCGCGCGCGCCGGGGTGCAGACCACCGTTCTGACCAAGGGCCCCGGCGCACTGGACCGGGCCGAGCTCATCCAGAACTACTACGGCTTTGCCGAACCCATCACCGGTGCCGAGCTGGAACGCCGGGGCATCGAGGGTGCCAAGCCGTGGGGTGGAGTTCGTCACCACCGAAGCCGTGGGCCTGACCTACACCGACAAGCTGACTGTGGAGACGCTGGCCGGGGATTTCCCTGCCGATGTTGTCATTCTGGCCACGGGAGCTTCCCGGGCAGCGCCCCGCATTCCGGGCCTTGCCGGGCTGGAGGGCCACGGCGTGAGCTACTGCGCCACCTGCGATGCCTTTTCTACCGCGGCAGGGATGTGGCCGTGCTGGGCAGCGGAGAGTACGCCCTGCACGAGGTACAGGCCCTGCTGCCCGTGGCTCACAGCGTCACCCTGCTCACAGGCGGGGCCCCGCTGACGGCACAGTTCCCGCCGGAGGTGGCCGTGCGGACGGAAGTCGTGGAAGCCATCCTCGGTGAAGAGCGGGTCACCGGCGTGCAGCTGAAAGACGGCGGAACACTGGAAGTCTCCGGCGTGTTCGTGGCGCTGGGCGTGGCAGGCAGCACTGCCCTGGCCGCAAGCTGGGAGCCGAGGTGAACGGCAGCCGGATCGTGGTGGATGACCACATGCAGACCTCCCTGCCCGGCCTGTATGCCGCCGGAGACTGCACCGGCGGGCTGCTGCAGGTCGCCAAGGCGTGTACGAGGGTGCCGTGGCAGGCACCGAAGCCGCCAAAGCCCTGCGGAAATGATCCAGACAGAAAAAGGACGCTGTGCCCTGCGGCACAGCGTCCTTTTATTGCTTTGCTCAGCTCTTGCAGCCGGATTCCTCTTCGATGCCGGTGAAATCGCTGGCCTCCGCGATCTTGGTGGCATCGAACTTGCCGTTCTCATCCCTGGGGGCAACGGCAGGGCCTGCCTCCACAGGATTCACGGTCGTTCCCTCTGCGCAGGCTTTTCCTCGGCAGTCTCCTCTGCCCGGGCAGCTTCCACCACCGGGGCGGCGGGCGCAGTCTCGGGCTCGGCAGGAGCCTTTTCAAAGGCAGGGGGCCATGCGTCACCGGGAGCGGTCTCCTTGGCCTCGCCCTCGGCGTAGGCTTCGGCAGTCTTTTCGGCCTCGGCGGGGTCCTTTTCAGCTTCCTCGGGGAACTCCACGTTTTCGACGTGGAGCGGGTCCTTGTCGTTCAGAACTTTGTCCAGCACGACGATGGCGGCACCGGTAACAGCCACAGCGGCAACGGCACCCAGAACACGGAACAGAGTTTCATGGTGAAGTCCTCCCTGTATAAGATAGGATTAAGAGAATGTTACGACATCGTTCTGCGGCTTTTCGGCAGGCTCCACCGAAATGGCGGTCAGCACCGGGCCTTTGCCGCGGTAGATGTTGTGGAACTTGTAATTGACCTTGGCGGTCACAGTGACCCAGGCGCGCTGCTCCAGTGCCTTGTAGCCATCATAGCTGCAGGGGAAGCCCACGAACTGGATATCCTGCACACAGCAGGTCATTGCAAAACGGCCGGGCACAAAGCTGTTTTTGCCCGCGCGGTTGGTCTGGCAGACCTGCGCCAGGAACCGGACGGTCTTGCCCGTATACTTCTGGGGCTCGTCCTGGCAGTCCATATACCAGATGCCGAAATCGTCCGCGCCGATCTCAACGATCGGGGCGTTCAGATCGAAGGGCAGCGGATCGGGGATGTCATCGTATGCCACGCTGCCGTCGGCGAACTCATAGGCAATATCGCACTTGCGGGAGGCCTGACGCACCAGCTTGTGCAGCTCCTGACGGGCGGCATCGTTGTTCACGGCCTCGGCGCGGTTGAACACGATCAGCTCACTGCGGGCGATCTTGTCCAGCAGCAGAGAGCGCATGGAGTTGTCGCGGGCGTAGGTCAGAGCGTGGTGCCGTCGGCCGTGGCAATGCACTGGTAGACGATCCAGTTTTCGGGCAGGTTGTTGGCCAGATCCTGCAGCAGCCACATGCGTTGTACTCAATGACCACACGGCCTGCGCCGGATTCTTTTTCGAGCCTGGCCAGATTCTGGGGGTTCAGCTCCGCCTTATCCTCGAGGACCTTCAGGGTCACGCCGGGGAAGGCGAACTTCTTCTCGTTATATTCTTCCTCGCCCTCTTCGCAGACCAGCAGCAGGGTCTTGTCGCCGGAGTCGAAATTGGGGTCTTCAAAGGTCTCCTGAATGAACTTGGTCTTGCCGCTTTCGAGGAAGCCCACAAACAGGTAAACCGGAATCTCGTTTGCCATAATCGGTTTTTCTCCTTACACAACTTGCAGCTCAGCAGCCAAACAGTGCGGCAATGGCCTTTTCGTCCAGCTTGGAGCCGATGACGACCAGCTTGCCGCCCACGTCGGCACCGCGCTGACGCACTTCCCACTCGCCGGGGACGTAATCGAACTCCAGCCAGCCGTCGGCACCGCCGTCCACGATGCCCTTGGAGCGCAGGATCATGCCGTACTTGCCGCCGTCCAGCTCGGTCAGTGCACGCTCGATGTCTGCCTTGCTGAACTTCTTGGCCGTCTCGACAC
>ENA-OQHA01000740-OQHA01000740.1-human-gut-metagenome-genome-assembly--contig:-NODE-740-length-15113-cov-5.062725_pt1 | contig 15113 bp, 20 predicted proteins | sample MGYA00242558_ERZ504707 | MGnify/ENA primary metagenome ERZ504707 (study PRJEB26092, sample SAMD00036197) | human gut metagenome | host: Homo sapiens | study: EMG produced TPA metagenomics assembly of...
GCTTTCAGTAATGAATGGTAAGAGCTACACCTATGCCTATTTCACTTAAGGAAGCATATTACGAATATCGTTATGGTATATTCGCTGAATAAGATTACTCAAAGCAACAATTTTCTTAAATTGAGCGGAAATAAATATGAAAGAAGATGAGCAGAAAGCACTAGAGGAATCATATAAAGTTCTGAAAGATTTCTGTCAACAGTTAGACTAAGAGAGGGTAAACCTCTCTTTTTATGTTAGAATGGATTCATGGAGGGATTGGTATGATTAAGATTGCATTTTTTGATATTGATGGAACTTTAAGTAATATGGAAACACGCAGTGTTTCTGATATTACTATAGAAACATTACAAAGATTACAGGCTAATAACATAAAGGTATGTATTGCGACAGGAAGACATCCTTTAAGTGTGCCTACTTTTGAAGGAGTGACATTTGATGCCATACTTTCTTTTAATGGGTCTTATTGTTTTGATAAGGAAGGACATGTTTTGTATAGTCATCCTATCCCACATAAAGATGTATTAAGAATTATAGATAATGCATCTTCTATTAATAGATCTGTCTCTCTTGCAAGTAAAGATAATAGTAAAGCCAATGGCACAGATCAAGACTTAAATGATTATTATGCATTCTCTAAACAGAAAGTAAATGTATCAGAAGACTTTGATACATTTGTGAATGAAGATATCTATCAGATCATGTGTGGTGGATATGAGAATGAATATGATGCATTAATGAAGAATGTAGAAGGTGCACAAATTACAGCATGGTGGAATAGAGCAGTGGATATTATTCCAGCAGGTGGTGGAAAGGGTAATGGTATACATAAGGTATTAGAGTATTATCATTTCAGTCCTAGTGAAGCTATTGCGTTTGGTGATGGAACAAATGATATAGAGATGTTAGAAGCAGTAGGAACAGGAGTTGCAATGGGGAATGCAACAGATAATGTGAAGGCTATTGCGGATGATATATGTTTATCTGTAGCAGAAGATGGTGTGTATCACTACTGTTTAGATCATAATTTATTATAAAAGTCATAAATATAGTAATAAATCAAAAAAAGTTGTATACTATGGTATAGCATGAATTGTAAAGGAGAATGAACTATGCCATATTTAGCATTACGAACAAACAAGACATTGACTCTTTCTCAGGAAGTTGAATTAAAAACTACTGTAGGAAAGTTAATCACAGTATTTCCTGGTGAATCAGTAGATACATTCATGATTCATATTGAAGATAATCAGCTTATTTATTTTAAAGGCCAGGAAGCGAACTGTATGATGATCACATTGTACTTAAAAGGTCATTATGCAGATGAACAGAAACAACAGTTTGTCTCTGAACTTACTAAAGCTTTAGTAAAAATTACAAAGATTCCTGCTTCAAATCAGTATGTTACTATCTCTGAATTTGAAAAATGGGGTCACGGTGGTATCTACGAATAAGATTTTGCCTAGCAAAATCTTATTTTTTTGGCTTAAAACGGCTAAACATAATAAAACTATACAAAAATGCATTTTTTCAAAAAAGGGTTGCAAAAGGCGTATCTGCATGGTAATATAAACAAGCATTCTGAAGTGCTTGAATAGCTCAGCGGTAGAGCAATCGGCTGTTAACCGATCGGTCGGGGGTTCAAATCCCTCTTCAAGCGCCAGTGGCCGGTTGGAGAAACGGTTAACTCACATGCCTTTCACGCATGCATTCACGGGTTCGAATCCCGTACCGGTCACCATATATGGAGGTTTAGCTCAGTTGGGAGAGCATCTGCCTTACAAGCAGAGGGTCAGCGGTTCGAGCCCGTTAACCTCCACCATTTTTTTGCCGACTTAGCTCAACTGGTAGAGCAACTGACTTGTAATCAGTAGGTTGGGGGTTCAAGTCCTCTAGTCGGCACCATTAGTGACTCGCTAGCTCAGATGGCAGAGCATCTGACTTTTAATCAGAGGGTCAGGGGTTCAAATCCCCTGCGAGTCACCATCTTGATGCGGGTGTGGTGAAATTGGCAGACACGCTAGACTTAGGATCTAGTGCTTCGGCGTGCAGGTTCAAGTCCTGTCACCCGCACCATAAGAAAATTACCTCGATTATATCGAGGTTTTTTTGTTTATATATTCATAATGGACTAAAAATGGACTAAAATTTATTTTTTATTCATGATATTTAATAGTTTATCATCATCATTTGGCATCATGTGTGCATAAACTTGTAAAGTTATAGTTGGACTTGAATGTCCAAGTCTTTTTGATATGGCCAGAATGAGATTTTGATCATTTGGCATGTTATTAATAAGATAACTTGCATGGCTATGCCGTTACGGTATAATAACGACAAACGGAAAAAGCCTTTATTTTCAAGGGGTTCACGCGTTTGCCGTCATTTATTCAATTCCTTTTCCAAGTTGAAATCTGACGAGAAAAATATCAAAAAAAGGAGGCTGTTTCATTAACGACAAAATTTCATAGTGCCAGCGGCCCGGTGTATTGCCTGGCCGCTGATTGCCGTGGGCGTTTCACTTTAACAGGTGGACGCCCTTTTTTCATACCCATTTTTAAGAGGAAGGAGATTCACATGATATTAAATGCAATGGAAAAACGGCTGCTGTTCCAGGTCGAAGGTGACTGTCTTGCCAAAGTCCTGAACGAGCTTCACATGGTTGCCCGGTATACAAAGAGCCCCGAACAGGGGGATGCGGCAGAAAGCCTGATGGCGAAGCTGCGTCCCCTGACCGATGCCGAAGCATGGATATGGTGCGGGACATTCAGAAGAATTACCGTCTGCCCTATCCGGCCCGGACGATTGGGGAAAAGATTGCGGAGGCCAGGCAGCAGTCCGGCGCGGAGAAATTAAAGGGGCATGACATCATGGCCCTGGAACGTTTTGACCCGGAGGTAAAGCACATGATCGTCTTTGACGTGCTTTCGGGTGATGCCCCTGTCGGGGATAAGGCGATAAGATGCGCCTGTTCCTTACGGACGCCGGCTATCAGAAATTCTTAGACAGCCAGGACCGGGGCGAAGTGAAACTGAAAAACCATGCGAAGGTCTCCTGCGGCCATCTGCACTATGACCGCAGGGACCGCGCCTTGTAACGGAATGAGTAAAGAAAGGGGGCTTTGAAATGGCTGTATTCCGTGTAGAAAAAACAAAAGACTTTACCGTTATGAGCAACCACCACCTGCGCAATACGGAGCTGTCCTTAAAGGCAAAGGGGCTTCTTTCGCTCATGCTGTCCCTGCCGGAGGATTGGATTATACCACCAAGGGGCTTGCCCATATCTGCAAGGACGGCGTGGATTCCATCACTACCGCCCTGAAAGAGCTGGAACGGCACGGGTACCTCACCAGACAGCGCCTCCGCTATGAAAACGGCCAGCTCGGAGACATTGAATATACGATCCACGAAAAGCCGGTAACTGCCGAAAAACCAGGCGTTCCACCTAAACGGGAAAATCCAAGACAGGTAAATCCAGGACAGGCAAAACCTGAACAGGGGGAACCTGGACAGGAAAATCCCGCACAATTAAATACTGATCCATTAAAAACGAAAAAATCAAAAACGGATATATCAAGGACGTATCAATCAATCTATCCGGCAGAACCGGAGGCGGCAGGCTGCCCCGATGGGTTGGATGGGATGGATCGGATAGGATTGGCAGAGGCATACCGTGAAATCATCAAAGAAAATATCGAGTATAACTTCCTGGTCCAGCAGTATGGCAGGGAGCGTATGGATGAAGCGGTTGAGCTTATGCTTGAAGTGATCCTGTCAAAACGCCCCTATATCCGTATCGCAGGGGATGATTTCCCCAGGGAGGTGGTAAAGGGACGTTTCCTGAAAATCAATTCCAGCCACTTAGAGTATGTCTTTGACTGTATCGACAGGAACACCACAAAGGTCGGGAACATCAAGGCTTACCTGCTGGCGGCGCTGTATAATGCCCCGGCGACAATGGACAGCTATTACCGTGCCGAGGTCAACCATGACCTGTACGGCTGTTAGGCGCTTTCGGGCGTCTTTTTCATTTCATCACAGGAAGGAGGCGGAGCACGATGAAACGAAAATCTGTGCCGGCGCTATGCCCGGCGTAACCAAAGAGCAGATCCAGGAGGCACGGGAGGCGGACCTGTTCGCATACCTGCAGTTCCATGAACCGGGCGTGCTGAAGCGCGACGGGCCAAATTACCGGCATAAGGAACATGACAGCCTGGTCTATGTGACCGGGAAACGGTACTGGTACTGGAACAGCCGCGGGCGGAGCATTAACGCCCTGGATTACCTGATCCAGATCCGGGGCTACGGTCTGGTGGATGCGGTCCATGCGCTGGTGGGCGGGGAAATCCAGCAGGCGCCGGCTTACCGGAGTGCGGAGGCAAAACAGGAAAAGAAAGAACCGGAAAAGAAAACATTTTCCCTCCCCTGGGCCAGGCGGTGCGCCACCGCCGCCGTTTCCTATCTGCAAAAACGTGGGATCAGCAGCGAGGTTATCAGCCGGTGCTTCCGGGCAGGGCTGTTCTATGAGGCCCGGTATCATGGCGAGCCGGTCTGTGTGTTTGTTGGGAAAGACGATACAGGAAAAGCGAAGTTTGCCTGTATGCGCAGTATCACCGGAAGCCTTAGAAAAGATGTGTATGGCAGCGATAAGGAATACAGCTTCTGTTTCCCGCCGGAGAATCCGGGCAGCCGCAATGTGGCGGTCTTTGAGGCTCCCATCGACGCCCTCTCCCACGCCACGCTGCAGGAATTAGAAGGCTGGAAATGGGACGCTACCGCCTTTCCCTGGGCGGAACTTCCCATGTTGCGCTGACGGCATTTCTAAAACGCCACCCGGAAATCCGGCGCGTCAACCTCTACATGGACAATGATTTAGGAGGACTTAAAAATGCCAGAAGAATCAAAGCCATGCTCCGTGAGGATCCGTGTTTTAAGCATATCCGGGTCGGCATTAACCCGCCCCGGACAGGAAAGGATTACAACGAAAAATTGCAGCGGACCAGACAACAGATGCAGGACCGCCAGCAGCCATGCCGCCCAAAAGAGGCGGCTGTTTCAATTTAAGGAGGATTTCAAACATGATGAACAAAGAAAATACCGCTTTACAGATGATTGCCGAAGCTGCCCGGTGCCCGGACTACGGCCCCGACATGGTTAAGGCGCTGATGGAAAAACTGGACATGAACGAAAAGGGCTTTGCGCTCCTGATGAACGTTTCCCCTTCCACGGTCCGGCTCTGGACCAGCGGCGCGGCGCAGCCATGCGGAACGGCCAAACGGCTCATGCAGATTTATGAGACCGGCCCGGAGATTGTAGGCAAGATTGCCGGCGGGCAGCCCCCGGCAGGCGGGAGGGATTAAATGCCGGAGAACATGATACAGCAGACAGAACTTCCGCAGATCCATTTGATCCGTGATACGGATTTAGGCGTATTCGCCTATGAGCTCCATATCCTTGCCGGTGATTTCCTGCGGGAAAGTGAATTTAATTTACGCACGCTGGCGACAAACACCGGGGTGGATTCTATTGCCATCATGGGGAAACGCCACATGTGGCTCTCCGACGCCGTATTTGCCTACTGTTCCACGGGGGATTTACGCCAGATGGCCCTCACGACAGAATATATCGGGGCAAGGGCCTTTCTGTTCCATGCAGACCGGAAAGAGGACGGCCATTTATACGGCGACGTCCTGATGATGGATCTGGACACGCTGCGGCAGGACATGAAAGAAAATACCCTCTATCCCGGCGGCGTCAGCATGGAACGCAAAGACGGTTCAAGAGTTACCGTCAGCCTGGAAGAATGGAACGCAATGGAACTATACGAAAAAGACGCCCTGAAAAGCTGGGGATTTGCCTATGAACCGGAACAGGTGGCGGAATGGCAGAACCATTATTCCATCATGTTCAGCCAGTGGAAAGACCAGGCTTTTTCCTATATGCCCCAGGATCTGGAGGAACGGCTGAACATGGGATATATGGAGGATGCCCAGAACCCGGACATGGATAAGTACCGCATACCGCTGGGCACCGCCCGGCAGATGCTTCTTGACGGAGAGGCCCCGGTCTACCGCCTCCTGCCTTCCGGGCCGGAAAAGCTGGCTCCCATTGCGGCGGTCACTACGGGCCTCTGGTATGAAAATTACCGGGAATTTGCCATTGCACCGGAGGACCTGGGCGCTTTGGATAAGCTGGTCCGCAGGGAGACAGACCGGCTCATGGGAAACCGGCCGCAGCTTCACAAAAACGAAGAACGGCGCCCTGCCCCGGAGCGGTAAAGATATTACATTGACTGGAGGTGATGATGATTGGCAGGAGTACATGAAGATTTTGGCGAAAAGATCGGCGGTGCAAAAAAAGATTTATGGAAGGACCGGGGCCTGTATGTGGACGATCTTGACGCATGAACGACCGCGAGGCCGAGAAATTTGTAAAAAAGGATAACATTTGGAAAAAGCCGGATTACCAAGCCATGCTTGATGAAGGGGTTCCCCTTGGGGTGGTGTATTTCATCAAAAAGGCAAGGGACAGCCTGAACGCTTCCCCGCAGTATTACCGCACGGACGACACGCCGGAAAAACGGCTTGCCAGACAGAAAGAATATATCCAGACCGTCCGGGAGTTACAGGAGGTGGTTTCAGGGATCCGCACCATGGAGGACGCCATGAGGGCCTATGACCGCTTCTTTGTAGAAAACGGGTATCTGGAACAGGTGCAGGGCTGGGGCGGCGGCGCCCACTACCGGGCAACGAAGAAAGGACAGGACAACCCGGTGATCACCAATAAGCTGTCCAAAAACCTGATGGCCTACTCCGCTTCCTATTTTGAACGGAACTTCACACAGAAAGCGCAGAAGGAACAGTTTGGCGTTTCCAAAGGCCAGAAGGTGCCGAAAGGATATGCAATCCATTTCAACGACGGAAAGAATACCTATTCCAAAAATAATGACTGGAAACCGGGTACTTACTATGTGACAAAGGGCTATGCCATTTTGCAGGCCAACTTTGAAACAAGGGAGGCTGCCCTGAAATGGGTGCAGGAGCTGGCAAAGGGCCAAACCAAAAGCGGAAAGACCCGGTTTGTGCCGCCCCAGCTTGCGCATGTAAAGCGCACCGGGCCGGATTACCGCAGCGGCGCAGAGATTACCGGGCAGCATTATCTTGATACCTTCGGGTTCCGGGGTGGCGAGTTCGGCAACTGGATGAACCAGAACGACCGGCAGACGTCCCTTAACATGGGATTTGAGGCACTCAAAGATTTGGCATCTGTCCTAAAGGTCAGCGATCAGGATATTGCTTATCAGGGAACACTTGCTATCGCTTTCGGCGCCAGGGGCAGCGGCAACGCGGCGGCCCATTATGAACCTCTCCGTAAAGTAATCAATCTTACCAAAATGCACGGGGCAGGTTCTGGCACATGAATGGTGGCACGGGCTTGACGACTACCTGGGCACAAAGATGGGCGCGAAAGGGATGCTATCGGAGCAGCCCCGCCTCTATGCCCCATTCCAAAAGCTGATTGATACCATGAAGTATAAGCCGGAGACGCCGGAGCAGGCGGCAAAGCGGACCGAAGCGCAGACAGAACGCACCCGGAAGAATGCGGCCGGCTGGCTGGATTCCGCAGTGCTCGGCTCCCTGAAACGGTATGGGAATGAGCAGCAGATGGAGGCCTATGCATCCCTGAAAGAAGCGTTCCTTTCCGGTGAGGACGGATCCGTGGAAAAGATCAGCTCCTTCAAGAAATCCGTCACCGGCCGGGTGATCCCCAAAAGCGAGCGGGAACGCCTGGAAATATTCGAGCACATGCTGTCCGGGATGCAGTCGCAGGAGGCACCCCAGATTGGGCGGGTGGAAACGGACTTTTACCGGAACTCCCTACGCATGGGAAAGGAATGTGAGAAAGACGGCGGCTATTGGGAAAGCAATACGGAAATGACGGCCAGGGCATTTGCCTGTTATGTGAAGGACCGGCTGCCCTATGCTTCGGATTACCTTGCGGGCCATGCCGACTGCGCCCTTACGCTGGCTGCTGGGAAAAACGGGGAAATGGAGGTCATAAAAGCCTTCCCGGAGGGCGAGGAACGAAAAGCCATCAATGCAGTGTTTGACGAGATCGTGGCAGATTTGAAACGGGAGCAGATACTGACCCATGCAGATGTAACGCTGCCCCTTCCGGCCTCAGGGATAAAGGAGGCGCCGGACGGCCAGCTCTCCATATTTGGCGGCGGCCGTCCTTCGGTGATGGAGCAGCTTGCAGCAAAGAAACCGGCAGAAAAAACAGCCCCGGCACAGCAGATCCCGAAAAAGAGCCATGCGCCGGAGATTTAGGAGGTGGAAAGTTGGAAGAAAATAAAGATTACCGTGCTTACCGGTACGGCGACCATTTAGAGCCGGGATATGAGTTGAAGGTCGAGCACAGCGTTTCCTGTGAAGATGTTGATATTTCTGCCCTGATTGCAATGGGAACAGAAAGCCTTGCGGCTATGCGCCAGGGAAGTATCGACGGTGAGCAGAAAGCCTATGACATTGTGGTAGCCGCAGCGAAACAATGGGAACAGCAGCTGCCGCCACGCAGATGATTGACCGGGCGATTTCCTACCTGCGGACCCCGGAGGTGGAACATACGGGTAACCAGTGGGAGGACACAGACAACTGGCGGAGCGCCCAGGAGATCAGCAACCGGGTCTATAAGATGACCTGCAGTGTCCGGGAAGATACCAAGTATGACCGGGAAACAAAACAGAGTGTGCCGGTTGCCTGGTATGTGACCTGGGATCTGTATATAAATTCCCCGAAAGATGGTTATGGCAAGAAGATCGCCGGGCAGAACCAGAAGCGCTATACGGACAAGGCTGCTGCTATGAAATACCTGGAGGGGCGCAAGAAATCCTATTCCCATTTGTTTACGGAGGTTTCGCCGCCAGTCCCGAAGGAATATGAACGCCATTTTACCGTATATGGCGCCCTCCTGCCGGGCTATACGGTTGAGGGGCAGGAACCTGTCAAATCAGAACACACCGCCGCCGAAGTTTCGGATGGTGGTATTTCTACGCCTGAAAAGGAAGAAAAGCCTTCTGTGCTGGGAAAGCTGTCTGCGGCGAAATTGCAGGAAAAAGCCGGTGCGGAACCGAAGGCGGCAAATAAAAAGAAGGAGGATATACAGTTATGAAGGTGCTGATGGTTGAGCCGGGGAAAACACCCTACGAGGCAGAGATTGAAGGCGGGCTGAACTCCTTGCAGGCGGCAGTCGGCGGGATTATTCAACCGGTTTATCCCTATGAGGATCCGGTTGCGCTGATCTGCAACGATGAAGGAAAACTCATGGGGCTGCCCTTAAACCGGGCGCTCTATGATGAAGATGGGAACATCTATGATATTGTTGCCGGGAACTTCCTGATCGTTGGCCTGGGGGAGGAAAATTTTGCAACCCTTCCCGCGGACCTCATGGAGAAATACCGGCAGCAGTTTGAACACCCGGAGCAGTTTATCCGCATTGCCGGAAAAATCCTGGCGGTCAAGCAGCCGGTTCCTTCCCTTGAAGAACAGGAGGCACAGCGGGCGCAGATGGCGGCACAGGAGGCGCTGCAGGAAGAAATACGGCTGGAAGATTCCACGGATCTGCCTCGACCTGGATGTATTCTTCCGGCAGTACAGCGGCGATTATGCGGATCTGTACCCGGATTCCCACGAAGAAAAAGAACGCATGGCGGAGGAACTTCTTTCCGGGCAGACCGGAAAGATACGCATGAGGCTGGCAGCCGTCATTCAGGAGGAACATCTGGACAATGAGGCCGGAGCACTGCTGGCGCGCATTGCCTCTTATGAAAAGGAATATGAAATCCGCACCTGCTCTATTTACCAGCTTGACTTATCGGACAGCACGGACGGGCTGCAGTTTATGTCTCTTGACTGGCTGGAAAAGAAAGGGTTCCCGGTAGACAGGGACAATTACCAGATGGTTTATGCAACGGAACTTTTGCCCGGTGAAACATTGGAAGATATTTACAGACGTTTCAACATCGACCACCCGGAAGATTTAAGGGGCACTCCCTTTCCGTTTCCGATGTGGTAGTCCTCCATGAAAATGGATCCGATACCGCCTGGTACGTGGACAGTATCGGTTTTAAGGAACTGCCGGATTTTATCGTTACGGGAGCGCCGGAGGCAAAAAAAGACCTTTCGGTAAGGGAGCAGCTTGACAGCGCAAAGAAACAGGCGGCACAGACGGCGGCCAAAGCACCGGATAAAAAGCCAAAGGAACCGGAAAGGAGCTGATATTTATGCTGATGGCAGTACAGGATTCCTATGTGCTTATGGTGCAGCCGGACGACATTCTGATTTCGCCCCGTGAGGTAGACGAACATTTCGGGACGATGGTATGCTTCCACTCCCGCTATGCCTGGGTGACAGCCACAATTACATGGATAAAGATGATTTCCTGCGGGAGATGTACCTGAATACCGTTGGCCATGACGAGCCCGGCATGGACCGGTATGAACGGATGGTAAACATTGTGAGCAGCCGGTTCCGGCACGGGCCAAAGACGGAAGAACGGGCGGTGGACGACGCCATGCTGAATGTAATCTCTGAAAAATACATTATGATGCCCCTCTATCTTATGGATCATAGCGGGCTTGCCATGCAGACCGAGAGCTTCCACGATCCCTGGGACAGCGGGCAGGTCGGCTGGATCTATGTTTCCAAAGAGGACGCCCTAAAAGAGTTTGACACTGAAAAAATGACCGGGGCTGTCCGAAAAAAAGCGGAGGATCTGATGAAAAGCGAGGTGGCCGTTTATGACTCCTACCTCCGGGGCGAATGTTACGGCTTTGAGCTTTACAAAAACGGCGAGCTGTCGGATAGCTGCTGGGGTTTTATCGGGAGCCTGGAGGATGCCTGCAAAGCAATGGCGGATTACCTCCCGGACGGCTGTGAGGATATGGTAAATCACCTGGAGGAACATAACCAGCCGGCGACCATCATCAAGACGCTTCTGAAACACGCAAAGATCCAGGTGGACCAGGCGGTAAAAGCCTTTGAACATGCGCCCCGCCAGCAGGTGATCGGGGATGCCAGATAAACCGTTATTTCCTATTATAAATACAGATTCTATCAGGAAGGAGGATGCCAATGCAGGAAGATCTGGAACAGCGGACCGTATCGGTCTCCATACAGGCGGCAAAGCTGTCCGGGCGGCTTCTGCGTGCGGCGGTTGCCGCCGTGCTTCAAAAGATGGAGCAGGAACGCACCACCCGAAGGTCGGGCGTAACAGCATGAAGCGGCTGACCTATAAAGACCCCGGTGCCAACACCATTGAAGTGTCCGGCAGGATCCGCTCGTTTGAACGGTACGCCAGGAAACACCAAGTCCGCTACCACATAGAAAAAGAGCTGGGGACTAATCCGCCGAAGTGGACGGTCTATTTCAAGGCGAACCAGGCGGATGCGCTGACGGCGGCTTTCAAGGAATATACACAGAAAGACCTCACCCGCAGCACCAGGCCGTCGCTGCTTACCCAGCTTCATAAATTCAAAGAGCTGGCACAGGCCCTTGGCCGCGACCGGGTGAAAAACAAGGAGCACGGAGGGCCGGAACGATGAAGATAGACAAAGATGCCCTGAAAAAACAGGTGATCTTACATCTGCCCTATCTTTTGTTCCTTCTGGTATTCGCTAAGCTGGGCGAGGCGGTGCGCCTTGCCCCAGGGGCGGACGCTTCACAGAAATTATTGGGCTGTCGGAAGGATTCGCGCTTGCCTTTCAGAGCATGTGGCCGGGCGCCGCACTGGACTGGCTGGTGGGATTATGCGGCGCTGCCGCTGTCCGTCTGGCGGTCTATCTCAAAGGAAAGGATGCGAAAAAATACCGCAAAAATGTAGAGTACGGTTCCGCACGCTGGGGAAATAAAACGGACATAGCACCGTTCATGGATCCAAAGCCGGAAAACAATGTTATCCTCACCCAGAGCGAGGGCTTAATGTTAAACGGCAGGCCGAAAAACCCGGCCCATGCCAGGAATAAAAACGTGCTGGTAGTCGGAGGTTCAGGTTCCGGTAAGACAAGATTTTTTATCAAGCCCAACTTAATGCAGATGCACTCAAGCTATGTTGTCACCGACCCGAAAGGCACCGTCTTGGTCGAGTGCGGGAAAATGCTGCAAAGAGGCACACCAAAGCTGGATAAAGACGGGAAACCGGTGCGGAACGCAAAGGGCAAGATCGTGTATGAGCCTTATAAAATCCGGGTATTCAATACCATTAACTTCCAGAAAAGTATGCACTTTAACCCCTTTGCGTATATCCATTCGGAAAAGGATATTTTGAAGATTGTTACCACCTTAATCGCCAACACCAAAGGCGAGGGAAAAGCCGGGGATGATTTCTGGGTCAAGGCGGAAACCCTGCTCTACACGGCGCTGATCGGCTATATCTACTACGAGGCCCCGACCAACGAACAGAATTTTGCCACGCTGGTAGAAATGCTGAACGCTATGGAGGTGCGGGAGGATGACGAGAGTTTCAAAAACGCTGTTGACCTTCTCTTTGACGCCCTGGAGCAGAAAGACCCGGACCACTTCGCCCTGCGGCAGTATAAAAAATACAAGCTGGCGGCGGGTGTAGTAAGTTTGAAGAGACTTCTTAATCAATCAATTTTAAAGAGTTGGAGCTCCAAAATGATTAAAAAGTCTCTTGAGGCTTATTTTTTTACCTTAAAGAACAAAATTGTATTTTGTAAAAAACAATTTTAAAACATGTCCGTATTTTGTTTCGTCAGTACAGAGATTGTGTAAGGAACTTTAAAAAGATGACACGAAATCAAAAAAATGTAGTAAGGGGGCTGTAAAAAGACCTCTGAGCATTTCGTTTAGTGTAAAGAACTTTTTTACTTCTTACACGAACTTTGAAAACGAAACAGCCTGCCCATAGTGATACCAGAACTGAATAGGCATTCAGCGTGTCTTTTCTGGTTAATACATCCCGGAAACATCAGCACCCGGTACAGGAACGGATATGGGATGAGAACAGGAATTTAATAAACAAAGGAAGGAGGACATCTGACTATGACAGAGAAACAAGGATTCATACAGCGTTGTATGAACGTCTTAGTCGTGATGATGAATTAAACGGAGAATCCAACAGTATTTCGAATCAGAAGAAACTGCTGGAACAATATGCAAAAGAACATGGATTTACCAATCTTGTTCATTTTACTGATGATGGTATCTCCGGTACAAGATTTGATCGTCCAGGCTTTCTTGCCATGATGAAAGAAGTTGAGTCAGGGAAAGTCGGAACGATCCTGATTAAAGATATGAGCCGAATGGGAAGAGATTATCTGAAAGTCGGACAATATATGGAGTTGCTGCGACAGAAAAATGTCCGCCTGATTGCAGTCAACGAGAATGTAGATAGCTTCCGGGAGGACGATGATTTTACTCCATTCCGAAATATCATGAATGAATGGTATGCAAGGGATACCAGTAAAAAGATAAAATCCACTTTCAAGGCGAAAGGGAAATCCGGCAAGCATGTGGCAAGTACAACACCGTATGGGTATCTGAAAGACAAGGATGATCCGAATGTATGGATCGTTGATGAAGAAGCAGCTGTAGTTGTACGGAGAATCTTTCACATGACAATGGATGGATACGGACCATATCAGATTGCCAGGGCACTGAAAGAGGATAAGGTTGAGATACCAGCGGTTCATATGGCAAAGAAAGATGCCGGATTATGGAAAGGCAGAGTAGAAGAAATCAAAGATCCTTATGGTTGGGGCGCTTCTACTGTTGCCGGTATTCTAAAGAAAAGAGAGTATCTTGGTCATACAGTGAACTTCAAGACCAGAAAGCATTTCAAGGATAAGAAAAGCCATTATGTATCTGAGGATAACTGGACGGTGTTTGAGAACACGCAGGAAGCAATCATAGATCAGGAAACTTTTGACAATGTGCAGAGAATCCGAAGCAATGTGAGAAGGTATCCAGATGGATGGGGAGAAGCCCACCCACTGACAGGTCTGATGTATTGTGCAGACTGTGGTTCCAAAATGTATGTTCATCGGGTAAATAATGGCAAGCGAGTTCCACAATATACCTGTTCTGCATATTCTAAAGTTCCGGTTGGAACACTCTGCCAGACACAGCACAGAATTAATGCCGATGTGATTATGGAGCTGATTAAGGAACTTTTAAAGGCTGTTGCGGAGTATTCACAGTTGAATCGTGAAGAATTTTTGGAGACAGTAAAAAAAGCACAGACTTCACAGCAGTCCAGTGAGATCATAAGATTGAAAAGCAGATTAGCAGAAGCAAAAAAGCGTGTGCAGGAACTGGAAAAACTGATCTGCAGAATCTATGAGGACAATATTCTTGGCAAGCTGCCAGATGAACGTTATGCGATTCTTGACGGACAATATTCTAAAGAACAGAAAGATTTGTCGGCAGAAATTGCAGATATGGAAGCTGAATTATCAGGTTATGAAGAAGGTCGCAGATCAGCGGAGAAGTTTATTGCTCTGGTTGATAAATACTAAAACTTTGATGAATTGACCACTTACATGCTGAACGAATTTGTTGAAAAGATTGTGGTTCATGAGCGTGACCGAAAAGGAAGCATTGAGACAACTCAGGAAGTGGAAATCTATTTTAATTTCATTGGAAAATATTTACCGCCACATTTCGGTGAGGTGGAAATGACGTCAGAGGAAATTGAAGAAATGAAGAAGCGGGAAGCCAGAAAAGACAGGCTTCATCAGAATTACCTGAAAAGAAAAGCAAGTGGCAAGCAGCAAGAATACTATGAACGGACAAAAGCAAAAAAGAAAGCTGAAATGGATGCAAAAAAAGAGGAAATCCGTCAGGAAGATATTGCAAAGGGTGTGTTCGTTCCGGTATCACTGCTTCCACCTGCAGAACCGAAGAAAGGAGTTGCATCAGCATGAGTAAATTAGAAAGAATCGTTCACGATGACAGCAATGGTCTGGATGGTACTACGTCAAGAAAAAGTACCAGTCAAACTGAAATTTCTTTACTAATTCAATTACTCTTTACATAACTTTTTTCATATTGATTTGGACTTTGATAATTACAGTGACTATGTATTCTTACTGTG
>ENA-OQHA01000741-OQHA01000741.1-human-gut-metagenome-genome-assembly--contig:-NODE-741-length-15083-cov-6.114068_pt1 | contig 15083 bp, 16 predicted proteins | sample MGYA00242558_ERZ504707 | MGnify/ENA primary metagenome ERZ504707 (study PRJEB26092, sample SAMD00036197) | human gut metagenome | host: Homo sapiens | study: EMG produced TPA metagenomics assembly of...
TGCGGCTTGAGATCCTCGAAATAGGTGCTGTACTTGGCCGCATCCACCATGCTGAACAAGCTCAAGCCAATGTCCGGGAATTCACCGGCGGCCATCTTGGCGCTCTTCTGCTGGCCCCAAGCCGTTGTCGGAGACTTCCTGCCACTTGATGGTGCAATCGCAGGCGGCTTCCAGATCCTTGGTGTACTGGGTGTCCTGCATCGGATGATCGGTCACGTTACGGCGGACAAGAATATTGACGATCGGCTTGCCGTTCTCGTCCGTGGTGGCCTGCTTGTTGCCGCAGGCGGCAAACGTCGTGACCATAGTCGCGACTGCAGCTATTGATGCCAACAGGCGAACACTTCTTCGTGCCATGATTAGGCTCCTTCTTCCTTGATGTTTCCTCCTCGCACCGATGTAAGACGCACCGGTACGACCCCGTCAGCCACTTGCTTTGTGGTTGTTTCTTTGCGGTGGTTAACACTATAAATCATTAATCGTTTAATGTCAAACGTTAATCGTTTATCTCAATAGTTAGCGCTCTCATCGACCAGCCCCCCAGCGTCGCAAACGTAAACTTCGGCTCCATACTGCCGTTCTTGCAGAACACCGGAATCACCCACATCGCGACACGCCGTTAATCGTATAACGTATCGTTTTTCATCAAATACACGTGCAACCCGTCCGTTGTACGCACAAAAGCGTAGCCGAACATGACGGCCACCAAGTCGACACGTCGCTACTTACGAAAGGTGCTCCCCTCCTTCAGAAAGAAGGAGGGGAGCACGAATACGATCACAGACAGCACCAGCCCAAACACGTAGCCGCACCGGGAGCCGGATGAAGCATTCGGCATCGTACCTGCTGGTCATCGCCGTGGAATACGCTGGTGCGCCATCTGGTCCACAAGTAAATCGTGCAAAAACGCGCGTTGGCGCACGTCCTTTTTCATGGGCGTGCGCAACGCGCATTTTTGCATCGGCTTCTGCGATCAAGCCTCGCGGCTCGCGGAAGCCGCAGCGAACGCCGGCAAGGCGCGAGGCGCGTTGAAACCTTCCTTTTCGAAGCGGTCAGCAATCTTCTGTGCGATCTCGTGGCCCTGGCCCTTGTCCACCAGCGCGATGATGGAGCCGCCGAAGCCGCCGCCGGTCATACGTGCGCCGTACGCGCCGTTGACACGAGCCACATCCACGGCAATATCCAACTCGGGCACAGTCACTTCATAATCCGCAGCGAGCGAATCATGAGACGCGTTGAACAGTCGGCCTGCCTCGTCGATCTTGCCGTTGGCGAAGGCACGCACGAAGGAGTTGACACGGGCGATTTCGGTGATGACGTGGCGCACGCGCTTCTTCATCGTGTCGTCTTCCAGCTTGTCGAGCGTTTCCTTGAGCGCCTGGAACGGATCGTCGGACTTGGCGATGCTGTCGGCGACCACACGCAGGTTGGCCACGCCGAGGATTTCGGCGGCCTTCTCGCAAGTGGCGCGACGCTGGGCATACTGGCCGTCGTTGAGCTGGTGCGGAGCCTGAGTGTCAAGCACCAGCAGTTCCAGACCGTACTTGTCGAGATCGAATTCCTGCTGGGAGACGTTCTCCAGCGGGCTCAGCTCTGGACGGCAATCAAGACGCAACGCATGGCCGAAAGTGCAGCGCATGGATGCGTTCTGATCGAGACCACCGGTGGACGCACCCGCCATGTCGTTTTCCGACTTGATGGCGGCGTTGATCAGCGTCACACGACCGGCATCGGATGCGCCATAACCCAAACCATACACGTCATCCAGCGCCAAGGCGGTGGAGCAGGTCATGGCTGCGGAGGAGCTCAGACCGGATCCGAGCGGAACGCAGGAGGAGAATGCCGCGTCGAAGCCCTGCACCGCATCGAAGCCGGCTTCGCGCAATGCCCAGGCAACGCCTACCGGGTAGCGGCCCAGCCTTCCACACCACCGGCCTGCAGACCATCGAGGTCGGCTTCGGTAACGTTTTCGGAATCAACGTCGGAAACCACGCGCACCTTGGTGTCTTCACGCGGCTTGAGCGCGATGAACGTGCGGTGCGGCAGTGCGATCGGCAGGCACAGGCCCGCGTTGTAGTCGGTATGTTCGCCGATCAAGTTCACACGGCCCGGTGCAGCCCATACGCCAGCCGGTTCCTCACCGTAGGTGGCTCGGAACAGGTCGGTCGCGTTCTTCACACCCTCGTCGTGCGAGAGCGGCTCAATGAATTCAACAGCAGTCATTGGTGTTTTGTCCTTTGGGTTTTATTGGCTTTCAGCCTTCGATATCGATTGGTCCGAGCTCGTGGAAGCGCTTGGCGATGAGTTCCGGCGTGGTGTCGGAAACCCATGCGGCCATGCCGGATTCGGATCCGGCCAGATACTTGATCTTGTTGGCTGCGCGACGGAACGAGAAGAACTGCAGATTCAGGCGGTAGTTTTCACGGCGTGCGTCGTGGATCGGAGCCTGGTGCCATGCTGCGATGTATGGCAGGTCCATGCCCTTGCCGTCGCCCTTGTCGAAGAACGCGTTGCCGCGCTTGAGCAGGGTGGAGTACATGACGGCCAAATCCCAACGTTCCTGGTCGTTGAGCTCGTCGAGGGTGAGCACGTCGCGCACCGGAGCCACATGCACCTCGAGGGGCCAGCGGGCTGCGGCCGGCACGTAGGCCACCCAGCTGTGGTTGCGCATGACAATGCGTTCCTCGGCTTCGATCTCCGCGTTCATCAGGTCCTTGAGCAGGTTGCCGCCGGTCTTCTCATGGTAGGCTTCGGTCTGCTTGAGTTCGGCTTCCATCTTCGGTGCGATGAACGGATAGCAGTAGACCTGGCCGTGCGGGTGCGCCAGGGAGACGCCGATTTCCTGACCGTGGTTCTCGAACGGGAAGATCTGCTCGATACCCTCCATCTTGGAGATTTCGGCGGTACGGAACGCCCATGCTTCCACGACGGTGCGCAGGCGGGAGACCGGCAGGTCCGCCGGCAGGCCGTCTTCATCCGGGTCGAAGCAGATCACTTCGCAGCGGCCTGCAGCGAGCTTCTTCTCCCACAGCGGGTTACCGTTGACGTATTCCACGTCGCCGGAACGGCCCGGCACGCGCACCATCGACGGGAAACGGTTCTCGAACACGACCACGTTGTAGTCGGTGTCCGGCACTTCACCATCCTGGTACGGATCGCCCGGCTTGCGCGCGGCCAGCGGATTGCCTTTGGCCGTCGCGCCCGGACCGGCGGTGATCGGACGGTTCATACGTGCGGTCGCCATCGGAATCCAATCGCCGGTCAGCGGGTCGCGGCGCATTTCCGGAGCCGCGTACGGCACCTCCTCGCCCGCGGCGTTGAGCTGATTGGAGAAACGGTACGGAAGTTGGCGCGGATCCTTCAGTTCGCGAGTCTTGACGCCGGAAACGTATTCCGGATCGTCATCGAGATAGAAGAAGTCGCGGCCATCGGCAAGCGTGGTCGGCGTGATACGGATATGCTCCTTCGCATATTCTCCCGGAGTGTAGTTGACGAAATCACCCATGTGATTATTCACCTTCCTGAACCGGCTCGGCCTGGCGCGCCAGCACGAGCTCTTTGACCAAATCCCTTGTTTTCGACACCGAATCGGGGTCCAATCCGTCATCGGTGATGACCGTATCCACCTGGTCAAAACGTGCGAACAGCGACAGTGACGTGCAGCTCCACTTGGTGTGGTCGGTCAAAATTATCGTGCGATCGGCAATGTCCATCATCGCCATATCGGTTGCGGCTTCCAGCGAGTTCGGCATGAGGAAACCGCGCGGAATGGACACGGAATGCGTGCCCAGAAATACGGTGTTGACGCGCAGCGAGGCGACCACTTTGTCTGCGATCGGCCCGACGAGCGAGTTGGAACGGGTGGTCACGCCGCCCGTCACGATGACTTCCACGTCTTTCGATTCGAGCGCCTGCACCAGCTCCGCCACCGGAATGGAGTTGGTGAGGATGGTGATGCCGGACGATTGCTGCGATTCGAGCAGATGCTGCGCGAACACGTACGCTGTGGTGCCGCCGCCGATGGCGATCACGTCGCCGGGGGCCACGTATTTGACGGCTTCCTGTGCGATGGCGTCCTTCAGACCGATGTCCATCTGCGACTTTACAGAGAACAGCGGTTCGCTCAGCAGCGTGCTGGTGCTGACGGCGCCGCCGTGCACGCGCTTCAGCAGACCCTTGTCCGCCAGATCGGCGATGTCACGGCGGATGGTCATCGCGGAGACGCCCAATTCCTTGGACAGTGCAGTGATGCGCACCGCACCACGGTACGCAGACGGCTCAAAATCAAATGCTGGCGTTGCGACGAAATCATATGAACATTATCGCACATGTTCACTCAAAAATACAACTGAGTTGAGCGTTTCGCGCGTGTTTCACGCAAAGCCGCACCACAATCGCCTCAAATTCAGCCTAAAACGAACAAAAACGAACGTCCTATATGCCGCACCGACACACATCGGCTTTTGCCCAAAATGCCATGCGAAACCAATGAAAACGTGCGAGAATAAGGAACCATGACATACGTTTCCGAAAACTTTTGGCACGACGCAGTGAACAAAGCCACCACCGACCTTTTCACGTTCGGCTACAAGCACATCATCAAACCGCATTTCATCTTCAACCAGACGCCCGACGTGGCCCACAGCCAGATGATCGATTTCTGCAAGGTCACCCGCAATATTCCACCGCTGATGTGGCTATGCCGCGAAATGCTCGACTACACCGACCCGATACTGGAAACCAACGTGATGGGCGTCGACTTCGCCAATCCGTTCGGCCTGTCCGCCGGCCTCGACAAGGATTGCGAGATGCCGGTGCTGCTCGACAACGTCGGCTTCGGTTTCGAAACGGTCGGCTCCACCACGTCGCGCCCCTGCCCCGGCAACCCGCGCCCATGGTTCCACCGCCTGCCTGAATACGATTCGATGATGGTGCACGTGGGCCTTGCCAACGAGGGTTCCGCGGTGGTGATTCCGCGCGCCGAGAACGCATGGACGAAGGCGAAGAGCATGCAGGTGTCGGTTTCGATCGCCCGCACGAACGACAGCAAGACCGGCGATCTGGACGAAGGCATCGAGGATTACTGCATTTCGATGCGCCGCGCGGCCGGACGCACCGCCATGGTCGAAGTGAACATCTCCTGCCCGAACACCATGGCCGGCGAACCGTTCAACCAAAGCCCGGAAGCGCTCGACAAGCTGTTCACCGAACTGGACAAAATCGACCGTCCGCAGCCGACGCTCGTCAAAATGCCGCTCAATAAGACGTGGCCGGAATTCAAGGATCTGCTGGACGTGCTCGCCGAGCACAACGTGCAGGGACTGTCGATCGCCAATCTGCAGAAGGACCGCACCGGCATGTCCATTCCGCGCGATTGGGAGGGCGGACTGTCCGGCTCGCCATGCTACGCGGCCAGCAACGAACGCATCAAGCAGGTCTACCGCGAGTATGGCGACCGGTTCGCAATCGCCGGCATCGGTGGCGTCTTCACCCCGCAGCAGGCGTATGAGAAGATTCGTTGCGGCTCGTCGCTGGTGATGTTCATTAGCGCGCTTATGTACCGTGGTCCGCAGCAGGTCACCGTGTTGAAGCGTGGACTGGCCGAACTGCTCAGGCGCGACGGGTTCGAACATGTCAGCGAGGCGGTCGGCATCGACGCGTGAAAACTTTTTAATTGCGATTTAAGTTGCGATTTAAAAAGCGGTTTTTCGGCACTATAAAGGCGATTAATAATCGCAGATAAATAGATAAATACAGAGGCGCGTCTCCGTGGGAGGGCGGGCGTCCTGTTCACGACACACTCAAGGCCGTTCGGCCAAGTCTTACGGTCGTGAACGCGCCCGCCCTCCCACTCGTTTTTTTTGTTATGTTGCGTTGGGTTGTGGCTACTTTTTGCAATAAAAAAGAGGAAGAAGGGAGGGGAAGGGTCAGCGGAAGGCGCCGCGGAGGTATGGCGGCTGGTAGGGGCTTCCTCGACCGGCACGTCCAGTTTGTGGGCGGCACGGAGCGGCCAATACGGGTCGCGCAGTGCAGCGCGGCCGATTTCCACGGCGTCGGCGGCGCCCGACTTCAGAATCTTCTTCGCCTGCTTCGGTTGGTGATGAGCCGACTGCGGTGGTGGGAATGCCCGCGCGACTGCGCACCTGTTCGGCGAACGGCACTTGGTAGTCGGGCTTCACCGGAATGGTCACGTCGGGAATCAATCCGCCGGTGGACACGTCAATCAGGTCCACGCCGTGGGCCTTCAGAATCTTAGCCAGTTCGACGGTCTGGTCAAGGTCCCAACCGCCTGCGGCCCAATCGGTGGCGGAGACGCGCACCAGCACCGGCATGGTATCGGGCACGACGGAACGAATCGCATCCACGACTTCGACCAGCATGCGGACGCGATTGTCGAACGATCCGCCGTACTCGTCGTCACGCTCGTTGATGAGCGGGTCGAGGAACTGCGACAGCAGGTAGCCGTGCGCGGCATGGACTTCCACCGCGTCGAAGCCGATGTTCATGGCACGCCAGGCGGCGTCGCGGAACTGGTCCACGATGGTGTGGATCTCATCGACGCTCAGTGCGCGCGGACGAGCCAGGGAACCGTATGCGTTGGCGCTTGGGCAAACCGTCCGCCATCCGCCTTGCTCCTCCGGCACGCTCTGTCCATCGAAACCGATCGCGTGGCAGCCGGTGGAACCCTTGCGTCCGGCGTGGTTGAGCTGCACCGCCATCGTGCACCCGCTGCCTTCGCGTCGGCCACGATCCACGCCATGCGTCCATCTGTCCGTCATCCCACAATCCCAGATCGCACGGCGAAATGCGGCCTTCCGGCGCGACGGCGGTCGCTTCCATGATGATCATGCCGAAGCCGCCCATCGCACGCGAAACGTAATGCTGGTAGTGGAATGGCGTGGGCTTGCCGTCCTGCGCCAATGCGGAATACGTGTCCATTGGCGGCAGCCAGATGCGGTTGCGCACGGTGACGCCACGCAACGTCATCGGATCGAACGGTTTGACCGTCTTGTTCTGCTTGCCGTTCTTCTTGTCTTCGCTCATTGTCATCTCTCTTATGAATCGTTGGTATCGCCTGAATCGTCGATATCCGCACCGCGTTCCCACGCGACAGGCATGTACCGATTGCATTGTAAGCAGAACGCCGCCGGTTGGGGCGGGCGTTCATGGACTGTTCACTTTGCCATGCGATTTACGCTCCGGTGACGTGGGCAGTCAGTGCGGTCAGTCGGCATGAATAGCCGACAATCGCAACTATTGATGCTGCTGGTCACTTTGCTGCTCGGCAGGCTGTTGCTGCGATTGCTGCTGCTGGCCTTGGTTGGTCTGCTGCTGGCCTTGCTGCTGGCTTTGCTGCTGGCTTTGCTGCTGACTGTTCTGCTGGCGCTGGTATTGGTACTGGTTGTATGTTCTGGTGGCGCCCTTCGAAACCGTGTACTTGTCGGCACCCTTTCCGTAATCGTTGTCGATCGGCGCGTTGATGGCGGCAAGATACGTGTTCATGAACTGCTTCCACGCCGGCGTTGCGATGTACATGCCGTACCAGGACGGGCGGTACACGCCGTTGATGGTCTTGTTGTCGAAGGTGTTGTTGATCGGGTCCTGCGCGTCGGCGACCGCGACGAACGCCGCGACCTGGTTCGGCACGAAGCCTGCGGTGGTCATCACCGTGTTCTCGTTGGTACCGGTCTTGGCGAAGGTCTTGCGATTGTTGTCGAGCTGCGTGGTCGACGCTTCGCCGCCAGGCTGCACGACACCTTGGTTCAGCGCGTAGGACACGGTCTGCGCGATGTCCGGGTCGATGGCCTGATGGCAGTTCGCGGACGGCACTTTCACCTTGCTGCCACTGCGGTCGGTCACCTTGGTGATGGCGATCGGCGTGCATTCCACGCCGTTGGCGCCCATGGTGGCGTACACGTTGGCCATGGTCAACGGCGACGCCTGCACCGTACCGATGGTCATTGGCGGCTGGAACGAGTTAGCGGAGTAGATGTCGGACGCGTTGGAGATGGCGTTGTGGTAGCCATCTCCTTGGCCGCGTCGGCGATCGCGCACAGACCGATGTTCGACGCCATCGAGGCCTGCGTGGTGTTGTGCGACTTGATCAGACCCTGCAGCGGGCTTTCCGGAGAGGTGGTGCCGCCACCGGAATTCTGCACCCTCCACGGGCCGACGAAACCGTAGCCGTTGCAGTTGAACTTCGACGTGTCGTAGACGGTGGATGTGACGAGCGACTCGTTGATGGAGTGGCCTTTCTGCATCCACGCCACCATGTTGATGGGCTTCCAGGTGGAGCCGACGTTGAAGCCCATGCCGCCGCCGTCCTCCTGATCGACCATGTAGTTCATGGAGGTCTTGGTCTCGTCCGTTCGGGCGTCATCCGTGGCGTCGTAGGTTCGGTTGATGCCGAACGACAGGATTTCGCCGGTGCCCGGCTTCACGGCCGCTATCATCACTTCGAATCCGGACGGGTCGGTGGCCGGCACGGTGCTGTTCGCCGCCTGCATGGCCGCGTTGTTGGCGTTGCGGTCGAGCGTGGTGACGATCTTCAGACCGCCTTCCTTCAGCAGCTTCTCGCGAGCCTCGTCGTCCTTGCCGAACGCCTTGTTCTTCAGGATCTGGTTGACCACGTACGAGCAGAAGAAGCCGGTGTTTTCAATGGCCGACTGGCATCCGGAGCTCACGTCCTGCAGGTTCAGCGTGTCCTTCAACGGCGTGTTGATGGCGTCTTTGAATTCCTTTTCGGAGGTGATGTAGCCCTGGTCGTGCATCAGCTGCAGCACGATGTTGCGCTGGTGTTCGGCTTCCTTCTGGTTGGCTTCCACGGAAGGATCGAAGTTCTGCGGATTCTTGGTGATTGCCGCGATGGTCGCCGCCTGGGTCACGTTCAGTTCCGAAGCGGAGACGTTGAAGTAGCGTTTGGCGGCCATTTCCACGCCGCACAGGTTGTTGCGGCCGAACTGCGCGATGTTGAGGTAGCCCTGCAGAATCTCGGCTTTGGAGTATTTCTTTTCGATCTGCACCGAGATCAGCATCTCGCGCAGCTTGCGTGCCACGGTGTCTTCCGTCGCATGGTATTCGGCGATCGGATCGTCGTCTTCACGGGCTTGGGTGGACAGCACGTTCTTGACGTACTGCTGCGTCAGCGTGGAACCGCCCTGCTGGTCGCCGCCTCTGACATAGGTTTGGAAGAACGCTCGGAACACGCCCTGCACGTCCACGCCGGTATGTTCGAAGAAGCGCTTGTCTTCACGGGCCACGACGGCCTGCTGCATGGCTTTGGAGATTTTCTTCAGCGGCACGACCTCGCGGTTCTGCGTATAGAATTCCGCGAAAGCGTCTTGCCGTCGTTGAAATACATCGTCGAGCGTTGCGGGAGCGAGGTCACATCAAAATCGATGCCTTCGACCGCAAGGGACGGAATGACGGCTTTGGCCGCGTTATTGGCGGCGAACACAGCGGGCATAAAGAAAATACTCGTCACAACGCCGCCGCCCACGCATAACGTGATGTATGCGATTACCAATGCGAGCACACGTTGAACGGTAAGGGTCTTCTTCTTGGGCATGACGCCCATTCTAAAGTGGCGGGTCTACTAAACACATGCCCGCCAACGCATGTGCCGGAAGCCGTCACGGGTTTCTCACAAAACAGACAATTTCTTAGGAAAAGTTGGAAATCAGCCGAAAACCAGCCGAATGTCATCGTCTTGATCGGCGAATCAGCATGCCCGGCTGGTAGATGATGATGGACCGGCCTTCCCTGGCGATCCATCCGCGGTTAGCGAAATCCATCAACGCCTTGTTCACCGTTTCGCGTGAGGATCCGACGAGCTGCGCCATCTCCTCCTGTGTCAGATCGTGCGGCACCTTCAGGCCGGCTTCGACCGGTTCGCCGAATCGTGATGCCAGATTGAGCAGTGTTTTGGCGAGTCGTCCGGGAACGTCCATGAACACCAGATCGCATATGCGTTCGTTGTTGCTGCGCATGCGGTGCGCCAATACCTGCAGCATGTCCACGGCCACGCGCGGATGTTCGTCGAGCCAGTCGAACAGCGCGTCATGTTCCAGCCAGACCACACGCGTGCCGTTGGTCATCGCCACCGCCGAAGCGGTACGCGGTCCGCCATGCGGATCGAACACCGGAATCTCGCCCAGCACTTCGCCGTACGCGTGGATGCTCAGCAGCTGCACACGCTTGTCGGAGGATTGTCTGGTCAGTTTGACGCGGCCTTCCTCCAGCAGATACATGCGATGGTCGGTGTCTCCCTCGCGGAAGATGAAATCGCCCTTGTCGTATTCGGCATGCTGCAGATACGGCAGCAGTTCCCGGGCTTCTTCGGACGAAACCTGCTTGAACAGCGCGGTGTGCAGCAACGTCTCACGCTCATCGTCGAAACCACCAAAACCATTGATTCCGTTGGTTCCATTCGGGGTGACCATCGACGTGCCTCCGTTCCGACGTGCTTCTGCGTTTTCCGTTGTCGACATCCATGCCAACGCTCGTTAAGTCGGGCACCATCGACCATTCGGGCTACATTGTAACTCGAACGGCGGCGTCGACCAGTCGCGCCACTACCTCGTCTCGGCCCATGCCGGTTTGAGAGCGCATGGGATCGACATGTTTTGCCGCTGATTTCACCGCTTTGTCGGACATTTTCTCTCGTGAGATGTTCAACACGCGGGTCATCTTTTCCGCGTCGATGTCGTAGGCGAGCGTGACGTGGTGCAGAATCGCGCCGGGTCCGCCGTGGGTGGCGCGAACCGCGTTGCGCGGCGCCGCCGAGTTTGCCGTATTGTGTGGCGATGTCGTTGAGTCCGGCGAATCGTACGTTGAGGCCGAGGGCGCGTAACGCTTCGACGAGCCAGTAGTCGCAGAGTTCGTAGGATTCCTCGACGCTCATGCCGTGGGCGAAGTCGAGTGGCGCGTACAGCGAGTAGGTGATGGTGTTGCCTGGTTCGATGAACATCGCTCCCCCGCCGGTGCAGCGGCGGACTATGTGGAATCCTTCGTCTTGCGCGGTGCGCACGTTGACTTCGTCTTCGAGCGACTGGAATCTGCCGATGACCACGGCCGGCTCGGCCCATTCCCAGAAACGCAGGGTGGGTTCGCGGGTTCCGGCAGCCACTTCGCGTGCCCATTCGACGTCGAGGTCCATTTGTTCCTGCGGCTTGCGGGGGTCGTCGTGCACGATGTTCGGTTTGAGTGCGTGCCAGCGTCGCGCGTATTCCGCCCAATTGCCGGTTTCGGCGATTTCGCCGGTTCCAACGGTTCCAGCGTTTTCGTCGCTTTCCGCGGTTCCAACGTTTTCAATGTTTTTTGCGATTTCCGCGGTTTCTGCGGTTTCCATTGGGCTGGTATGCCGCCGAATGCGCAGGTCGTCGCGTGGTTCCACTTTCGTAACATCATTACCGCCGATACCGGCAATGCCATCGGCGCCATCGATGCCGTCAATCGCACGTTGAAAGGCGATGGCGATGCCACGCGCGCCCATGCCGACGATGCGCACGTCCGGATGGTGCAACATCGTCCGTTCGACGGCGACGGTCACGTCACGTTCGGAAACCATCGAACCGCTGAGGCAACGGGCCGCGCACTGTTCCAGCGCACATTCCATGGAATGCAAGAGATTCCGCGTTCCGGCATCGTCCCCGTCGAGGAAGAAATCGCCGTCGATATGGCATTCGATAACAGTCGATGATGCAGCCGGCCCAGCGTATGGAACCGTTTTCACGGCATTCGTATGAGCCGAATCAATATAGTCCGAATCGGCGTAATCCGAATCGGCGTAATCCGAATCGGCGTAATCCGAATCGGCATGAGAAAGCCGGACAGTCACTCCAACGAGTTTGCCGCCCGGCTGTTTGTAAAGTCCTCGAGTCATCAATCCTGCAGTTCGACGCCTTGAGCGTCACGGTGCCATTGCGAGCCGTAGTGGGAGCACAGAATCAGGATGCCTTCCACCAGTCCCCAGATGCCTGCGACGGCTGGGCCGATGATGAGAATCCAGCCGATGACGGTCAGCAGCAGCTGTGCCACGGCCTTGCCGGTGTTGCCCAAGTAGAAGTTGTGCACGCCGAAGCAGCCCAGGAAGATGCCAAGCAGACCGGCGGCCAGTTTCGACTTCTGGGCGTATCCGGCCGGTGCGACGGGCTGGCCGTATGCCGGCTGCTGCGCGTAGGCGGGCTGGGTATAGACGGATTGGTTGTAAGACGGGGCCGCGTAGCCTTGCTGTCCGTAGTTCGCTTGGTTGTAATCCGGCTGGGCGTAAGCGTTGTTGGGGTCATACGCCGGGGCTGCCGGCTGACCGTACGACGGCTGCGCAGATTGGGCAGGCTGGGACGGCTGGCCATACTGACCGTACTGGTTGTACGATGCGGCGTTCGGATCATATACCGGAGCAGCGGGCGTGGCCGGCTGAGCCGGCTGGGTATAGACGGGAGCCGTACCGTATGCCGGGGCCGGAGTCGCCGGCTGACCGTATGACGCTGAGCGATCTGGCCGACTGTGCGGTCTGGCCATACTGGCTGTATGCGGAAGCGTTCGGATCGTACGCCGGAACGGCAGGCTCGGCCGGCTGAGCGGGCTGAGTGTATGCGGCGGAGTTCTGATCGTATGCGGGGGTTTCCGGCTGCGACTCCGGATGGTTCATCTGCGCATCGTTCTTTTGTGGAATGTACGGTTGGTTGTAGTCGGCCTGGGCTGCGTTATCCGACGTTGGATTGTTGACTTGACCGGCACCATTGAAATCGGCGTTGTTATCACTCATGCCTCAACAATATCCCAAGGTTTGCCCGTCATCGGGCGTTTACCACTGGCACGAACCCCGAAAAACCCCTGAAAAATCCCCTGATTATGCGAAGACGCCCACCGTTCCAAGGAAAACCTTGTTTCGGCGGGCGTCTCACCAAATGGAACATCCAAATGGAATGTCAGCGAATGCCAATCACATGCGGGCCAGGATGTCGCGTCCCACCTCGTCGGTGGTGCGCGTGGTGGAGCCAAGCTCCTCGATGTCAGCCTCAACGGCGGTATGGATCTTCTTGGCAGCGTCGTCGAAACCGAGATGCTCGAGCAGCATGGCGGCGGACAGGATGGCCGCGGTCGGATTGGCCTTGTTCTGGCCGGCGATGTCCGGAGCGGAACCGTGGATCGGCTCGAACATGGACGGATACTCGTTGGACGCGTTGATGCAGCCCGAAGCGGAGTAGCCGACGCCACCGACCACGGCACCGGCCTCGTCGGTGATGATGTCGCCGAAGAGGTTGTCGGTCAGGATCACGTCGAAGCGGGACGGGTTGGACACCATGAAGATGGTGGTCGCGTCGATGTGCAGGTAGTCGTGGGAGACCTCCGGGTATTCCTCGGCCACCTTGTTGACGATGCGCTGCCACATGTCGCCGGCGTTGACCAGCACGTTCTTCTTGTGCACGAGGGTCACGTGCTTCCTGCGCTTCATGGCCAGTTGGAAGGCGTAACGCACCACGCGCTCCACGCCGTAGGCGGTGTTGATGGAGACTTCGGTGGCCACCTCGTTCGGGGTGCCACGACGCACCGCGCCGCCGGCACCGCAGTACAGGCCTTCGGTGCCTTCACGCACGACCACGAAGTCGATGTCACCCGGGTTGGCAAGCGGCGAGGTGACACCCTTGTACAGCTTGGACGGACGCAGGTTCACGTACTGGTCCAGGTCGAAGCGGAGCTTGAGCAGCAGGCCGCGTTCCAGAATGCCCGCCTTGATGCGCGGATCGCCGACGGCGCCCAGCAGGATGGCGTCGGTCTTCTTGATGCGGTCCTCTTCCTCTTCCGGAAGAATCGCGCCGTCACGCAGATAGCGCTCGGCACCCAGATCGAACTTCTCATATTCGAATTCGGCGACGCTTCGGCCGCCTTCTCCAGAGCCTTCTGAGCCCACGGAGTCACTTCCTTGCCAATGCCATCGCCCGGAATGACGGCGATGGTGTACTTCTTTGCAGAATCACTCATAGCACGCGACTCTAGTCAGTGATTCACCTATCGGACTAAAACAGCTCAGCAAATGGACAGCCCATTCCGGCAGTCGGCGGCCAGTCAGCTGCCGATGCCCATCACCGACAGGCACCAGGCGTTCTCGTACGAGACTTCCTCCCACTGCTTGTACCGTCCGGATGTGCCCCCATGGCCGGCTTCCACCTCGATTTTCGCCACGGCGTCCACACCGGCATGCTGCAGCCGGGCCAGCCATTTCATCGGCTCCACATACAGCACGCGGGTGTCGTTCATGGATGTGGTAATGAAAATTTTCGGAAAAACGGCAGTTCTTTCGTCATTTTCACTATCTGGCGCATTCTCGTATGGCGTGTACGACTTCATATACGCGTACACATCCGCGTCGTGCAGCGGATCGCCCCACTCGTCCCATTCGGTGACGGTCAGCGGCAGCGAAGGATCAAGGATCGAGGTCAGCGCGTCCACGAACGGCACATCCGCCTCCACGCCCGCATAGCATTCCGGAGCCATGTTGCGACCGCCCCCATCAATAGGCCGCCCGCCGAGCCGCCGTTCGCCACCGTACGCAGCGGCGAGCCAGTCCGGCACGTTGCAGCGCGCGCGTGGCGTCGATGAAATCCTCAAACGAATGCTTCTTGTTGAGCAGGTGCCCCTGCTCGTACCAGGCGCGTCCCATTTCGCCGCCGCCGCGGATGTGCGGCACAGCGTACAGCACGCCGCGGTCGAGCATGCTGATGCGTGACACCGCGAATCCCGGATCGGAACTGATCTCGTACGCGCCGTAGCCGGTGATGAACATGGCGGAATCGCAGGTCGGCACGTCACGCCGCCATACCAGCGAGACGGGGATGCGTTCGCCGTCGCGCGCGGTGACCCACACCCGGCGTTCCATGTAGTCGCGCGGATCGAAACCACCCAGCACGGTGGCGCGTTTGAGCAGACGGTCCTCGCCGGTGTCCGGATCGTAGTCATGCAGCTCGCCGGGGCGCGTGTAGCTGGCGAACGAGTAGCGCATGCGCGGCGCCTCATACGAGGGGTTGCCACCAACGCCGATCGAATACAGGCGGCGCGTCTCCCCCGGCATGCGGTCGGCG
>ENA-OQHA01000742-OQHA01000742.1-human-gut-metagenome-genome-assembly--contig:-NODE-742-length-15081-cov-3.604052_pt1 | contig 15081 bp, 18 predicted proteins | sample MGYA00242558_ERZ504707 | MGnify/ENA primary metagenome ERZ504707 (study PRJEB26092, sample SAMD00036197) | human gut metagenome | host: Homo sapiens | study: EMG produced TPA metagenomics assembly of...
AGCTTTGAGCCCACCACGCGTTTGCGGCCCCACAGCGAGGACTCTGCCTGCATTGCCAAGCGGGCGCTTGCCGAAGGATAGCCGTATTTAGTGCGCTTGAACGAGCCATCAAACCCCGAGGCGTGTTTGCCCCACGTCACCGATGTTGTGCGTCGGTTGACCGGCGCGGCACTCCGCCTTCTGCGGCTCGGTTTTGAAGTCTCAGCCATATGCCCTCGCACGCCGTAACCAAATCGAAACAATAACGCTTTGGACTGTAGCACACGTGTCGCGTGCGGTCACGGGCGCCTCGCTCAACGGTCATCGTCCTTCAGCAAGCGCCACAGCGTTGTACGGCTTATGCCCAGCACCTCCGCCGCACGGGTTCGGTTGCCGTGGAGATGGTCTACAACCAGATGCGCGATATCTCGCTCGGTATCGGCCAGCGGTCGCAGGATATACAGGTCACTTTCAAGCGTCGGGGCGCCAAAGGTTGCGGTCTTAATCACGTCCTCTTGGGCGAGCACTTCCTCCGCCACAGCGCGGTCCACCGTGCCCGTCCCCACCAATATATACAGTCGTTCCGAGACCTCGCGGAGCTGCAGATAGTTGCGCGGCCAGCGGTAAGCATCGAGCGTCTTCGTCGCCGCGGCAGACAGCGTGGGCGCTGCCGTCCCAAATGCATCAGCGAGATATTCCAAATAGCGCGCGACCTTCGTCGACGCGGCTCCCTGCTCGGCGATTGCCGGCGCGACGCTCACCGCACAGGCGAAGCGCTCGGTCACAAAGGCGGCTTGATCACTTTCGCCGCGCCCGGCATGTCATTCGCCGTCAGCACCACATGGCAGCGCGTCGCAACGCGGTGTCGGGTCATCGTGGAGACCAGCTCGCGGAGGCGCTGGGGGCCAACCGCATTCCAGCCCTCAATGCAAAGGGTCAGCCCCGTTTGGAACAGCGGCGATTCGGCGCTTTTGAGCACATGGCGCCAACCGCGCTCGGTGAGCTCATCGAGCGCAACGGAAACAAAGGGCTGACCGGCAAAAGGACCGTCCAGATAGAGGCGCTTGGCGATCTCGACCTGGCCCGCTCCCAGCTCACCCTCGAGCATAAGGGGCACACCGCGCGCGTAACTCTCTGCAACCGGCGCAGCACCGAGGTCGCCCCCTCAACGATGCCGTACGCACTCGATTCGTAGCGGGCCTCAACCTCGTCGGCGTTGAGCCACTCGATACCCGCATGCGCCGCGGCGCCGCGCACCTTGCGGACCACGACGACCCAAAGGCCCCCGCCCTCTTTGTCGGTGGGGCGAACGGTCAGGCTCAGGCGCGCACCCGCACGCCCCATAACCAGACGCGCACCGTCTCCTATACGGTCGAGGCGCTCAGCGACAAAAACCGCCACATCCCGCTCAAGCGCCGCGTCATTCATGGTCGAGATCGCGACGTCCCCACGCGCATCGATTGCCAATGCCGATGCCCCGGCAGCAGCCAGGGCATCGGTCAAGATGTTCAGCTTGGCATCGCTATCCATGATTTGCCCCTGTCTGCAGCGACGTGCAACCGCCGGCGATCGCACGACCGAGTGTTTCAAAATTGAACAATATTGCTCACCAAACACTATAGGGCAGAAAGCGCCGTCCTGCGAGTATAGGTGTTGCCCCGCATCGCCATCCTGGCGGGGCGATAAGAGCTCTTCGGGACTTATAAACCTGCGGACAAGCCATACCCGCAAGAGCTCCTATCGCTCCACCGTGAGAATGCGCTCACCAGCACGCAGCACGCAAATAAGCTACTTCTCTACCAGATTCCCAGCACGTGCTGCATTCCCAAACTCATGCACGCAATGCCAATCCAGCAGCAAAAGCCCAGCGCGATGGCTTGCCGCCCTTTTTGACCAGCTCAACGATATCGGTATTAAAACCAATAGCCGCCATGGCCATCACAATAAAGAATTTCGACAGCTCCTTGATGGGCGCGTGATGGACACGGGAAGCTGAAGCACCGTGGTGATCACACTCGCCAGCACAAAGAACAGCACAAACATGGGAACGCGCGTTTAAGCGAGAACGTGCTCCTAGCGTCGCCGCCGGCCTTGCGCGCCAGATGCATCTGCCAGCAAGCAAGCGCCAGCGTGATGGGAATGATGGCCAGCCTCCTGGTGAGCTTGACCACCGTGGCGCTCTCGAGCACATTGGCGCCGGGATGCATGCTGTCCCAAGCGCTCGCCGCAGCCGTTACGGACGAGGTGTCGTTGATGGCGGTACCGGCAAACAGGCCGAAGCCCTCGTTGGTCAGCCCGAGCATGCCGCCAAGCGTCGGAAACACGAGCGCCGCGATAACGTTAAACAGGAAGATGACCGAAATGGCCTGGGCAATCTCGCGATCGTCGCATCGATGACGGGTGCGGTCGCAGCGATGGCCGAACCGCCGCAAATCGACGAACCCACACCCACAAGCGTCGCGATCTTACCCGGCACGTTTATAACGTGGCAGAGCACAAAGGCGATGACAAGCGAGGTCGAGATCGTCGCCACGATAATCGGCAGCGACTGGGCGCCCTTGGACAGAATCTGGGAGAGGTTCATGCCAAAGCCAAGCAGGATAACCGCGTACTGCAAGACTTTTTTGGACGTATAGGTGACGCCAGCGGCGAGCTGTTCGCGACGATTCTTGGGAAAGACGAGCGCCAGGACCATGCCAAAGAGGATGGCAAATACCGGACCGCCGACCACCTCAATTTGTTTGCCGAGCAACGTCGCGGGAATGGCGATGATCAGGCAGAACAAGACGCCTTTCCAGCGCTCGCGTACGATGTTTGCCAGTTGCATATGGGATTCCTTCTTTCTATTTCACGTTGCGACGGCTTATGATACGGCAACATTGAGCGCAGCCTTGCGCAAACACAGACTAAGATGCCGCAATAGTTCTCAGGCAAGAGCCGAATTACCCACCGCGGAGAGCTGATTCGCGGCATAATTAACAACTGACATATGAGTTTGATAGAACAGTTGCGAGGCGCTATGGAAGAATCGATGCACGTCGGCGAGCAGGAAACGAGCTACAGGACCAGTCCTACCACACCATTCGACGCAAAATCGTCTACCTGGACTACAAGCCGGGCGAAAAGCTGGGCGTCAAGCAGCTTTGCGATGACCTGGACATGGGTCGCACGCCCGTGCGCGAGGCACTGGTGCGTCTGGCGCAAGAGGGCCTGGTGCGCACCGTGCCCCAGAGCGGCACCTACGTCTCACCCATCAACCTCACCCTTGCCGAGAGTGCCTGTTACATCCGCGAGCATCTGGAAAAACAGGTGATCGTGGAGTGCTGTGCGCGCGCCACGTCGGCCGGCATCGAGCAGCTCGACCGCGCCATCGCGCTGCAGGAAAAGGCCATGGCCGAAGAGGATCGCATCGGCTTCTTTTTGAGCGACAACCTCATGCATCACATGATTTTTAGCATCGCATGCCGCAGCACTGTGTGGTCGTGGCTCGAGGAGACCAATGCCGACCTGGAGCGCTTCCGCTGGCTGCGCGCCGCCACGCAGGTTCTCGACAATCAGGACATCGTGAACGAGCACAAGCAGATTCGCCGCGCTATCGCCGGTCGCGACCCCATCGAAGCGAGCTTTTTGGTCAGCAAGCACCTGCACATGATGTTCCGCAACCAAACCGAGGTTCTGGACCAGTTCCCCGAGTACTTCGAGACCAGCAGCTCCGCTAACCTGCCAAAACCACCACAAAGGGGACAGGCAACTTGCGGTGGTTTCTCCGTACAAAAAGGCCCGACTCTGTCTGATGACGCGGAGCCGGGCCTTGGTCGTTAGAACGGCGGAACCAACTACTCGACTGTGACACTCTTTGCCAGGTTACGGGGCTGGTCGACGTCGCAGCCGCGCAGGATGGCCACCTCGCGGGCAAGCAACTGCAGCGGGACGCTCGCCGTGATGGGGCTGAACACGTCGCGGACGGCCGGCACACGAATGATGCAGTCGGCATCTTGTTGATTTCCTCGTCACCCTCGGTGGCAACGACGATAACCTTGGCGCCGCGCGCCTTGCACTCCATGAGGTTCGACACGGTCTTGTCGTAGGTGGCACTCTTGGTGGCCACAGCGATGACAGGGAAGCCCGGGTCGATCAGGGCAATGGGGCCGTGCTTCATCTCGCCGGCGGCGTAGGCCTCGGCATGCAGGTAGCTGACCTCCTTGAGCTTGAGCGCGCCTCGTAGGAAATAGCGGCACCCATGCCGCGGCCCACGAACAGCGCCGACTGCGCGTCCTTGCACAGCAGAGCGGCCTCATGAACGGCCTCGGTCTGGGTATCCAAAATCCACTGGATCTGCTCGGCCGTATCGGAAAGCTCGCGGAACAGCATGCGCGCCTGCTTGGTGGTCAGACGGTACTTAACCTGCGCCAGCAGCAGAGCCAGCAGCGTAAGGCTCACGACCTGACCGATAAAGCTCTTGGTCGAGGCAACCGCGATCTCCCTGTTGGCCTTGGTGTAGATGACGCCGTCGCTCTCACGCGCCACCGGGCTGCCCACCACGTTGGTGATGCCGAAGACCTTGGCGCCCTTGATGCGCGCGTCGCGAATGGCGGCAAGGGTGTCGGCCGTCTCGCCCGACTGGGACACAGCCACGACAAGCGTCGTCGGCGTGATGATGGGATTGCGATAGCGGAACTCGCTGGCCGCCTCAACCTCGGTGGGGATGCGAGCCCAGCCCTCAATAAGGTTCTTGCGATGAGCCAGCGTGATAGCTAGTGCCGCAAGCGATCACGTAGACGCGGTCGATGTCGTTGAGTTCCTCGAGGGACAGGCCCAGCTCGTCGATATCGAGCTCGCAGGCGGGGGTCATACGGCCCACCAGCGTATCGCGCACGACGCGCGGCTGCTCGTGGATTTCCTTGAGCATAAAGTCGGGATAACCGCCCTTTTCTGCCATGTCCAGGTCCCAGTCGATGTGGGTGACCTTGGGCTCGATGACGTTGCCGGCCTCGTCGGTGTACTCGACGCCCGCGGGCGTGAGCTTGGCAAACTGACCGTCCTCGAGCACCACGACATCGCGAGTGGCGTCGATGAGCGCGATGACATCGGAAGCAACATAGGAGCCGGTTTCGCCCACGCCGACTACGATCGGGGAATCCTTGCGGGCGACAGCAATCACGCCGGGCTCGTCAGCGCACACGGCGGCCAGACCATAGGCACCGACCACGTGGGTGCAAGCCTCGCGCACGGAGGCCATCAGGTCGTGCGTCTCGGCATAAGCCTCTTCGATCAGATGCGCGAAGACCTCGGTATCGGTCTCGCTCTTAAAGTGGTGGCCGCGGCCCTCCAGCTCTTCGCGCAGCTCGGCGAAGTTCTCGATGATGCCGTTGTGGACGATGGCGATACGACCGTCGCAGCTGGTGTGGGGATGGGCGTTAACGACGGAGGGCTTGCCGTGGGTGGCCCAACGGGTGTGGCCGATACCGCAGGTAGCGTCGCTGTCGATGTTGGAAAGCTCGCTCTCCAGGCCCGCGACCTTGCCCACGCGGCGGATGACGTCGAGGTGCGCCGCGGCGCCCTCACCCACCTCGAGCGCGACGCCCGAGGAGTCATAGCCGCGATACTCCATACGCTTAAGACCCGTGACCAGGATGTTCTTTGCAATATCAGAGCCGGTGTAGCCGACAATTCCGCACATAGGATAAATCCCTTCGTTCGCGTGACTGCAAGACGTCCACGCACAGGGGGCGCTGAGACGTATAACGTTCGAGTATTGTACTCACGCAAGCGCAAGCTGATATACCAGAAGTGGTATCTCAACTTAGATACCACCCGATGCACACATGCCCAGCCGGTCCAAACCGCCACAATGGGGACAGGAACCTTTGTGGTGGCCGCGCTGGCAACGGCGTTTCCCCAGATAAAACCTGCCAAAATAAACCTGTCCCTTTTTAGTAGGTTTGGGATGCTACAATCTGGCTTGTACTTGAAACGCATCAAAGGGGCCGCTATGGCAAAGGTAAAATCAGCGACGTCGCGCGCGAGGCCGGGGTTTCGCTGGGCACGGTTTCCAACGCGCTCAACCACCCCGAAAAGCTGCGCCCCGAGACCCTCAAACTCATCAACGAGACCATCAATCGCTTGGGCTACCTGCCCAACCAAAGTGCCCGTCAGCTCGCAGGCGGCACCACCAAGTCCTTTGGCCTGGTCCTCCCCCGTCTCGATCACGGCTTCTCGCTCCAAATTGCCAGCGGCGCCCATAACGAGGCCCGCAAGCACGGTTACGATCTGCTCATCGCCAACGCCGATAACGACGGCATTCTCCAGGACCATTACCTGCGCTACTTTATGGGCACGCAGATGTCCGGCGTCATGGTTCAGCCCATGGCGTCCCCCGACTGGCACCCCGCTATGACCAAGATGCCCGTGCCGATCGTCCATCTGGACATCCACTGTTCCGAACCCGGTTACTACGTGGCCGCCGACAACGAGGCGCAGGGGCGCATTATCGCCGAGCTCGCCGTTGCCCGTGGCGCACGCCATATCACCGTTGTGGGCAGAGCGGCATTTATGCAGCTCACCCTGCGCGTACTTGGCATCCACAAGGCCCTTGCCCTGCACCCCGATATCAAGATCGAAGTCATCGACGCCGGCGAATGGAATACCGCTGCGACGGCTACAGCATCGGCGCCCAGATTGCCGAGCGCTCCGGCGACGAGCGCCCCGATTGTCATCGGCCTGACCGACGTACTGGCGTCGGGCGTTATCTCGGCGCTGATAGACAAAGGGCATCTCCGTCCCGAGCAGGTCCGCGTGGCCGGCTGCGACGGCAACCCGCTCGCCTGGAGCGGGTCGGTCCCACTCACCACGGTGGCACCCCAGGCTACGAGATTGGCCGCAAGGCATTCAATTGCTCATGGAGCAAATCGAAAACAAAGCCCCGGCGAAGACCAAGCACGCCCGTATCGGTTCCGCCGCACGCATCGTCACCGCGGTCACGGCCGTCGAGGACATCAACCGCCAAGAGCTCGTACGCCCGTTTTTACTGGAGCGCGCCAGCACCCAGGCAAGCAGTCACACCGAAGCCACCGCCATCAACCTCGGCGCCTACCTTTAGCACACGGCCTTGACCGCGGCCGTCAGGTCGAACAACGTATCGAGCACGGCCTCGCAGCCATCCACCACGTCCTGCGGCAGCGGCACGATATCGGGAACGGCAAAGACATGGCAGCCGGCCGTGATGCCCGAGACGCAGCGTTGCGCGAATCCTCGACCACGGCACATTCCTCGGGGGCAAAGCCCGCGCGCTCGCAGGCAAGCAGATACATCTCGGGATCGGGCTTGCCGTGCACAACGTCCTCGCCGCAAGTCACCGTCTCAAACTTGTCAAAGAGGCCGACCATCTTAAGGTTGCGCTCGGCCGTAACGAGGCGCGACGACGTTGCAAGGCCCACGTGATAGCCCGCAGCCAGCAGCTCGTCTATGCACTCGGCAGCGCCGGCCTTAAGCTCCAGATCGGTCTTGACCATCTCGTCGCGAATCTCCTTGTGGCGATGATAGAGCGCCTCGGCGGTTTCTCTGCTGCCGCAATGCGCCTCAAGGATGTCCATGACATCGGGCAGTGTGCGACCGATAAATTGATGAATCAGCGTGTCATCAATCGCGACGCCCAGCTCAGCAGCGGGCGCTTTCCATGCCTTGATGCCCAGACGCTCGGTATCGACCAGCGTTCCGTCCATGTCAAAAATAACAGCCTTGATCATATCGGTCCCCTCACCGGATTGCGTTACTGCCACTCTACCGCACTTTACAAACTTGTATATAACGTATATAGCATATTGTACTTTCGTTACATAGGTAGAAATCTTATGACAAGCAGCCCGGTAGGATTATAGTTTTCGACCGAGTACTCAACGATAAGGATCGTTTCATGATTTTAGACACCACGGCACCCGCAGAGGAGCTTCAGGACAAACTCGCAGCGCTCGAGCAGCTGCTTTTGGCATATGGACGCGTCGCCATCGGCTTTTCCGGCGGCGTCGACAGCAGCTTTTTGGCCGCGGTCTGCGCCCGTATCATGCCTGCCGACACGCTTCTCATCCACCTCACCACGCCGCTCATCGGCACGCCCGAGCAGGCTTCGTTTGAGCGGTCCGTTGACGGGCAAGCCGAAGAAGGGCCGCATTTTAAGCTCCCTGTGCTCAACCTTTCGGTCGATCAGCTGCAGCTCCCCCAAGTAGCCTGCAACGATGCCGACCGCTGCTACCACTGCAAGCACGCCGGCTTTACCGCTATCGTCAACCACGCCAAGTCGCTCGGCTTCCCCACCGTCATCGATGGCAGCAATGCAAGCGATCGCGGTGACTACCGCCCCGGCATGCGCGCGGCAGAAGAGCTCGGCGTACGCTCGCCGCTTATGGAGGTCGGCTTTACCAAGGACGAAGAGCGCAAGCTGTTGCGCGCGATGGGGCTACCCCGTTTGGAACCTGCCGGCAGGCGCTTGCTTGGCCACACGCGTCCCTACGGGCGAAGAGCTGACGCGCGAGAAGGTCAATCTAATCCGCGCCTGCGAGGACTACCTGCACGATCTTGGTCTGGCACAGGTTCGCGCGCGCTTGGTCGGCGGGTGCATGCATATCGAGGCCGCTCCCGCAGATGTCACTAAGATTGCCGCCCTCGGCAGTGCTGCCGTCGACGGCGAGGGCAAGACCCGTTGCCCGCCGCCATCGAGTCCGCGCTGCGCGAGCTGGGCTGCGGCCACATCTCCTCCAAGGTCACCCCCTACATCCACGGCAACATGAATCTTTAAGTTACGCCGTTTTACAAACGCGTAACCGCTCGGCGCTGCACAGGCCCCGGGCACGGCAATCTGACGTTCAACTGCACGGCGCGACCAAAAGGCCAGCGCCCGCTTGTTTCACGTCATCTTGCCGCACCCGGAACCTGCTCGCTCGCGCATGCTCAACCTGAACACATAAATTGCCACCTTCCAAAAAGGGACAGGTTTATTTTGGCAGGTTTTATCTGGGGAAACGCCGAATAGCCCCACATTCACAACCGCCGCAGCTCCATATGAGGCAAATGAACCGGCGGCATTTGTCCCAAATCTTGAGTATTTGTTCGGCGGAGCGGCCTCAGCCGGCTCCTGCTAGACTGGTAGATTCCGAACCGTCCATCCAGGAGCCTCAATGTCGCGCAAGTCCGCCTACAAGCAAGTACTTTCCATCGGCACCGCGTGGTGCTGGGGTTTGCGCTGTTTACGGGATCGCTCGACGGAGCTCCCAAGCTGCTCTCGCCGCAAAGCGATGAACAGGCGGCGGCTCTGGCCGAGAAGCAAAACGAGAGTCCCAACCGCACCGACAACGAGGCAGACCTGGTCGCCCGGCTCGAATCGGAAACAGCCAGCTCCGAGGACTCCGGCGATGGCTCTGAATCCGCCACGACCGACACCGCTGACGATGCCTCTTCAAACGTCACCCCCATCGACGAGGTCGAAAACCCCGATCTCGACCGCGCCCGCGGCGTATATCTCAGCAGCATTCCCGACTACGCCGGCAACCCCTACGTTGCTCTGCGCGCCGACAGCACGCACCCGCTCGGCACGCCGTCATTCACGCTCGATGAATACGAGCGCGCCACCGAAGAGGGCTGCTTTAAGAAGTTCTCCAAGCTCGACAGCTTGGCCGCACCCGCAAAGCGCTCGCCTGCGTGGGCCCCGAATCGCTTGGTCAAGGCGAGCGCGGCGATATCTCGCGCATCCACCCCGCCGGCTGGCACCAGCAGCGCTACGACTTTATTCCAGGCCAGAGCCTCTACAACCGCTGCCACCTTATCGCCTGGTCGCTCTGCGGCGAAAACGCCAACCGCAAGAATCTCTCACCGGCACGCGCTATCTCAACGAGACGGGCATGCTGCCGTTTGAGGAGCAGATTCTCAACTATATTCGCGATACGGGTAACCATGTGCTCTACCGCGTCACGCCCATGTATAACGAAGAGGAACTTGTCTGCCGTGGCGTGCGCCTTGAGGCGCAATCGGTCGAGGACCACGGCAAGACCCTCTGCTTCCACGTATATTGCTACAACCTGCAGCCGCATGTGCAGATCGACTACGCCACCGGCCGCAATCAGGCTCGGGAGACTAGGGCCGACCGCGCCTCCCGTAACCAAAAAAATGATCCGTTTTCCTCCGTCCCCAAGGGATCAAATAAGGCCGCCCCGGTTACCCAGGGCGGCCTTTTCGTCAGCACCTACATTGCAGGCAACGCCACACGCTACTTGGCGCGACCCTCCTCATAGCGCTCGACCAGCTTGGCCTGAACGTCATAAGGCACCTGCTCGTAGCCGGCGGGCTTCATGGTAAGTCGCCCGTGCCGCGCGTGATGGAGCGCAGACGCGTCGAATAATCCGTCAGCTCGGCCAGCGGCGCCTGGGCAATAACAACGGTGTCGCCGCGTTCATCGGTCTCCATGCCCGTCACGCGACCGCGCGAGGCCGAGATATCGCCCATCACGGCGCCGGCGTAGCTCTCGGGGATGGTCACCGTGATTTCCTCGATGGGCTCCAGCACCACCGGGTCGGCATCGGCGCATGCCTTGCGCAGGCCGATGCGAGCCGCCGCGCGGAACGCCATCTCGTTGGAGTCGACGCTGTGATACGAGCCGTCGTACACAGCCACGCGGATGCCAGTAAGCGGGTAGCCGGCAATAATGCCGTCCTTCATGGTCTCCTGAACGCCCTTGTCCACGGCGGGAATGAGCGAACGCGGAATGCGACCGCCCACGACCTCGTCTACAAACTCATAGCCATCGCTCGTGCCGTCGGGCCCAATGAGTGGCTCAACGCGCAGCCAGCAGTCGCCATACTGACCGGCACCGCCAGTCTGCTTCTTGTGGCGACCCTGGGCACTTGCCGTGCGGCGAATGGTCTCGCGATACGGAATACGGATCGGCACGCTCTTGGCCACGACCTTGGTGCGATCCTCAAGGCGATTGAGCAGGACCGAAACCTGCGCCTCACCCACGGCGGAGATGATAGTCTGGCCGGTCTCCTCGTCACGATCGATGCTCATGGTCGGATCGGCCTTGCACGCCTTCTCGATAAACGTGTATAGCTTCTCCTCGTCACCGCGGTTCTCGGCCTCGATGGCGATGCGGTACTGCGAGTTGGGGAACTTAAACGCCGCAGCCTCGACCTTGCCGGTAATCGAGAGTGTATCGCCCGTCTCGGCCGCCAGCTTGGGCGCCACGATGATATCGCCGGCATAAGCGTGGCCGACCTCGGTCATGTCACGGCCGCACATCACATACAGGTGGGCCAGACGCTCACCCTTGCGCGTGCGCGCATTGACCAGCTCAAGGCCCGGCTCAAGCGTACCCGTCAGCACCTTGATAAAGCTGATGCGACCCTGTTGCGGATCGGCCAAGGTCTTAAACACAAATGCCACCGGGCGGTCATCGTCACTCGAGATCTTAAGCGAATCGCCGTCGATGAGCGGCATCTCGCCGTAGTCCGTCGGCGCCGGGAAGTACGTGGCGATATCGTCCATCAGCGAGTTGACGCCCTGCTCTTTAATGCAATCGCCCGCAAAGACCGGCACAAAGATGCGCTCGGCGATCGCCTTCGACAGCAGGCCTTCAAGCTCCTCCTGCGTCAGTGTCTCCTCGCCTTCCAAGTACTTCATCATCAGTTCGTCGTCAGCCTCGGCCACCAGCTCGCACAGATGGTCATGGGCTTCCTCGGCCTGGGCACGATACTCCTCGGGAATCTCCGACTCAACGGCTTCAGTGCCGTTGCAATGGCGTGCCTTCATGCGCACCAGATCGATGATGCCGTCGAAGTCCTCGCCCTCGCCCCAGGGAAGGGTCACGGCGCCCAGGCGCATACCAAAGCGCTCCTGCAGCAGATTCATCGTGGTCGCAAAGCTGGCCTCAGAGCGCGACAGGCGGTTTACGAACACCGCACGCGCCAGACGCAGGTCTCGGCGGCATACCAGAGCTTAACCGTCGTAGGCTGTGGGCCGGCCTCGGCATCGACCACAAACAGAGCCGTCTCGCAGACGCTCATCGCGGCAAAGGCGTCGCCGATAAAATCGGGATAGCACGGGGCATCGAGCACATTGATGCGCGCGCCCTTCCAGTCGATCGGCGCAATGGTCGTCGAGATGGAAAATGCACGCTTGACCTCCTCGGGGTCATAGTCGAGCGTGGGCTTGGTGCCGTCGTGGCCGCCCAGGCGGGCGGTCTTGCCGGAAAGGTGGAGCATGGCCTCGGCGAGTGAGGTCTTGCCCACCCCGCCTTGGCCTACGAGCACCACGTTCCTTACGTTACCGGTCTTGGGAGCACCCATGATGACCTCCTTGCAGGGCCGCGCGCAATGCGCGACGCCAACGGGGAGAGTTCGCGGTCGGTGCCATCCCGGGAGCAGCATGGTCGGCAGCCGAGCCGACTCACCCTCCAAATGTCCTATGCCACCACCCTACCCTCACGGGCGACCGTCCATGCATACCTTTCGGCGCACGTATGAATACAGGCGGCGAGAGGAAGAAGAGCGCATGCGAGGCGATTATTAAACCCCATCGATACAAATAAAAGCCGCCGCAGACCATAAGACCTGCGGCGGCTTTTTCTCAATATATAGCTGAGCCTAGCCCTCGATACGGCTCAAGAACTCACGGGTACGTTGCTCACGCGGGTGATCGATAACCTGCTCGGCAGGACCCTCCTCGACAATGCGACCGCCGTCCATAAAGACCACGCGGTCGGCAACATCGCGCGCAAATTGCATTGCGTGGGTCACGATCACCATCGTCATATTCTGCGCGGCAAGGTCTTTAATGACACGCAGCACCTCGGCCGTTAGCTCGGGATCGAGCGCCGAGGTCGGCTCGTCAAAGAACAAGATCTCCGGGTCGAGCGCCAAGCGCGGGCGATACTCACACGCTGTTGCTGACCACCCGAAAGCTCACATGGCACCTTGTTCTCGTTGCCCGTAAGCCCCATCTGCGCGATCAACTCACGCGCACGCGCTTCGGCCTGCTCGCGCGGACGCTTGAGTACGCGAACCGGAGCGTCGGTGATGTTTTTCATCACCGTATAGTGCGGGAACAGATTGTAGTTCTGAAACACCAGACCAAACCGCGAGCGCGCCTGTTTAGGCACATCGCCCTTGCGTACACCGCGCCCGAACCCGCATCCGTCGCGACGCAAGGTCGCCAAACGAAAGCGAGCCACCGTCGAGCGTCTCGAGCAGCGTGGCGCAGCGCAGCAGCGTGGACTTACCGCCACCCGAAGGCCCGATAATCGCCACAACCTCGCCACGCTTTACCTCGAGTGAGATATCCTTGAGCACCTTATTGCCGCCAAACGCCTTGCGCGCGTTCGCTATATTCATTACCGAATTAATCATGGTAGTAATCCAATTTTTTCTCGGCGGCGCCCAGCAGCATCTCGACCACAAAGTTAAAGACCCAGTAGATCAGCGCCGCAATCGCAAACGGCACCATGCTCACCTGCGAGGCAACCAGCGCCTTGGCGGTCGAGAACATCTCACCCACGCCAATGGCAAACGCCAGCGACGTGTCCTTGACCAGCGTGATGATCTCGTTGCCCATCGCCGGCAGAATACGCTTGGCGACCTGCGGCATCACGATATACAGAAACGTCTGCGTGCGCGAATAGCCCAGCACCTCGGCGGCCTCATATTGACCGCGCGGAATCGACTGCAAGCCCGAGCGATAGATCTCGGCAAAGTAGCCGGCGTAGTTGATGATGAACGCCACAACGCACGCCGTCCATTTGGAATCGGGCGTGAGCGAGATGCCGAACACGTAATACGGGGCAAAGTAGATGGCAAACATCTGCAGCATGAGCGGCGTACCGCGCATGACCGAAATGTAGATGCGCGCAATCCAGCGCAGCGGCGCGACCTTGCTCATGCGCATAAACGCCACGGGAATTCCCAGGGGAATCGACCCGAGCAGCGTCAGCACAAACAGCTGCAAACTGACCAAGAATCCCTGGCCAAGCATCTGCATCATGACTTGGATAGACATTATTTCAAAACCCAGTTGTCGAAGGATAGACCGTAATCTGCATATTTATCACACAGGTCCTTGACCGTGCCGTCCTCATAGAGTGCCTTGAGCGACTCAGTCACGGCATCGGCCGACTTGGTGTCGCCCTTCTTAAAGCCGACGGCGTAGTGCTCGCTGGACAGCGGCTCATCAAGCTGTGTATAGGCATCGGGCTTGGCGGCAAGCTGATACTGGGCAATCGAGAGGTCACAGGCGACGGCATCGACTGCACCACTCTCGAGCTGCATAAACGCCGTGTTGTACTCACCGATGGTATCGAGCGTGGCAAACGTCGCGGCCAAATCCTTCTGGTCGCCCTCGAGCACATCCTGTGCAGCGGAATCAGTCTGGGTAATCACGGTCTTGCCGGCAAGATCGTCCCAGCTCTTGATGCCTGCATCCTTCTTTACCACCAGCACCTGCTCGTTGAGCATGTACGGCTCGGAGAACGTGTAGTCGTCCTCGCGGCCCTCCATGGTAAAGCCGTTCCAGATACAGTTGATGGCGCCCGAGTTGAGCAGCGTATCCTTGGCATCCCAGTCGATGGCCTCGTATTTGACCTCCCAGCCCTGCTTATCGGCAACAGCCTTGGCCAAATCGAGATCAAAGCCGGTGTACTCGCCATCGTCGCCCACAAAACCATACGGAGGATAGGACTTATCAAAGCCCACCACGAGCTTCTTGGACTCCGCAGCGCCCTTCACATCCTTGGCCGCGGCAGAGCCAGCGGCGGAGCCCTTGCCGGCGCCACCGCCGCAACCGACAAGACCAAGGCCAAGCACCGTGGCGAGCGAGCCGGCTAGACCAACAAACTGACGACGAGACATATCGGTGTTCATGGTATTCCCCCTTGATGACACTTTAGTTAGGTAAAGTGAGTCATGTAACGTGCAGAATCATACACTTTAGCGTGATAGAGCACAAGGCGAGTTTGCCCGCCGCGTGAGGGGTGTGGGGGTTAAAGTTTATCGCGAGTTCCGCACGAACAGGAGGCCACTTAATGTGGCCTCCGTCGTGAGCAGCTGTAGAGCAGGAAACTAACCCCCA
>ENA-OQHA01000743-OQHA01000743.1-human-gut-metagenome-genome-assembly--contig:-NODE-743-length-15073-cov-2.938512_pt1 | contig 15073 bp, 25 predicted proteins | sample MGYA00242558_ERZ504707 | MGnify/ENA primary metagenome ERZ504707 (study PRJEB26092, sample SAMD00036197) | human gut metagenome | host: Homo sapiens | study: EMG produced TPA metagenomics assembly of...
CTGATCCTGTGCGGCAGTATTGGCGGATTGCTGGGCATGGTGACCCGGGAGAAAAAGCGCCGCAGCTGAACAAATAAAACAAGGAGGTTCGATCATGTGGGTCTATCAGCAAACAGGAACGCCAGCGCACTTGCCAGAAGCTGCGCTTCTGCCGCAGCCGCAGAAAACGCTGCCGCCAGAACGATCTGCACCGGAAGTGCCTTCACCGCTGCAGAGACATAATACGGAAACCCGGCAGAAAACCTGCTGGCTGCTCGTCTGTGCCTTTCTGATCGGCTCTGGCTCAGCTGGCGTGCTTCTGGCTTTCTGCGAAAAGCAGCAGCCGGACTGGCTGCAATATTACCTGCAAAGCTGGCGCGGCCTGTTTGCCGCTGCAGATGCACATACTGCGGCCAGCCTTTTCGGAATGGAATATCTTACGCTGGCTGCGGCCACGACCCTTCTGTTCCTGATGGGCTTTTCCGCGCTGGGGCCGGTTTTAATCTTTTTGTTTATGATGTTCTATGGGCTGGGAAACGGGACGCTGTTTGTGCAGCTGCTTTCCGACACGGCGCTGAAAAGAGAAACGTGGCTTCTGCTGCTTGCATTTCTGCCTGCGGCAGCTGCTTCTGCAGGGCTGTGCACGCTCGGCACAGATTCTCTGCGGGTGAGCAGCCAGATCCGCGTCTGTTCCTTTTTTGCAGCAGGGCCTGACCGGGAGATTGTCCGGCCACATGGATTCATCCGGCAGTATCTGTTGACGCTGACGTTATTTGTGCCGCTGTGCGGCATTTCTGCAGCGCTTGCAAGCATTGGAAGCAGGCTTTGAGCAAGGGCTTTTCTTGCGGGTTTGCTTGTTATATGCTACAATAGAGAATAATAAAGCCAAGACAATGTAACAGGAGCTTTTTTTGATGAAGGAACCAAAACTGAAAACTGTATATGTGTGTTCCAACTGCGGCGAGACAAGCCCCCGCTGGATGGGCCGCTGCCCAAGCTGCGGCAGCTGGAACACGATGAACGAGGACGTTGTAGCGGAAGCCCCCAAAGCAGGTACTGCCGCAGCCAAACAGGCGGCAGCCGCTCGCCCGGAAGGGGTGACCACCCTGACCGCAAAACGCCTTTCTGAGATCAGCATGACCGAAGAAAAAGCCGTATTCTGACCGGCATTTCGGAGCTGGACCGTGTACTTGGCGGCGGCATTGTGCTGGGCGGCGTTGTGCTTTTGAGCGGTGAGCCGGGTGTGGGCAAATCTACTATGCTTCTGCAGCTGTGCGGTGCCATTTCCAACCAGCACAGCGTTTTGTATATCACTGGCGAGGAATCGGTGCGGCAGGTCAAGCTGCGCGCTGCCCGGCTGAAAGTGCCGCAGGATAACATCTTTCTGGCAGCGGAGAATGATGTGGACGAGATCTGCGGCCTGATCGAAAAAGAAAAGCCGGATCTCGTGGTCATCGACTCCATCCAGACGATGCGCTGCATGGATATCTCGTCCTCCGCCGGTACGGTAAGTCAGGTCAAGGAAAGTGCGGCCCGCCTGCTGGCCGTGGCCAAAAAGCAGGAGATCCCCATGTTCATTGTGGGCCATGTGAACAAGGACGGTGCCATTGCAGGCCCCAAAGTCATGGAGCATATCGTGGATACGGTGCTTTACTTTGAGGGCGATAAAATGCTGCCGTACCGCATCCTGCGTGCGGCCAAGAACCGTTATGGCTCCACCAATGAGCTGGGCATGTTTGATATGACGGGGCAGGGCCTTGCTGAGATCGAAAACCCTTCACAGATGCTGCTGGAAGGCCGTCCTCTTGGCGTTTCCGGCAACTGTGTGGCCTGTACCATGGAGGGCAGCCGTCCCATTTTGAGCGAAATTCAGGCCCTTGCAACCAAAACCAATTTTCCAGCACCGCGCCGTGCCTGCAGCGGCTACGACTACAACCGCATGAATCTGCTGATCGCTGTGCTGGAAAAGCGTGCAGGGTATTTCTTTGGCAACCTGGATGTATATATCAACATCGTGGGCGGCATTGCGCTGCGTGATACTGCCTGTGATCTTTCTGTCTGCTTGAGTATGGTCTCCTCGCTGCTGGACAGGCCCGTCAGCGATAAGCTGATCGCCATTGGCGAGGTCGGCCTTGGCGGTGAAGTGCGCAGCGTACCCAATCTGGAACAGCGCCTGCATGAGGCAGAGCGTATCGGCTTTGAACGTGCGGTGATCCCGAAGCACAGCCTGAATCATCTGAGCCCGGCAGATTATCCTGGAATGCAGCTGATCGGCGCGGCTTATATCACCGATGCGATCAATGCCCTGAAATCTGACCGCTTATAAGAGGAAAAACAATGTCGATCTATCTGGACGAGAAAAATCCCGGCAAGCACAAGCCCTTCGATGATGCTGCGCCGGACATTGTAGAATACGTCCGCTATCTGGAAGTGATCGCGGGCAAAAGCGCAAACACGGCGTTCAGCTACTACTGTGATCTGCGCGGATTCAGCCGTTTTATGAAGCGCCGCCGTGGGCTTGTGCCCGAAGACAGCGAGATGAAGGATATCGACCCCAAAGGGCTGGACACCGCATTCTGGGCCTCCGTAACAAAGGAGGATATCTACGAATATCTGTACTTTTTAAACCGCGAGTGCGGCAACAAAAAGTCCTCAACGGCCCGGCGGCTGGCAAGCCTGCACGGCTTTTATGATTACCTGGTCAATCAGGTCAACCGGCTGGATGCTGATCCGACTGCGGCCATCCACCCACCCAAACAGGATAAGGTACTGCCCAAATATCTGACGGCGGAGCAGTCCATGGAGTTATTGGAAAGCACGCAGACCCAAAGCGATTTTCCGGAGCGGGATTATTGCATGGTGACGCTGTTTTTGAACTGTGGAATGCGTCTGGCAGAGCTTGTCGGCATGAATCTGGACGACATTGATTTGGAAAACCGCCAAATACGCCTGTTTGGCAAGGGCCACAAGGAGCGCATGGTTTATCTGAATGATGCCTGCATGGAAGCATTGCGGCTGTATCTGGGCAAACGCAATACGATGGAGGGGCTTCTGCCGCAGGAAAAGGCGGTCTTTATTACCCGACGGCGCAAAGAGCGTATCTCGAACCGCAGGGTAGAACAGCTAGTGACCGGTGCAATGAAAGCAGCCGGATTAAAAGGCTTTTCCACACATAAGCTGCGCCACACTGCCGCAACTCTGATGTATCAGACCGGCAATGTGGATATCCTTACACTCAAGCAGCTTTTGGGCCACAGCAACGTGTCTACCACACAAATTTATACGCACCTACAGGAATTTCAGGTGCGCGCGGCTATTGAAGAAAACCCGCTGGGCAAGGTCAAAAAGCCCAAAACATCTTCTCACATCTTGGATACAACAGAAAAGGAAACAGGGGAGACAGCAGAGGATTCAGCTCTGGATGAGGAACTTTCGTCTGTGCCCATGAAAGCCTTTGAGGGTGCGGCTCAGGATGGCATCGGGCTGGATGCTTCCGTGCTTGCAATGAAGCCTGATGCGAGCGCTGGAAACGGAAATTCCTGAACCACATAAGAATACCCATAAAATGGAACGATACCGTCTGTGACGCGTCCAAAGTGCGGATATGTCATCGGCGGTATTTTTATAGATATATTTATATAAATAATGGAATGATACGCTGTGATCTGGCCAGCGATTTGAAATCGTACGAGCAAATGGTCGTGCGCAGAAAAATAAAAAGATCAGAATGACCACAGAACTTATAGCAACATAAAAAGAGAATCTGGAAAAATAAAATGCAAGCGTGCATGGCAGCGGCAGACTGTGCAGCTTTGTAATTTGTAAGTCCATAAAAAGATTGTAGCACCAAAATACTAATGAGACACAAAAATATAAAAAACGCAAAAGTTGAATCATACGGTATTACAGATGGCTGCAGATCCGCAGGTCGCGGAAAAAGGCCAGATTCAGGAAAATAGAGATTTTTCACTTCCCTGCATTTCGCATAACGTGCATTATACGAAAATTGCGCAATCAAAAATAAGACCGCCCTTCTCTTCTGGTTATGAGTTCAGCGGTCTTAAAATACTGATGGCTGTATGGTGTTGGGTTCAGAATGTTATCGCTTCTTCTCCCTTGGTGATGCTATGCTGATACTTTTTAATTTAAAGTGAATCCGGCAAGCTGCTCGGCCTGCGGCTGGGTGCCAAAGTATGCACAGATCGCTTCGTAATAAACGCGGGCTGTTTTTTTACAACCTTCTTCGCTGCCGAACTGTGCAACATCTGCTTCATTCGTTACAAAGCATTGCTCTGCCAGCACTGCCGGACAATTTACGTCTTCCAGCAACGTAAAGCTTCGCTCTGCACGCACCTCGGTGTGGGTACTTTCCACCAGTTGCTTCTGATCGTTTTCCAGATAATAAATGTATCGGACTCCCCCGCGCCCACGCAGAGATGCTCCTGCAGCCTGCATTCCTTTGGCAAGCAGCTGCGCAAAGTAAAAGCTTTCCTGATGCCAAGTCCGGCCCGGCACTGCCGGATAGCACTCAAAGCCGGATGCAGTGGAGCCATTTGCAGCTGAGTTGCGTGGATGGAAAGCAGCAGCTGCGGTGCCTGTTCGTCCGCTCTGGCGGCACGCTGGGCGGGCGTAGCGGTTTCATCAAAGCTGTCACGGGTCTGCAGCGGAATAAAATTAGAGTCCTGCCGCAGCAGCCGGATCAGTTCCGAGGCGGTTGCTGCGGTCATATCTTTTTCTTCGATCACTCCCCTTGCACCCGGGTCTGCTCCACCGTGCCCGGCATCGATCACCACGCGGTAAGGCGGATCACCGACCTGCGGACGGAATTCTTCACCGGCGATGCTTTCCGCTGGCTGAGCTGTCTGCAGAGTCAGCGCTGCATGCCAGAGTGAGCTGCCAAACCAGATGCCCACTGCGCAAAAAAGCAGAATGACCGTATTTTTGAGCACATGAGAAGTCTGTTTTCGTCTTTTTGAGTGCGCGGCTTTGGAATATCGTTTTGCCATTTTGGCTTACATCCTTATATTAGCATTCTTTATAGAATACGATCCTGCTCTGCAAATTCCTTCAATGTGAGAAAAAGCTACCCGAAAAATCCTTCGGATAGCTTTTTCTTTATTTCAGCTCTACCACGGTCACGCCGCTTTCACCCTCGCCATAACGGCCCAGACGGAAGCTTTTGACCATGCGGTTGCCGCGCAGATGCTTGTGGATCGCTGTACGCAGCGCACCGGTGCCATTGCCGTGGATCAGATAAACCACTGTCTGTCCGTTCAGGATGGCACGGTCGATAAAGGAATCCACTCCGGCAGCGCTTCGTCCACCGTCAGGCCCAGTAGATTGCATTCCATCTTGGCGGAACGCTGTACCCTCTCTACCCTGCCGTTCGGGCGGTTGGCATCGCCGGTCAGGCGAGAATAACGCTGCTGTGCTTTAGTCTGCGGTTTCTTTTCCTTGACCAGCTTTTCCGGCTGTTTCAAGCCATTGAGCGGAACTTTGGTCTTGATGATGCCTGCACGCACCAGAACATCGCCGTTTTTATCCGGCAGGGCCAATACGGTGGCCAGCTGGTTCAGCTCTGCAATGCAGACCTCCTGCCCTACCTTGACCTCTTTCAGCGGCACAAATTCCTTGACGGGGTTATGCACCGCCTCAGAGCCGATAAACAGCTTTTCCGATTCTTTTTTGGCGATCTCGCGGGCGCGCTGAGCTTTCTGCTGGGTGCTCATGCGCTCGTCCTTCTGCAGCTGACGCAGTTCGTCGGTCAGGGCGTAAGCCTGACTTTCCACCTGCTGCGCCAACGCACGAGCTTGGCACGGGCAGCTTCCAGTTCATTTTCGCCCTGACGGATCAGCTCATCACGCTTTTTCTGCGCGGCTTCCAGCTGGTGGGAAGCTTCATTTTTCAGCTCTTCCACCTCGTTCTGGCTTTCCTTCAGCTGCAGCTTCAGATCATCCAGCTGTCCCAGAACGGCATCCAAACGCTTATCCTCTGCGGAAAGATGCTGCTGTGCCGCTTCGATCACGCGCTCCGGGATGCCCAACTTTTCGCTGATGAGGAACGCATTGGATTTGCCCGGCACGCCGACGCTCAGCTTATAGGTCGGGCGCAGCGTTTCCAGATCAAACTCACAGCTGGCATTGACAACGCCCTTGGTTTCCAGAGCAAACACCTTCAGCTCAGCGTAATGAGTGGTGGCCATCAGCAGCACGCCGCGGCGGCGCAGCTCTTCAATGATGGCCACAGCCAGCGCAGCACCTTCGGCGGGGTCGGTACCGGCACCAAGCTCGTCCAGCAACACCAGTGTGTGCGGCATGGCAAGCTCCAGAATGCCGGTGATCTTTTCATATGACCGGAGAAGGTGGAAAGGCTCTGCTCAATGCTCTGTTCATCGCCGATATCCACCAGAAATTCGTCAAATACGCAGATCTCGCTGCGCTCGTCAGCCGGGATCAGGAAGCCGCACTGCGCCATGGCGCACAGCAGGCCCGCTGTTTTCAAGGTGACAGTTTTGCCACCGGTGTTCGGTCCGGTGATGATCAGCGAATCGTAATCTCTGCCCAGAGCAATATCCACAGGCACGCACTTTTAGGATCGATCAGCGGGTGGCGCGCACGGATCAGCGAGAAGGAATCGTCGGTGCGGACAGCAGGCTTGAATGCCTTGAGATCCAAAGCCAGCCGTGCCTTTGCCAGCAGAACATCGATCTCCAGCATAGCCTTGTAGCTGTACTGGAACTGCGGCTCAATGGCGGCCACCTGTGCGGTAAAGGCCACCAGAATGCGCTCGATCTCCTGCGCTTCCTGCGCACGGTACTGCAAAATGCGGGCATTGGCTTCCACAACGGCCTGCGGCTCCACAAAGACGGTGGCTCCGGTAGACGAAACATCATGAATAATGCCGCTCACCTCACCGCGGTATTCGCTCTTGACCGGCACAACATACCGGCCATTGCGCATGGAAACCACGCTTTCCTGTAGATACTTGGAGGTATCCATATTGCGGACCATGCTCTCCAGACGGTCACGGATGCTGTTCTCCGTTGCGCGGATCTTTTTGCGCAGGTCGTTCAGGGTATAAGAGGCCGTGTCTGCCATGCATCCGGTGCCAAAATGGCGCTGGAGATCTGCTGTTCCAGGCCCGGCTGCGGTGCCAGCGCATAGAACAGATCGTCTGTAGGCAGAACGTCGTGCTCCGAAGCACCATACCAGCTTGAAAGATTCTGAAAATTGCGCAGTGCACCAGCCACCATCAACAGCTCGCCCATTGAAAGTACGCCGCCTTTTACGGCGCGGGCCGCCAGCTGGCTGACATTCTCCACGCCGCCAAAGCGCGGGGAGCCGTTTTTGATCAGCAGGGTGTTGATGGCATCGGTCTGTTCCAGCGCATAGCGCACCTCGTCCGGGTCGCACTGCGGCTGAGTGGCAAGCAGCATTTCGCGCGCTTCCTTGCACACGCAGCCCTCTGCGGCGCGAGCGATGATCTTATCCAGTTCCAGAGTTTTTAAGTAACTTGTTTCCATAGGTTCCCTTTATGCTCAGGGCAGCAGGGTCTTTAAAAAGTCATAGCTTTTCAAAGGCTTATCCATGTGGGTCAGTGCATAGCGCTCTGCCACTGCGGAAAGCTTTTCCAGACTGCCCACAGAAATTTTGAATGCAAATATTTTTTGTCGTCCACAAGGCAGATGTGCCGCAGCGCATACAGTGCGCCCTGATCAAGGTTGCAGGTCTTTCCTGCTTTTGCGGCGCAGTCTGCACAGAGCAGATGACCTTCCTGCACATCCAGATAGAACGCAGCACCATCATAGGCGCTGCAATCGCGGCAGCACACGATCTGCGGCATAAAGCCGCACTCGCTCATGGTGCGCAGTTCAAACACGGCCTTGATCACCCGCAGATCCGTTTTGCTCTCGCTGATCATATAGAAACAGTTGAGCAGCAGCCGAAGCTCCCGCTGTGCCTCCTGCCCGGTGGGCGAAAGAGTCATTGCCATTTCAGCCATATACATGGCAAGGCTCATGCCTCAATGCTGGACGAGATGCGTGAAAGACATTTTTCACTTCTGCTTCCCGCACAGTGTACATGTTGCGGCCCGGCACCAATGTGAACTCGGAGTAGCAGAACAGCCCGCACGCGCTGAACAGCTTGCTCTTCAGCCGCAGGCTGCTCTGCGCTGCTGCCGAGATCACGCCCAGTTCCGGTGTCAGGATCGTCAGAATGCGGTCCGATTCCTTATAGCGGGTCTCCTTCAGCACCAGACCCGTGGTTACAAAGGCTTCCATTTTCTTGGTCCTCTGCCGGGGTTTCTTCCGGCCGCTGTTGTTTATAATCGAGATAACGAAGAATGTTTCCCGTGCAGGCAAACGCCTGCCAGCTTGCTTGTGCATCCATTTGCAGCACCTCTTCCCTGTTACGGATAGTGTCAGGTTTATTTTAACCGTTCATCCAAGGGAATTCTGTCCTGCTTTGGCAAGTATCAGCGGTTATTGGTGTTCTGCTTGAAGCCAAAGTTGTTCAGCAGGAACTCGTTATCACGCCAATCGGATTTTACCTTTACCCAACACTGCAGATTGACGCGGCAGCCAAAAACTCTTCGCAGTCTGCACGGGCAGCACTGGCAATTTTTTCAGCATTGCACCGCCTTTTCCAATGACCATGCCCTTGTGGCTTTCGCGCTCGCAGTAGATATTTACATCAATATCGATCAGGTCGGTGCCCGGGCGCTCTTTGAAGCGCTCCACCACAACAGCAATGCCATGGGGGATCTCGTCGCGCATGAACAGCAGGGCCTTTTCACGGATGACCTCCGCCACAAGCTCCTTTTCCGGCATATCCGTGTAGGCATCATCATCAAAATAATGCGGGCCTTCCACAGCATAGCGGCTCAAAGCATCGAACAGCACTTCGCAGCCGTCGTTATCACGGACGCTGATGGTGTAGATTTCGTCGAATACACCCAATGCCTTCAGCTCTTCTTTGCGGGCTTCCAGATCAGCAGGCTCCTTGACAAGGTCAGTCTTGTTAATGACTGCAATTGCCGGGCCGCCGCTGCTGCGCAGCATATCCACCAGCACCATTTCCGATTCATTCAGTGCGCCGTAAGGCTCAAACAGCATCATGGAAACATCCACATCTGCAATGGAATCGCTGGCAGTCTTATCCATCCGTTTACCCAGTTTGTTGCGTGCCTTGTGCACACCGGGTGTATCCAGCAGCACATACTGCAGCGGCCCGCGGGTGATCACGCCGGTAATGCGGGTACGGGTGGTCTGCGGCTTGGAAGTGACGATGGCTACCTTTTCGCCAACCAGAAGGTTGGTCAGACTGGATTTGCCAACATTGGGACGGCCAATGACAGCCACAAAAACGGAAGAAGTATCATAATGCCCCTGAATGGGTGTAGCGTTACTCAAAATCTAGCTCCTGTCTGTATTGTGCGGCAACCGCACGGTGAATCAATTACTCGGTATAGCTTACGGTGCGCGGCAGGCCCAGCTGCAGCAGAACAGCTTCCTCTTTCTCACGCATCCGCATGGCTTCCAGACCGCCATTTTCGTGGTCGTAGCCCAGCAGGTGCAGCATGGAGTGCACCGTCAGGAACGCTACCTCACGCTGCAGCGGATGGCCGTAGAGGTTTGCCTGCTCCTGTGCACGCTCCATACTGATGACGATGTCACCCAGCATTTTGCAGCCGTTGTTCTCGTCAACATCATATTTGCCGTCTACACCCAGAGGGAAGCTCAGCACGTCGGTGGGCATGGGCTTGTTTCGGTACTGGTTGTTCAGCTCAGCAATGGCGGCGTTATCCACAAAGGTCACGCTGATCTCTGCAGGAGCTTCAAAATGCTCATACTCCAGCACGGCATTACAGGCACGGCGGATGAGAATGCGCAGACCGGAAGGAACCTTGACGGCCTTCTGTGAATTGGTGATCAAAACTTTATTGGACATAAATCAGTCCACTCCTTTCTGTTTTTGATGGCTTTATATGAATTCTGGTGATTTTATTTTTCAGGGTGTGCAGCCTTTTCGTAAGCCTTGATAATTTCCTGCACAAGACGGTGGCGCACAACATCTTTCTCAGTAAAATAGCACTGTGCAATCCCATTTACATTTTTAAGCACGTGCAGTGCATCCACAAGACCGCTGCGGGTGCGTTCCGGCAGATCGATCTGGGTCACATCACCGGTAACCACCACCTTGGAGCCGACACCCATACGTGTGAGGAACATTTTCATCTGCTCCGGTGTGGTGTTCTGTGCCTCGTCCAGAATGATAAAGGAATCATCCAGCGTGCGTCCGCGCATATAGGCAAGCGGTGCAACCTCAATGATCTGCTTTTCCACAAGGCGCTCGTAAGTTTCGGCACCCAGCATATCAAACAGGCCGTCATACAGCGGGCGCAGATAAGGGTCTACCTTCTGCTGCAGATCACCGGGCAGAAAGCCCAGTTTTTCACCTGCTTCCACTGCCGGGCGGGTGAGCACGATGCGGGAAACATCCTTGGCTTTAAAAGCCTTTACCGCCATGGCAACGGCCAGATAGGTCTTGCCGGTACCCGCCGGGCCAACGCCAAAGGTGATGGCATTGGTGCGGATGGCATTGAGATATTCCTTCTGGCCCAGTGTTTTGGGCCGGATCGGCCGCCCCTTGACCGTTACGGTAACAAAATCTTCGGTCAGTTCCTTGACCCGCTTTTCTGCTCCATCGTGCGCCAGACTGATGCAGTAGCGCACGGTCTGGTCTTCCAGCGGTGTATGATTCTCGATCAGAAGCAGCATTCCCTCCACAGCGCGGCTGGCCGCGGCAACATTGGCCGGTTCGCCTGAAAGCGCAGCTGCGTGCCCCGCAGACCGCCGTAACAGAAAATTCGTTCTCCAGCAGACGGATGTTCCGGTCGCAGTTGCCAAAAACAGCTGCGGCGACCTCTACACTATCCAGTTCAATATTCTTTTCTGCCATGTGCTCCTCCTGAAAGGATATATTTTAATGCTTCTATTGTACCACCAAAATCTCGAGAAGAAAACTGTGAAAAGTACACAAAATATTTTCATCCGTTCCATCGGTTTTTTCATACGCCAAGGCAGCTGCCCCTGCAAAGCGTCAGCGGCAAAAAAGAAAATGCAGGAACAGGAATGTATCCTGTACGAATGATCTTGTCAAGACCTTTTGTGCCACAACCACAGAGAAAAACAAAACATATCTTTGGCCAAAAGGCAATAGCAAACTTTTCCCCTGCGTGCTACAATAGCAAGCGTTGTGCGGCTTGCACCCGGCCGGCCGCTCCGGAATGCTGAAATCAAAGGAGAAGGAACCATGGAACAACTTTTTCTGATGCCCGGTGAAGAACGCTGCGAACGCTTCAAGGATGGCAACGGTATTCCGAGAGTTCACTACTCCTATCGCTCGATGCACGGTGCATTCTTCGACTGCGAGAGCCGCAGTTTGGAGGAAGCCCAGCGCCTGTGTGAGGACTGGCTGGTAGGTCAGGACCGCTGCTACCGCAACTGAAATGAAAAATAGAAGCCTCCGCTTCCCTGTCGGTACTGCCGCCGGGAAGCGGAGGTTTTTGCTTTTTACAGGTTTATTTCCACAGTTGAGCGCAGACAAGTTCCAGCACACTGCCCGCGATGCAGCGGGCCTTATCCGAAATGAGAAAACAGTTGGAAAGTTCCTCTTTGCGGGGGTCTATATCGGCCACCTTAAAACCGGGCGTTACCGGATAACTGCTGCGCAGAAGTCCGCGCAGAATGCCCGTGATCTGCGTGGTCACAGAGATCATGGCACCATCTGCCGTGCGGATCTGCGCAATGGTCTCACCCGCTTCCACAATATCTCCAATTTTGCGGAGATCCATAAATATACCGGCCGTGCCGGCATGGATCACGCGCTCTTTGCCGTAGCCGCCAATGATTCCGGGAATGCCGGTATCGGGGATGGCACTGCCTTCCGAATGATGCGTCCCAGCCGGTGGCCGCGTTTGGTCTCCACCACCACATCCACATCCTGCCCAGCCGTGAAACCGGGGCCGAGTGCAATGGTCAGGGGTGCCATATCCCGCGTTGTGCCAAGATTCTTTTTGGCAAGGATCGCATCCACAAGGACATCCGGCTTTGCCGGCGCAATGCTTTTTCCTTGTGGGTCTACCAGAACAGGAACGGCATTCTGTTTCCAGATTTCTTCTGCCTGCGCCAGAGTTTCGATCCGTACCGCACGCAGACCTTCAACGGCGTCTCACCTTCATAAACGGCTTCGCACAGAGAAACCTGCCGCCGGATCGCCGCCGGATGCTCCGCTTCCAGCACCAGCACACGCAGGCCTGCGCTCCACAGCCGATGAATGGTGCCGGTAGCAAGGTCGCCGCCGCCGCGCACAAGGATCAGTGCATCCTTCTTCATTTGATCTCCTCTCCGGGCTGGAGTCGAGTCAATACGATCTCCATAGACCCACCGCAGGCAGCAATTGCAGCATCATCATTTTTGCCGTCTGCCGAAAAATGCAGCCGTTGATACGCCGGAGCCGCTCCCGTCAGCATTTCCTGTGCAGCCAGAATGGTGCGGTGCTCCATAATACCGCCGCCCACGCTGCCCACAATAGAGCCGTCTGTGCGAACCAGCATTTTTGCGCCGATTTCCCGCGGCGTAGAGCCGTGCCGCGCCGCAATCACAGCAAGCACCGCCTGCTGCCCGGCGGCATCTGTCTGAGCCATGGCTTCCAGAAGGGCAGATGAAAAGCCCTCCGTCTGCGGACGCGCATTCTTGATCGATACGATCTGTGCCAGAATGGAAAGTGCGATCTCCTCTGCCGTCTGTGAGCTGATGGAAAGCCCGATGGGGGCGTACAACGCCTCCACTCTTTCGGCATCGATACCGGCTTCCAGAAGTTGACGGCGCACCAGTGCGGCACGCCCGCGGCTGCCCATCATGCCAACATATGCTGCAGGCTTTCTTAATATCACCTTCAGGCAGTCCACATCAAATGCATGTGCCCGGGTGACGACCACAAAATAAGTCTCTGCGCCGTCAGGTACCTGCGCAAGCGCTTTATCAAACGGCAGGCAGAGCACTTATCGGCTCCGGCCAGCCGCAGCTGCTGTGCATATTCCTCGCGGTCATCCATTGCAAGGACCGTCAGGCCCAGCAGCTTTGCAAGCTGCACAACGGCTGCAGCCACATGTCCACCGCCGCAGACTACCAGCTGCGGCACCGCGCCAAAGCGCTCCGCAAAGATGTCCGTGCCTGCAACAGAGTGGATACCAGCTGCTGTGCAGCCCTGCAGTTCTGTCAGGTGCTGCAGCAGTACGGTGCTGTCTCCCCTCTGCCACATAGGCCTGCCCTCCAGCAAAAGCAGCTGGCTCCCCGCGGCATCGCCTCTAACTGGGCCACCATCGTCCAGCCGCCCGCAGAACGGGCTTTTTGCAGCATTGTATAAAGCGGCATTTTACCCATGCGTCATTCTCCTGTTTTATCTTTATTACTGTTCTACTGCTGCGGCCTGATCGTAACGTGCCGGGTCCAGCCGGTTCTGCCACTGCTCAAATTCTTCCGGCAGCATCCGCCAAGCAAGGCCGCAGCCTGCGGAGATCTCGCGCGGCAGTGGGATGAGCCTGCCCGGAACCTTCTCCGCAAGGCACTGCTTTTCCCATTCCATGGCATCCAGCGTTGTGCGGAATGAAAGAACAATATAAGTTTTTTTGATGCGCATATCAGATCTCCTGTGCAAGCTCCTGAACAGCGGCTGCGGTCTGAAGCACTTCGGCTTCCGTATTGAAATGCGAAAAGCTGAACCGTACCACGCCCTGTTCCACCGTGCCCAGCGCTTTATGCATCAGCGGTGCACAGTGCGCACCGGCACGCACACAGATGCTGTAGTCCTCCCACAGAATATCTGCAATGCGGGCTGAATCTTCGTCTCCAATGTTGAGCGAGATAATGGGAGCGTGCAGCGCCATTTCCGGGTCGCCGTAGATCTTCACGTTCGGCAGATCTCGAATGTTTTTATAAAAGAGCGCCGCCAGTGCAGTTTCTTTTGCACACAGCGTTTCCACACCCTGAGCCAGAATCCATTCCACACCGGCACACAGGCCCGCCAGACCCGGAACATTGAGCGTCCCGGCTTCCAGAGCGGTGGGCATCTGTGCGGGATGCTGTTCATCAAAGCTGTGTACGCCGCTGCCTCCCACTACCAATGGCTGGATGGAAAGCCCCGGGCGTACATACAAGCCGCCTGTTCCCTGCGGGCCAAGCAGCGCCTTATGTCCGGTGAAGCATAGCACATCAATGCCCAGTGCCTGTACGTCAATGGGCTGTGAACCCGCCGTCTGGGCCGCATCCACGATCAGCAGCAGGCCGTGCCGGTGCGCAAAACCCGCTGCTTTTGCAAGATCTGTTCCGTTGCCGGTCACATTGGAAGCACCTGTTACGACCAGCGCTTTTGTATTGGGCTGAACCAGCTTATCCCAGTCATCATATTGCAGCCGTCCGCGCTCATCCACGCCCGCAAAACTGAACTGCAAGCCCTGTTCCCGCAGCCGGTAGAGCGGCCGCAGAACAGAGTTATGCTCACATACCGTTGTGATGATATGATCGCCCGGTGCAAAAAGACCGCCCAATGCAATGTTCAAGGCCTCCGTTGCATTTGCCGCAAAAGCAATACAGGACGGGTCTGGTGCGTGGAGGAGCTTTGCCATTGCGCACCGCGCAGCATAAACAAGACGGCTTGCGTGCAGCGTTGGCTCATGGGCACCCCGTCCCGGATTGCCTGCCGTGCGCATTGCGTCCAGCACAGCCTGCTCCACCTGCGGCGGCTTGCGCAGGGTCGTGGCAGCGTTATCCAGATAGATCACGGTTTCACCACGTTGCTGCCTGCGTCAGCTTTTCCACGATGGTGTACATGTTGGTCACACTGCCAACAGCAAGCTTTTCGGTCAGGCCATAGAAATTCAGGCAGGTGCCGCAGGTCATGATCTCCACGCCCTGTGCTTCCAGTGCCTTCAGGTCATCCAGCATGGGCGAACCCTCACAGGTCAGGGACGCGCCGCCGTTATAGAACAGCACTGTTTTGGGCAGCTGATCCTGCTGGGTAAGTGCGAACAC
>ENA-OQHA01000745-OQHA01000745.1-human-gut-metagenome-genome-assembly--contig:-NODE-745-length-15055-cov-5.397843_pt1 | contig 15055 bp, 20 predicted proteins | sample MGYA00242558_ERZ504707 | MGnify/ENA primary metagenome ERZ504707 (study PRJEB26092, sample SAMD00036197) | human gut metagenome | host: Homo sapiens | study: EMG produced TPA metagenomics assembly of...
CATGTCGTGGATTTCCTTGATTTGCTGTGCATATTCGCCCAGACGTTTTTCGTCAATACCGTATTTCTTTTCTCCCATCAAGCTTTCGCCGCTGAGTTTTAACAGGATGCGTTTGAATTTTGCCATAGTTCTTTTGTTTTAGTAATTTGGAACAAAGGTAGAAATAATTGGGGATATGTGGCGTATTTCAATGACGAAAAAGCATTGTGGATTGATATTTGTAAGTAATTTATTTTTACAAATATTCAGATTGTTTACTTTTTTTGCTATATTTGTGTCTATAACTCAATAAATTTAAAGAAATGGATTATTATTTATTGATTGGTGGATTGAAGAAGGGACCATTCGGCTTTGAAGAATTATTACAGAATGGGCTTACAGCTGATGTGCTGGTATGGCACGTAGGTATGACCGATTGGCGAAAAGCGTCCGAGATGGAGGAGTTGGGTGAGTTGCTGGCTCAATTGCCGCCTCCGCCCCCTAACACTTCTGCTGCGTCTCCTTCTGTACCGCCTAAGTCTTGGCTGGTGGAATCAATTTTAGTTACTTGTCTTTGCTGCCTTCCTTTTGGAGTGGTTGGTATTGTCTACGCTGCAAAGGTTGATTCCGCTTTTAATTCCGGTCGTTACAATGATGCCTTGCGCTATTCACAAACCGCTAAAAACTGGACTTTGTGGGGCTTTTTTGTCGCGCTAGGCTGCATTGTGTTGTACCTCCTTTTTTTAGGAATGATTGCATTGATTGGTAGTCAATCATTATATTAATGTTACTTTAAAAATTTAATCTATGAGTGAACAAGTATGTCCGAAAACGTGGATGGCAGAGTCTATCCTTGTTACAGTGTTTTGTTGCTTGCCTTTTGGTATAGCTGGAATTGTTTTTGCTAGTAAAGTGAGTTCGTTATATGCAGCAGGTAATTATGAAGCTGCTCTTCAGGCCAGTAAAGATGCCGGGAAGTGGACGAAGATTGGCTTCATTGTGGGGCTGGTTGTAATCGTATTGTATCTGCTCGTATATGGAGCTGCATTCTTTTCGATGCTAAATTAAAGAAATGACTAAGTATTGGAAATACTTGGGAATAGGAGGAGGGATGATTCTGGCTGGAGTGGTATATTATACATTAAACCCAACTTCTTCTTCTCTTTTTCCCAAGTGTCCTTTTTTTGTATGGACCGGATGGAAATGTCCGGGGTGCGGTTCACAGCGGGCTGTTCATGCTTTGTTACATGGAGATGTGGCAGCAGCATGGGGGTACAATGCCTTATTGGTCGTTTCTTTACCGATTATCATAGGACTGTTTTATGTTGAGTCTATTCGTTCCAAGTACCCCAAACTTTATATAAAGGTACATCGGCCTCTTTTCATTTGGATTTATTTCTTTATTGTGATAGCCTGGTGGCTATGCCGCAATTGGATGGGGTGGTAGGTGTTTAATTTTTCCAGGGAAGTTTGTAGGAAAAATAGTAAAAGGCTTGCACAATGCCTCGTAATGCCAGGTACACAATAAAAGCCATCCACAACGCATGATTTCCTAACGTGGTATGGAATCCATAATAGAGTAGGAAGAAGCTGGCCGAAGCCACTAACATGGAGCGGAGCATCACGCGGGTAGCCGTGGCACCGATACAGATTCCATCGAGCAGAAAGGCCGAGAATCCTGCCAGCGGAATAGCCAGTACCCAATAGATATATTCCTCAGAAGCCGAAATGACAGAGGTGTCGTTGGTGAGCAAGCCGAGAAAGCTTTTTCCTCCTGCTCCGTAGAGTAACGTGAACAGAAGTGACAAGGCGATTCCCCACTTGAAGAGGTGTCGTATGGTCAGTCTTAGCGACTGATTGTCTTTGGCCCCGATGTATTTCCCGGTCAGCGCCTCTCCTGCGTAGGCAAATCCATCCATGAAATAAGAAAAGAGGGTGAATAGCTGCATCAGCAGGGCATTTACGGCCAATACCACATCCCCGTAAGCCGCACCTGTGGAAGTGAAGAAGACGGTAACAGCAATCAGGCAGAGCGTGCGGAAAAAAATATCCCGATTTACCTGGAAGAAACGCTTCATTTCCGTACGGTCGAACAGGGCTTTCTGGCGAAGGTATTTCTGGAGCGGACGGTAATAAGCCAGCCAGAGCAGACAGGCCATACCCAGTCCGGCATATTGTGCCACGAGCGTGCCCAATGCCACGCCTTCTACTTTCATCTTCAGTACGAATACAAAGAACAGGCTGGCTGCAATATTGACAATGTTCTGGGTGATGGCGATGAACATCGGGAAACGGGAATTCTGCATGCCGATGTACCAGCCGTGAAACCATAGAGCCTAAAGTGGCCGGTGCCCCCCAGATACAGATGTGGAAATATAACGTAGCTAATTGCCGGACCTCCTCACTGGTGTCCATGCACATAAATGCGATATTTCGTATCGGATATTGCAGTAACAGCAAGGCAAGCGCCAGCAACAGGCTGATGCTCAGTGAACGAAGCAGGATGCGCGTCACTTCCTGCAGGTCATGCCTGCCGTAGGCTTGTGCGGTCAATCCTCCGGTTCCCATGCGGAGGAAACCGAACAGCCAGTAAATCATATTGAACAGCATGCCTCCCACCGCAATGGCACCAATGTAAGATGCGGCTCCCAAGTGCCCTACAATGCTGACATCAATCAGGCCTAACAGGGGAACTGTGATATTGGAAACGATGGAAGGAAGGGCGATGTGAAGAATCTGTCGGTCAGTACGTGTCATAAAATGTATTCCACTTCCTTAAATAAATATCCCCTTGTCTGTCCGTCCTCGTCTTCCAGTATCAGTCGTCCGTTCGGTTCTATGTCGGCAATGCGTGCCCGGAAGTCACCGTCTTTATCGCGGAACAGATGCAATCCTTCTTTTCGGTAAAGCGCCTCCTTGTAGCGTGTTTCCAGCACCTCTGTCCGGTTCTCTTTCAGAAGTTGATAGTACTCCATCACTTTTTCCATAATCTGTTCCAGTATCTCCCGCGGGTTATATTGGTTGCCCGTAATCTGGCATAATGATACCGGATTAGGTGCATCGCTGAGGAAACGTTCCTGGTTCAGGTTTACGCCGGTTCCTGAAATGGAGCGGCTGATATGGATGCCTGTCAGGTCATTCTCAATCAGTGTACCGCAAATCTTCTTGTCTTTCCAGTAAATATCGTTCGGCCATTTGATGGAAATGCCTTCCGTGTAAGAGGACAATACATCATGCAGTGCCAGGGCAGTCACCTGTGAAAGATAGAACTGGCGGTGTGCCTCCAGAAACTCCGGATAAACTACAAAACTGAAGAGCAGGTTCTTTCCGGCTTCCGACTCCCAGCTGTTGCCACGTTGTCCGCGTCCTGCTGACTGGAAAGATGAATACACGCTGGTCAGTTCCGCACACGCTTCTTTCTGGCAGAGTGTCGCCAGATACGTGTTGGTAGAAGTCGTTTCTGCCAATACAATAGGTTCAGGATATGTCATTGTTCTTTTCTGTTTCAAAGTTAGTTCCACACGGGCGGGAAAAAGGCGTCCTCAATGTGTGCTATGTGGAAGGGAGGGCGGTTTCCTACTACCGTGATAATATCAAAGCGAACCGGAAGGTCAATGGCAAACTTTCGGACGTACGCATCCGTAGAGGCTACGATGCTTCTTATTTTACGCCTGTCCACCGCATCCTCCGGCTGTCCGAAACAGGCATCGCTTCGCGTCTTTACCTCCACAATGACCAGCTCACCGTCTTTCTGTGCCACGATGTCCAGGTCTCGGTGTCCGGAGTGCCAGTCTCGGTGCCTGATTTCATATCCTTTCTCCAGCAGGTACTTCACGGCCGCATTTTCTCCTTCTTTTCCCAGTTCATTATGTGATGCCATTTTTCCGCTTTTTCGCAAAAATACGCATTTTTATGCTTCCATTTTAACAGAATACGCTAATTTTGCACCGAAGATGGTAAATAGCGGAAAAAGAAAAAAAGTACCAGTCAGTGATCCTCCCCGCCGCCAGCGGATGGTTTGTCTGATGAGCGAAGAAGAGGTGCGAATTGTAGACCGTTATCTGGAGAAATACCAGATAACCAACAAGGCACGCTGGCTTCGCGAGACCGTATTGGCTTTTATCCATCAGAATATGGAGGAAGATTATCCTACACTTTTCAAGGAACACGATATGCGCAGATAAGTTATGGCAGACGATTCTTTTTACATGAAACAGGCTCTGGCTGAGGCCGCACGGGCAGCAGAAAGAGGAGAGGTTCCGGTGGGAGCCGTGGTGTCTGTCGTGACCGTATTCTGGCACGTGCGCATAACCTGACCGAAACACTGCACGATGTGACAGCTCATGCCGAGATGCAGGCACTTACTGCCGCTGCCAATTCGTTAGGAGCAAAATATTTGACTGATTGCACGCTCTACGTTACGGTGGAGCCTTGTGTGATGTGTGCCGGTGCCATTGCCTGGTCACAGGTCGGTCGCCTCGTTTTCGGTGCAGAAGACGAGAAAAGAGGTTACCAGCGCTATGCACCTCAAGCCCTGCATCCGAAGACCGTGGTCGTGAAAGGAGTGCTGGCCGATGAATGTGCCGGACTGATGAAAGATTTCTTCCGAAAGAGAAGATGAAGATTTATTTGATTTCTTCGAATTCCACGTATTCCCCTTCGTCTTTATCGAAAATCTTTTTGCGTTGACGCACAGGTACATCTCCTTGTGTGGAGTAAGAATCTGTTGTCTCTTCCTGACGAGGGTTCGACTGATAATCTTGAGAAGAGTAAGTTGTCCGCTGACCCGAATTCTTACCTTGCATACGACGCTTGAATCCGAATACCAGACTGACGACTTTGGAAAGAATGAGCAATCCAATCACCAGAACAACCAGTATGATAAAAAATAGAAAGCCTAAAATATGGAACATTGTCTTTTGTTTTTAATGTGATATATGCAAAAAATGTGCCATACGATTTCTCAGCTATTTCTTATATGTCAGTAATGACAGAATGATATACCAGACAATGACAGCTGCAAATCCGCTCAGTTGGAAGATGATTAACAGAGGAATGCTGACAATCAAGAATATATAGCTTACCTTGTTATGTCCCCACGACAGGTCCTTGAACTTCAGAGAGAACATCGGGAGTTCTGCCACCAGCAGCAGTGACATGACTACTACCAGGATGAACAAGTATAAAGCGTTGAAATGGTCGGACACCAAAAAACTGTGTGCACCTACGGTCAGTGAACCCCAGAATAATGCGTTAGCCGGAGTTGGCATCCCGATAAAGGAAGAGGTCTGCCGTTCATCCAGGTTAAACTTGGCCAGTCGCAGGGCAGAGAAGACTGCTATCAGGAAAGCCGTATAGGGCATGATTCCTGACAACGGCTGAAGAAAATCCGGGTAATGTACCTCTTTGAACAAGGAAAAGGCAATGGCAGCCGGTGCCAGTCCGAACGTGATGTCGTCTGCCAGAGAGTCAAGTTCTTTTCCGATGGGAGAAGAGACATGCAGCAGACGGGCGGTCATCCCGTCGAAAAAGTCGAATGTAGCTCCTAACACGATGAAAAGCAGGGCTAATTCATATTTGCTATGGAAAGCCATGTAGCTGGCTATGCATCCGCAAAACAAGTTGCAGCTCGTAATCGTATTGGGAATATTCCGGGTTATCACATTAGCCATATCCTATATATAAAAGGTATAAATATAATAAGGTGTAAATATTGTATTGCAGGATTAAGGCAAGCGGGCAATTACCGTTTCGTTACCAGTTGTCTTTTGCCCCATGCTGACGCAAACTTCCGTACCTAACGGCAGGTACACATCCACTCGCGAACCAAATTTAATGAATCCCATGTGTTCGTCAATGTAACAGTCTTCACCCGGTACGGCGTATGTTACGATGCGTCTTGCCACCGCACCTGCAATCTGCCGTGCCATAACCGTATGACCCTCAGGCGTTTCAATTACCACCATAGAACGCTCGTTTTCCGTACTGGCTTTGGGAAGCCACGCCTTCATGAACCGTCCGTTATGATGGTCTACATGTTTTACCACCCCGTCTACAGGATACCAGTTGGCATGTACATTGGTGATGTCCATAAAGATGGAAATCATTAGTCGGCGGTCATGGAAATATTCATGCTCATCCACCTCCTCAATTACCACGATACGTCCATCGGCAGGAGCGACTACGGTTTTTCCGTATCTCCTTTGAACAATCGGATGGGACAGCGGAAAAAATTGACCATCAGCAAGTACACTACGATACTTACTGCTGCCACAATATAAAATGGAATCCGGCACTCTATCCCCCAGTATAAAGCAGCGTTTACAAGAAGCAGCAAGATTGCACTGGTAATCAGAATGGGAGTTCCTTCATGATGGAGACGGATTTTTTTTAGTTTCTTTATTTTGTTCATTCGGGTCATAACAAAGTTGAATGTTTTATCGTGCGAAGATAGGGCTAATTTGAGAACTCTGCAAATAATAGAAACAGAAAAACTATTCCGAATACGTATTTCCTCTTTTAAAAGAGGAAAAAAGATGATTTTTGGTATCTTTTGAAAACGCAAGTGCGTTTGGATTAAAACGTCCTTGTGTTTGAAGTCAAACGCACTTGCGTTTTAACTAAAACGTACTTGCGTTTTGGACTAAACGTCGAAGCGTTTTTTGAAAGGTGAAATTAGTGGCGTTTAATAGATGTTCTTTATCATATTATATTTTGTATGTCATTGTAAATTAATATCTTATGATTTTTTCTTTTTTATAGAAATTAAGGTGATGAATATTTTTGCACCCTTAAATGAACTATTTTGTCACCTCTTTCTATAATTAAACTGTACATTTGTGACGAAAACTTTAAAATCTAAATTTAATCTAAATTCTTGTATGCAAACCGAATTCCGAACTATTCTATGGAGAAGGGGATTGAGCATGATGTTGTTCGTCTTGTTCTCTGTAACTGTGGCTATGGCCCAGGTACTCGTGAGGGGTACTGTGGTTGACCAGACGGGTGAAAGCGTTATTGGTGCCAGTATCCAAGTGAAAGGGACTACTCAGGGAACTATTACTGATATTGATGGTAAGTTCTCATTGGGAGTACCCGACAAAAAATCCGTTATTGTGGTCTCTTTTATTGGCTATGCCACAAAAGAACTGCAGGTGGATACCTCTAAGCCGATGTCTATCGTATTGGAAGAAGATACGAAGGTATTGGATGAAGTAGTAGTAGTAGGTTACCAGGAAGTAAGAAAGAAAGACTTGACCGGTTCCGTGGCTAAGGCAGATATGAATGAATTGCTGAATACGCCGGTCGGCTCGTTCGACCAGAACCTGGGAGGACGTATTGCCGGTGTGAACGTGTCTTCCAGCGAAGGTACGCCGGGCGGAACCATGAACATCGTGATTCGTGGTAACAACTCGTTGACACAGGATAACTCTCCGCTTTATGTGATTGATGGTTTCCCCGTAGAAGATGCAGCTATTGCCAGCACTATCAACCCTTCGGATATTGAATCGTTGGATATTTTGAAGGATGCATCAGCTACGGCTATTTACGGTGCCCGTGGTGCGAATGGTGTTGTTATCATTACTACAAAGAAAGGAAAGGTTGGTAAGGCGCAATTGAGTTATGATGGTAGCGTAACCATGCAACATGTAACGCGTACTATTCCGATGATGGATGCATACGAATTTGTAAAATTGCAAGCCGAAATGTATCCGGAACAGATGACTTCATCCAATGGTGGTTATTTGATGGAATGGGAGGGTAAACAATGGACACTGGAAGATTACCGTAATATTGACCAGTATAACTGGCAGGATGAAATTTTCCGTACCGCTTTGCAGCACAACCACAACCTGCGTTTGAGTGGTGGTACGGAAGGAGTTCGTTATAATGCTTCTCTTTCTTATTATAATCAGGAGGGTATATTGCTGAATTCTGGTTATGAGCGTTTGCAGGGCCGTATGAACACGGTAGTTCGTCGTGACAAACTGAATATGAGTTTGACAGCCAACTATTCTCGTTCTATTCAGACTGGTTCCACTCCTTCAGAGAACTCTTACAGTGGTATGAACAACTTGTTCTATAGCGTGTGGGGGTATCGTCCGGTTACTTTCCCGAACAAACCGCTTAGCTCTTTGATGGATAACGTAATGGATGATGCAGTGGATAACAGCAACGACTACCGTTTCAACCCGATTATGTCGTTAAAGAACGAATACCGCAAAAATTATATCAATAACTTGCAGTTGAACGGTTTTGTGGAATATGAATTTATTAAAGGCTTGAAGTTGAAAGTTTCGGGTGGTTATACATACGATGCACGTAAGAATGACCAGTTTAATAACTCCAAGACACGTTATGGTGGTCCTACTTCAACAGATAAGGTAAATGCCCAAGTTGTTCGTAATGAACGTCTGACCTGGTTGAACGAAAATACATTGACTTATCAGACTAATATCAAGAAAAAACACTTCTTTAATACATTAGTCGGTATTACATTCCAGAATTCGGATTATGAATATTATTCATTTAAGACCATTCATATACCTAACGAGTCATTAGGTATGGCGGGTATGAATGAAGGACAGGCAAGTACGACCAATTCATACAAGACTTCATGGTCAATGATGTCTTATCTTGCCCGTTTTAATTATAATTACAAATCGAAATACTATGCAACGGCCTCATTCCGTGCCGATGGCTCTTCTAAATTTAGTAAAAAGAACCGTTACGGTTATTTCCCTTCTGGTTCTTTGGCCTGGAATTTTATGGAAGAAGAGTTTATGAAACCGTTGAAAAAGGTACTTGATGCTGGTAAGCTTCGTGCGAGCTGGGGATTGACCGGTAACAACCGAATTGGTGAATATGAATATTATGCCTTGTTGCAGGCGCTGAAGTCGAAAGTGGGAGATTATATTTCTAACGGAAGTATTCCAAGTGGTGTTTATCCTATTAATGGTAGTACTACCAATGTAGGAACGGTTCCTACTTCTATTGGTAATAGCAACTTGAAATGGGAAACCACGGAACAGTGGAATGTGGGATTGGATTTAAGTTTCTTCAAGGAACGTTTGAATTTTACAGCAGATATTTATCGTAAAACTACGCGAGATTTGCTCTTAGAGGCTTCTCTTCCGTTGACTTCCGGTTTCTACAGTGCAACGAAGAATATTGGTAAGGTACGTAATGACGGATTGGAATTGAGCTTGAATACAGTGAATATTCAGACAAAGGACTTTACCTGGTCAACCGATTTTAACATCGCGTTCAATAAGAATGAAGTATTAGCATTGTCTGAAGGGCAGAACAGCTTACTGACGGCAGCCTCATTTGACCAGAATTATAACTCACAGCCCAGTTACATTGCTCAGGTAGGATTGCCTATGGGTATGATGTATGGCTATATTTATGAGGGAACTTATAAGTATGATGATTTTAATAAATCTGGTGATACCTATACATTAAAGAAAGGGGTTCCATATTATTCTACAGAAACCAATACACAACCGGGTATGCCTAAATATAAGGACGTGAACGGTGACGGAATCATTGATTCCAACGACCGTACGATTATAGGCCGTGGCTTACCGATTCACACAGGTGGTTTCACTAATAACTTTACTTACAAAGGATTTGACTTAAGTGTATTTTTCCAGTGGTCATACGGTAATGACATTATGAATGCCAACCGTCTGTTCTTTGAAAGCTCGAACAACAAGTCGCGCGAGCTGAACCAGTATGCCAGCTATGCCGGTCGCTGGACACCGGAAAACCCGGACAGTGACATTCCGGCAGCAACTACTTCTGCTTCAAATCGTGTGATTTCTTCCCGAATTGTAGAAGACGGTTCCTTCTTACGTTTGAAAACAGTGACATTGGGTTACACTTTCCCAAAAACGTTGATTGCAAAGGCTAAGTTAAGCAATGCAAGAGTTTACATTGCTGCGCAGAATTTGTGGACATGGACCAGCTACTCTGGTTATGATCCGGAAGTGTCGGTTCGTAACAGTGCGTTGACTCCGGGACTTGACTTCTCTTCTTATCCGAGAGCTTATTCTATCAGTTTGGTGTTAACCTAGGTTTCTAATAAGAGTTTACAAAGTTTTAAGGGATTAATTATGAAAGCATTAAAATATACGATTTTTACTTTATTGTTTGGCGGTGCACTGACATCCTGTAATTTTCTGGATAAAGAGCCTTACCAGCTTACACTGTCAGACTATTTTAATACGGCAGATGAGCCAACTCTTTTTTGACCGGAATTTATGCAGAGTTAGGTCAGTCTACGTTCTATGGAGCAGACTATATGTATCTTGTGGGAGGTGATGATTTGTCTCACTATGGAGGTTCAGGACGTGCACCTGCCACTAAAGGACTGATTTGTAATAATGCTACTACCAGTGATGCGGCAGTAACAGGATTCTGGTATACTTTGTATTCCGGCATTAACCGTGCGAACATTTTTTTGGAAAATATTGATAAGGTTTCTGATATTGATTCTGGTTTGAAAGCTCAGTATACAGCGGAAGCAAGATTTTTGCGTGCGTTCTATTATTTTAACTTAGTGCAGTGCTGGGGGGACGTGCCTTTTAAAACAGAATCTACGAAAGATGTGGTAGGATTGGATATTCCTCGTACAGACAAGCAGGAAATTTATGATTTCATTATTAAGGAGATGCAGGAAGTTTCAGATGAAAAGACTGGAGGCTTGTTGACAGCTGCAAAACTGAATTATAAGCCTGGTCGTGTGTCAAAATCAGCCGCATGGGGTATTTTGGCGCGTGTATATCTGTTCCGTGCAGGAGAATATCATCGCGATAACCGTGCAGCTACAGATGCTGAAAAAAAGGATTATTATCAGGCTGCAAAAGATTATGCGTTGAAAGTCTGTACAAATCAAGGACATGACTTAGCAAAGGATTATTGGGATTACTTCATTGATTTATGTTCTGATCGTTATAATTCCACAGCTAATGAGAGCATTTGGGAAGCTGAATTTTCCGGTAATAATACTACGGATGTGAAGGCAGAAGGACGTATTGGTAATATTATTGGTTTGGCAGCTCCTGATATGTCATCTAATTCAGATATAGTAGGTGCAGCAGATCCGGGATATTCGTATGAGTTATGTTTGCAACTCCTAAATTGTATCGCTTGTATTGTATTGAAGAACCAAGTACTGAGAGACTGATGTCTCTTCATGTAAATTGGAATACAGGTGATAAAACAGAAAAAGCAGAAGGTGAGGCTTGCAAGACTATTAAATTGAAGGATAGTCGTTTCTTGTGGAATATTGCTCCTTTTGTTTATATGGAAAAAGATGGCAAAAATACCGGTGTGACGGGACGTAAATTTTATGAACTGGGTTTCCGGGATGCTGTCCTTGCTCATGATAATAACAGATCTTATTCTTATGGGAAAAAAGATTGGGCTTCTGGAACAACAGAACCCAAGGAAGGAGATTATGACTATAATAGTAAATTTACGACGAATATAGCTCGTGCATGTTCTAAATACCGTCGTGAATATGAGGCCGATAAGAAAGATAAGAATAATACTGCTATTAATTTCCCAATTTTACGTTATTCTGATGTGCTGCTGATGGTAGCGGAAGCTGAAAATGAATTGAACGGACCGGATGCCGCTTATGATTATCTGAATAAGGTGAGAGAGCGTGCTGGAGCAAGTACAATTGTAAAGGGAGCTTTAAACAAAGATGAGTTCCGCCAGATGGTGAAAGATGAGCGCGGTCGTGAACTTTGCTTTGAATATACTCGTCATTTTGACTTGATTCGTTGGGGAGACTTTGTAGAGGATATGAATGAGCTTATTGATTACGCTCGTGCAGGAGGGGAATGGAATCAGGGCCCTTCAAATGTGTATACTTATTTCCAGGTATCTTCTACTTATAATTATTTCCCTATACCTGATGCGGAAATGGCTGTGAATAAGGCAATCACAAGCAACAATCCGGTTGGTAATGATAAATGTATTAATGAAAATTTAATTATTGGTAAATGAAAACTTCAAAATTATATATATTGTTGCTTTCTACGTTGGCTTTTGCGTCTTGTACAAAGGAGATGACCGAAGGGCTGGACGAAGTAAACGTAAGCGTGGTGACATCAGAGACTGTTACTGCCGAAGGGAGTATAATTACTGTAAAAAAAGGAACTCCGGTAGAGTTCTCTTTTGCGGGAGAACCTGATTTCATAACTTTTTATAGTGGAGAACTTGGACATCAGTATATTTACCGTCAACGTGTGGAAAATGAAGAATCAGATATTGTTTCTTCAAAGTTAAAATTTAATATCTATCAGGAAGGTACTTCATACGCAGAGTCAACAGGGCGTTATACTAATTGTATTGATGTCTTTTATGCTTTTTCCGATCCGGAAAATGGGGTAGAAGGTTTCCCCGGTTTATCAAAAGATAATTTTGATGCTGATTCTACGCTGGTTGTTGATTTCTGGAAAGCGGGAAAGTGGAAGGAAATTTGTCCTAAAGCTGAGTACGATAATCTTGGGACAAATATAACTGTGGCAAAGTCTTGTGAATTGGATGTAAAGGATTTTGTAGGTAAGAATTTGGTTATAGCGATAGCTTATAACAAAGAGGAAAGACCTAATCCTAGCGTTAATGGAAAGAATGCTACTACTCAGTTGAAATATTATTTTGACTCTATGAATATAGAGAATCTGCTTCGCAATAACAATGTGACGCATCAATATGCAGGTGAATTCATGTTTACTGCGTTGAACTTCAATCATGAAAATCTCTATAACCAGTCAATTAAAGACGATGATAAGGGATATAAAGGTAACGATTGGACTAGCGTTTCAAGCTATTTACCTGATGATTTAGCGTATGGCACAGTAACAGCAAATGTTTCAGGGATGTGGAACATGAACAATGTGGCAAATGGAGGATTCTATATTCACAGTACGGGAAGTGCTTATTCGTGGAAAACTGCCTGGCTGGTGTCTGACCCTATTAAGATTACCTCATGTGAACCTGATCAGGGGGTAAGCATCAAGAACTTGTCGCAAGACATTCGTTCATATAGCTATACCTATGAAAATGTGGGTACTTACAGAGCAACTTTCTTGATTACAAATGCGAACTATAAGCATGACGATTCACAGGTATATACTGTGGTTGTCAATGTGACAGATTAACTTTAAATTATGAATTACGTTATGAAATACATAAAATCATATATCCTTTTGGCTCTCATGGTATTGGCTGTGACGGGTTGTAAGCAGGAGGATTTGAAGGACGATGTGAATGCTCTCAAGGATAGAGTGACTCTGCTTGAAGAACAAGTAAAATTACTGAATGAGAATATTGCATTCTTCTCTAAAGTGTTGGTTTGTCAGACGATAGATAATGGCGACGGTACTTTTACCGAAGTTCCGGCTTATTCTATTTCTGAGGTATTGGTAAATGATGGAACTACTTTTACTGCCAAGTTTAATGACGGGAATGTATTGACACTTGCAATTGGTTCAAAAGGTACGGTTACGACTCCTCAGCTGGGGGTTAATCCGGAAACGGGCAAGTGGATGCTGAATGGCAGTGATACTCCTTATAATGCAGTGGGTGCTGATAGTAGTGTTGATGGAGATAAGCCTGAATTTAACATAGCATTGGATAATGGGCAGTATTATTGGCAAGTAAGATTTGGCGACTCTGGGCTTGGCAGAATGTAACTGATGCAGAAGGTAATAAAGTGTATGTAACTGAAGCTGGTGGTGAATTAGCCAAGGATAACCTTTTTAAGGATGCAGAGGTAGAGGAAAATGAGTTTGTGCTGACTTATTATATAAATGGTGACGGGCAAGATCCTACAAATGAAGTTCGCATTCCTATCATCTCAGACCTGTCATGCGTGATCAATGTACCGGAAAAGATATGGCGGATGGTTATTGGGAAATTGGTGCAGATGGAGCTCCTGCCGAAGTAGAGATAAAAGGTGACCATTGGTTTGTGATTGCTCCTCACGGATGGGAGGCCAGCATTTCTGAAACTTTGTCTGAAGGTAAAGCTACTTTGACAGTGAAAAAGTCAGCAACTGCTTCTGCTGGCTTGAAAAGTCGTGCTACTGCCAATAATACGGATGAAGTGGTGGTACAGGTGAATAAAGGAATGTACTGGGCTGTAGCAAAGGTGAAGGTTCGGGAAGCTGTGACCAGCTATTTCAATCAGGTGTATAATCAGGGAGGTGACATTACTGTGGGTAATGTGACTATAAATAAGGCGACTTACTCGGATGGAAAACTGCTTTCAACTGATGCCGCAACAATCTCTGCGGATGGCGTTTATTTTATTCCTCAGGGTGTGGAAGCTGTTATCTCTTCAACTGACTTTAATAAATTGGTATTAATTTCAGATAATCCGAAGGGTGAACCGGTTGTTGTTGATAATACAAATTTGTTTAATGCTACAGGAACAGAGGGTGAATTTATTGCTCAAAATGTGATATTTAAGAAAGAGAAAAATCCGTTTATGCAAATAGATGCAACAGGTATCAAATTGAAAAATTTGGTATTGGATGGATGTAAGGTTACAATAGCCTCAGGAAAGAATTTTTTGAATGCATTTAAAGGTGATGATAATTCAATTGGTAATATATATTTGGAAGAAAATCGTTTTGCATTTAACCAAACAGCAGATTATCAGGCTTCTCGGTTGTTTAATTTCTCTGGTACATTTGAGAATGTTCTGTATAGTAGAAATTTGAGTGCGGATGTTTCCATAATAAATAATGTATTTTACTCAACAACGAATAATTATACTTGAGTTCAACTTATAAATGCAACTTTTTGGGTGCGGATAATAAGCAATAAAAACATTTATTTTCAGAGAGGAAAGAGAGACAATGTCCCCCTTTCTCTCACTCTGAATGGATAAAGTTTGCTATCTTTGCTTTAATTGTCCGTCCAAAGAAAAAAAAGTTGCAGATGAGCAAACATATAACCGAGGAACAAAGGTATGCAATTTCTATGATGTTGCAAATACCGATGAGCAAAAAAGCAATAGCGGAAGCTATCGGAGTAGATAAAAGCACTGTTTA
>ENA-OQHA01000746-OQHA01000746.1-human-gut-metagenome-genome-assembly--contig:-NODE-746-length-15050-cov-4.734102_pt1 | contig 15050 bp, 19 predicted proteins | sample MGYA00242558_ERZ504707 | MGnify/ENA primary metagenome ERZ504707 (study PRJEB26092, sample SAMD00036197) | human gut metagenome | host: Homo sapiens | study: EMG produced TPA metagenomics assembly of...
AAGAATTCTGGTGAAAAAAGCCCCGGGGCGGTGGATCCGCACCCGGGGCTTTTTCTGCCCGAACATCTGGGAGGCTGAAAAAAGGTCAGCAGCCGCATCCGCAGTTATTGCTGTTGCCGCATCCACAGCCGTTGTTGTTCCATCCGCCGCAGCAGAACAGAAGAATCAGAACGAGCCAGCAGTCGGAATTGCAGCCATTGTTGTTGTTTCCGCATCCACATCCGCCGCAGCAGGAGAGGAGAAGCAGAATCCAGATAATACTGCAGCCATTGTTTCCGAACAGGTTGTTGTTGGAAACACCGCATCCATTATCGCAGCCACAGCCGTTGTCACATCCGCATCCACAGTTTGTAGCAGCTAAATCACTCATGTTTGTTCCTCCAAAGGAATCATTTTGCTTACAATTCATGATATGAAAAACTGCCGGGCGGGGTTACTCTTAAAGAGAAAAATTCAAAGACCCTACAGACTGCGTCCCTGAAAATCAAAAAGCTCTTTCACCGGAATGTCAAGTGCCTCAGCGATATCGAACAGAAGATTCAACGAAATAGAGGTTTTTGTATTTGGCGCTTCGATGTTGCTCATATGGGTACGACTGATATGTACCGCCTCGGCAAGTTCGGCCTGCGTCATTCCTTTTGCTCTTCGGTAGTAGGCAATCGTAAGTCCAAGAAGGCGAAGATCGTTCAAGCGTTCGTAATTCATAGTCAGGAATCCCCCTTTTAGTTTTATAAATATAATGATAATACGTAATGATACAACGGAAAACAATCAAAAACAAGGCAGTTGCACATTAAAAGTTTGCATCAACAAACGGATATACCATAGAAGCAAACCTGTGAGCGGGAAAATCAGTTTGTCATAAGGCTTGTGAAGCTTTGATATAACTGTAATCGGCATATCCCCATTCTCTGCTCGGATACGTAATAGTATCAGTTCGGTCTGCACCGCGGATCAGGTAGTTTTTTACCTCCTGTGCCGTGAAATAGCGGGCGGGAGTGCGCTGGATGCCCCATTGCAGAAAAAGAGCAGCGGCGCCGGATGTAATGGCGGCGGACGCACTCGAACCGCTGAAGCTTACATAGGAGCCGGCCGGTCCCGGTCCGGTAACGGAGACGCCGGGAGCAGCAAAGTCGGGCTTGATTTCACCAAGCCGGGTAAAGCCGCGGCCGGATTCCGGGGAAAAACTGTTGTTTGCTGCCTGATACGTGGAGGGAGAAAGAACAGGAACCGTGGCAGAAGGTGTCGTCAGTGTCGTGTATGGATCCGGTTCCAGAAATGTCACATCGGAGGTGGAAAATCCGGTGATCGGGAGCCAGATGTGGAAATCCGGCGGCGATGGAAAAGCGCGGTAAACCTGAAGCGTCCAGATACCGGGGGTCGGATCCAGCATGCGGATCAGAATGAGCTGGCTGCCGGTCGTGGCCTGGACCACTTCGTAGTTGACGTAGATCACGGTGCGCTCCAGAACGAAGGTGATCCGCTGTTCCTGATTCAAAGAGACGGGAATCCGCGGAATCGTCTCGCCGCCGGGAGAGCGGAAACCGACAGAAAAAAGCTGTGGAGCCTGTCCCCAGAGTTCCAGGGTGAAACCGCGGTTTCCTTCAGAAACGAGAAACTCTACATTTTTCGGGGTGTAAGTTTCGGATACAGAGCCATAATAATGGTGTGATGCATTTCCTTCGTTGCCGGTCGCGCAGACGGGGATCACACCAGGCGTGTTGCCGTAGCGCGCCAAGGTCAGAGAAACGGGGAGCGTGCCGGAGTGGCTGCCCTGATTCGTCCCGAGTGCCAGACAGAGGACGAGCGGTTTTCCTTCCGCAGCTGCGGTTTCATTCAGAAAGTGCATGGCGGAGAGCAGGTCATCTTCCTCGAAGACGGGAGCATTGGAGGACACAAGATAAAAATCTTTCAGATTCTGTTTGGCGGGTTTTAATTTAACAACGGCAAAATCTGCCTCCGGTGCGACGCCGAGAAATCCGGCGGAGGCATCCGGAGTACCGCCGGCCACGCCTGCGACATACGTGCCGTGCCCGTCGGGATCGGTGACTGGAACAAGGGAGAGTGGATCGCCGCTTTCAAGTGCCGCGTCGAGATCGGACTTGGTATAGAGACTGCCGTAAGGAAACTGCGCCGGCGGCGTTCCCGTCCAGTCCGTCTGATCCCAGACGGCGAGAATCCGGCTCTGTCCGTTGGCATGCAGAAATGCGGGGTGGCGGTAATCAATGCCGGTGTCCAGAAAACCGAAGATTACATTTTTGCCTGTATATCCGCCGCCGTAGAGATTCTGCGTCTGGACAATCCCGGAGACTTCCAGTGAGAGCGTGGAGAGCGGCGTAAAAAGTTTTGGAAGCCCGGTAAAGGGAACTGCGCCGAAGAGATTTTCCGGCAGCAGACTCCGCTCGAGAAAGAGAACGGAATACTGCGGGTTCAGCGTAAGAAGAGCACTTGATTCCGGAAACAGCATCTGGTACCGCTCGGACTGTGCCACGTAATTCTGGATCAGAATGTTGATGTAATCGTTGGAATAAATGATGTCTGTAAGATCCATGAAGAGATCCTTTGTTTTTGATGCTATTGTATGCAAACATTACGTCAAAGTATGCATGAAACAAAAAAGCCCCCTTACCTGACGCAGTGTCTGCGCGGTAAGGGGGACGAAATAGAATCAGCTTTCGAGAAGAGCGCTGATATCCTGTTTCGGTACTTCCATTGGGTAATGGCTGTCGAAGCATGCACGGCAGATCGGCAGATCGCCGACCATGTTCTGGAGTTCCTCGATCGGCATGTAGCCAAGAGAGTCGCTCCGATCTGCTGGCGGATCTCCTCCGTGGAGTGAGAGCTTGCGATCAGCTGTTTGTTCGAAGGAACATCGGTGCCGAAATAGCACGGATACAGGAACGGCGGAGAGCTGATACGGACATGGACTTCGGTCGCGCCGGCTTTGCGAAGCATCGTGATCAGGTTGGAAATCGTTGTTCCACGGACAATGGAGTCGTCGACGAGCACGATCCGTTTTCCTTTTACAACAGATTCGAGAACGCTCAGCTTGATTTTGACGCTGGATTCCCGTTCCTTCTGGGTCGGCTTGATGAAGGTACGGCCGACATAGCTGTTTTTGTGGAACGCAAGACCGAACGGGATGCCGGATTCTTCGGAATAGCCCTTTGCGGAGGCAAGTCCGGAGTCCGGGACACCACAGACGAGGTCTGCGTCAACCGGGTAGGTCTTTGCGAGAGTTGCACCGCCGCGGATTCTGGCCTCGTAGACACTGATATTGTCTATTTTGCTGTCGAGGCGGGCAAAATAAATATATTCAAAAATACAATGCGCTTTTTTTACGTCAACCGGCATAAATTCGGATTTCAGATTTCCGGTTTTGTCAAACGTTACAATTTCTCCCGGAGCGACATCGCGGACGAATTCGGCGCCGATCGAAGTGAGGGCGCAGCTTTCCGAGGCGAGAACCCAGCGTTGTCCCGCTTTCCGATGCAGAGCGGTTTTAAGCCATATGGGTCGCGCACGCCGATGAGTTTTCTCGGGCTCATGATGACAAGGGCATAGGCGCCGCGGATTTCTTTTACCGTGCGCAGAATCGCTTCTTCTACCGTTTTGGAATGAACGCGTTCCCGCGCAATGCCGTAGGCGATGATTTCAGAGTCAATCGAAGTGTGAAAAATTGCGCCGGTGTTTTCCATCTGCTCGCGCAGTTCCATAGCGTTGACCAGATTTCCGTTGTGCGAAAGGGAAAGGGAGCCTTTCAGATAATTCAGAACGAGCGGCTGTGCATTCTCTACGGTAGTGGAACCGGTGGTAGAGTACCGGACATGGCCGATGCCGATATTGCCGGACAGCTCTTCTAATTTGGATTCTTTGAAACTTCGTTGACAAGGCCAAGGCCTTTGTAGGATTTCACATGGCCCTTTGGACCGCTGGTGTCAGAGACGCAATTCCGCAGGACTCCTGTCCTCTGTGCTGCAGGCGGAAAGGCCATAGTAGATCGAAGGACTGACGTCGGCACCATCCAGATCGTAAATGCCGAAAACACCACATTCCTCCCGGAGACCGGTATCATAACAATTGTTTGACGATGGCTGCATAGGTATTCTCCTTTTTTCAGTTGTAGACCTGCATGTTTTAAAAACATTGATTATCATACTCATTTTTGTGGATGATGTCAAGAAAATCGTGATATGTATAAAATATGGTGCAGAAATTTAGGATTTCGTGGAAAATGTCGAAAATAATAAAAAATAGTAAAAAAAAAAGTTGCAGGAAATTCGAGATGTGTTATAATCGTTTTTGATTTTGAATGAAAGCCCCGGACAGCAGCTATGGATGAGCCATGCTTGCATGAGCGAATTCATAGATATTGGCCGGGCAAGACGACATGAGTAAGTAGGGCGATAGCCGGATTACGAATGTTGTCAGCAGTTACGGGAGCGACGCAGGCGCGGAGTAACTGGCTTTCATCATAGAGATGTCGCCGGCAGGCGGACATTTCCTTTTAGAGAAACTTGTGACGGAAAAGAAAATATCAGAAGAGAAAAGCAGGAGGAAATCAATATGGCAGTAAAATATGTCTTTGTGACAGGCGGAGTAGTCTCCGGCCTTGGAAAGGGAATCACGGCGGCGTCCCTTGGACGCTTAAAGCCTAGACGGAGTACAAAGTGACGATGCAGAAATTTGACCCGTACATCAACGTTGACCCGGGTACGATGAACCCGATTCAGCACGGCGAGGTTTTCGTTACCGATGACGGCACAGAGACAGACCTCGATCTCGGCCACTACGAGCGTTTCATCGACGAGAGCCTGGATAAAAATTCCAACGTGACGACCGGAAAAGTATACTGGTCTGTTCTGCAGAAAGAACGCCACGGTGATTTCGGCGGAGGCACCGTACAGGTCATTCCGCACATTACAAACGAAATCAAGAGCCGTTTCTACCGCGGAAAAGAAGTAGATGAGGAGCGTATTGCCATCATTGAGGTCGGCGGAACCGTCGGCGATATCGAGAGCCAGCCGTTTTTGGAGGCAATCCGCCAGTTCCAGCATGACGTCGGACACGAGAACGCCATTCTGATCCACGTTACCCTGATTCCATATCTGAAAGCTTCCGGTGAAATGAAAACAAAACCGACGCAGGCGAGCGTAAAAGAGCTGCAGGGAATCGGTATTCAGCCGGATGTCATCGTATGTCGGTCCGAGCATCCGCTGACCACCGAGATCAAAGATAAAATTGCTCTGTTCTGCAACGTTCCGTCAAGCCATGTTCTGCAGAACCTGGACGTGGAGTATCTGTATGAAGCTCCGCTTGCCATGGAGAAAGAGAACCTGGCGCAGGTTGTCTGCGAGAGCCTTCACCTTCCATGCCCGGAACCGGATCTGTCCGACTGGACCATATGGTAGAAGCACTCCGCCATCCGAACAAAGAGGTGACGATTGCGCTCGTCGGAAAGTATACCCAGCTGCATGATGCATACCTGAGCGTTGTTGAGGCATTAAAACACGGCGGAATTGCAAGCCATGCAAACGTACACCTGAAATGGGTGGATTCCGAGCTGGTAACCGAGGAGAACGTGGCAGAGTATCTGAGCGATGTGGACGGTGTTCTGGTACCGGGCGGATTCGGAAACCGCGGTATCGAAGGCATGATCACAGCGATTCGATATGCAAGAGAGAACAAGATTCCGTTCCTCGGCCTCTGCCTCGGCATGCAGCTGACGATTGTTGAATATGCAAGAAACGTTCTCGGTTACCACGACGCACACAGCATCGAGATGAACCCGAACACCATGCACCCGGTGATCGCACTGATGCCGGATCAGGATGGAATCGAGGATATCGGCGGTACGTTACGTCTCGGCGCATATCCATGCGTCCTGGCAGACGGATCGAAAGCACAGGAGCTGTACGGTGAGAAAGAGATTTCCGAGCGTCACCGCCACCGCTATGAAGTAAACAACGATTTCCGGAAAGCACTGACCGAAAACGGCATGGTTCTCTCCGGTGTTTCTCCGGACGGAAGAATCGTTGAGATGGTAGAGATTTCAGATCATCCGTTCTACATCGCAACGCAGGCACATCCGGAGTTCAAATCCCGTCCGAACCGTCCGCATCCGCTGTTCCGCGGCCTGATCGCAGCAGCAGCCGAGTACCATGCGGCAAAATAATCGATAAATGGTATGAAAAATTAGGTAAAATGCAGTAATAACCTAAGAAAGTTAAGAAAAAAATATAAAAAAATTATATAAAAAATTAAATTTGCTCTTTACAGGACGAAAAAAATAGAGTATAGTAAGGGCAATCCAGAAAGAACGGCGGGGAACAAAAGATTCCCCTCCATTCTTTTCAGAAAAGACAAAGGATAACCGAAAATAAGGAAAGTAAAGGAAGGGAAGCCGTATGACACAGAGCAAAGAGCGTGTCATGGGAGAAGAAGGGCTATACCGTTCTTCCTTTGAACACGACAACTGCGGTATCGGAGCCGTCGTGAATATCAAAGGTGAAAAATCCCATGCGACCGTAGAAAACGCATTAAAAATCGTAGAAAATCTTGAGCATAGAGCCGGCAAAGACGCCGAGGGTAAAACAGGAGACGGAGTAGGAATCTTGTTGCAGATATCGCACAAATTCTTTTCCAAAGCCTGTTCGACCCTCGGTTTTTCATTAGGCGGAGAACGGGAATACGGCGTCGGCGTATTCTTCTTCCCACAAAATGAGCTGAAACGGAACCAGGCAAAAAAGATGTTTGAGATCATCGTGGAAAAAGAGGGACTGGAACTCCTTGGATGGAGAACCGTGCCGACCGTTCCGGAAGTTCTCGGCCATAAGGCAAGAGAGTGTATGCCTTACATCATGCAGGCATTCATCAAAAACCGGAGGATGTGGAAAAGGGAATCGCTTTCGACCGTCGTCTGTACGTCGTACGCCGTGTTTTCGAACAGAGCAACGACAACACCTACGTGCCATCCCTTTCCAGCCGTACCATCGTATACAAAGGTATGTTCCTCGTAGGACAGCTCCGCACCTTCTTCCGCGATCTGCAGGATGTCGATTATGAATCTGCAATCGCCATGGTGCATTCCCGGTTCAGCACGAACACGAACCCAAGCTGGGAGAGAGCCCATCCGAACCGTTTCATCGTACACAACGGCGAGATCAACACCATCCGCGGAAACGCCGACAAGATGCTGGCCCGTGAGGAGACGATGTCCTCCCCGATGCTGCAGGATGAACTGCACAAGGTTCTGCCGGTTGTCAACACCCAGGGTTCTGACTCTGCAATGCTCGACAACACACTCGAGTTCCTGACCATGAGCGGTATGGATCTTCCGCTGGCTGTCATGATCACGATCCCGGAGCCGTGGGCAAACAACGATACGATTTCCCAGGAGAAACGTGATTTCTATCAGTATTATGCAACGATGATGGAGCCGTGGGACGGACCGGCATCGATCCTGTTCTCCGACGGAGATGTGATGGGAGCAGTGCTCGACCGCAACGGTCTTCGTCCTTCCCGTTACTACATCACTAACGATGGATTTCTGATCCTCTCCTCTGAGGTCGGTGTTCTGGAAGTTCCGGAAGAAAAAATCGTCTTAAAAGAGCGTCTCCATCCGGGCAAGATGCTTCTCGTCAACACCGTACAGGGAAAAGTCTTAAACGATGAGGAAGTCAAAGAATATTACGCAAAGAAACAGCCGTACGGCGAATGGCTCGACAGTTATCTGGTACAGTTAAAGAATATCAAAATCCCGAATCTGCCGGTCGAAGAGTACACGAAAGAAGAGCGGATGCGCCTGCAGAAAGCGTTCGGCTACACCTACGAGGAGTACCGTTCCTCCATCGGAAAGATGGCATTAAACGGTGTCGAGGCAACCGCTTCGATGGGTATCGATACCCGCTTGCCGTTCTCTCCCATGAGCATCAGCCGCTGTTCAACTATTTCAAACAGCTCTTCGCACAGGTAACGAACCCGCCGATCGACTGCATCCGTGAGGAGATCGTAACTTCCACAAGCGTTTACGTCGGACGTGACGGAAACCTGCTTGAGGAGGAGCCGAAGAACTGCCAGGTATTAAAGATCAACAATCCGATCCTGACCAATACCGATATGCTGAAGATCAAGAACATGAAAGTCGAAGGCTTCAAGGCAGTGACCGTTCCGATCACCTACTACAAGAGCGCACCGCTTGACCGTGCGATGGACCGCCTTTTCGTCGAGGTTGACCGTGCACACCGGGCAGGAGCCAACATCCTGATTCTCTCTGACCGCGGCGTCGATGAGAACCATGTGGCGATTCCATCCCTCCTGGCTGTATCTGCGGTTCATCAGCATCTGGTAAAAACGAAAAAGAGAACTTCTCTTGCGATTATTCTGGAGTCCGGCGAGCCGCGCGAGGTGCACCATTTCGCAACACTGCTCGGCTACGGTGCCTGCGCAATCAACCCGTATCTGGCACTCGACACGATCCATGAGCTGATCGAAGAGGGCATGATCAAGAAAGATTACTACGCAGCCGTTGAAGATTACAACCACGCGGTCATCTCTGGTATCGTAAAAATCGCAGCGAAGATGGGTATCTCCACGATCCAGTCGTATCAGGGTTCCCAGATCTTCGAGGCCATCGGTATCTCAGCAGATGTCATCGACAAATACTTCACCGGTACGGTCAGCCGTGTCGGCGGTATTACCCTGGAAGACATTGCAAAAGATGTCGATGAGCGTCATTCCCAGGCATTCGATCCGCTGGAGCTGTCTACCGATCTGACACTGGACAGTATCGGCCGTCATAAATCGAGAAGCCAGGGCGAGGAGCACCGCTACAATCCGCGCACCATTCATACACTGCAGGAGTCCACAAGACGCGGCGACTACAAGATGTTCAAAGAGTACACAGCAATGGTCGACAGCGAGGAGAGCGGCTATCTGCGGAGCCTGATGGACTTCGATTATCCGGAACAGGGCGTTCCGCTCGAAGAAGTTGAGAGCGTAGATTCTATCGTAAAACGATTCAAAACAGGTGCGATGTCCTACGGTTCTATTTCCCAGGAGGCACATGAGACACTGGCAATTGCCATGAACCGTCTGCATGGAAAATCCACACTGGTGAGGGCGGTGAGAGTGATGACCGTCTCGAATCCCCGGAGAGATGCTCCGCGATCAAACAGGTAGCATCGGGAAGATTCGGCGTTACCAGCAAATACCTTGTCAGTGCAAAAGAGATCCAGATCAAGATGGCCCAGGGTGCAAAACCGGGCGAGGGCGGCCACTTACCGGCCGGAAAGGTTTACCCGTGGATTGCAAAAACACGTCACTCCACACCGGGTGTATCCCTGATTTCCCCGCCGCCGCACCACGACATCTACTCCATCGAGGACCTTGCACAGCTGATTTATGACCTGAAAAATTCGAATGTGAATGCAAGAATCTCCGTTAAACTGGTATCCGAAGCAGGTGTTGGTACTGTCGCAGCCGGTGTTGCAAAAGCCGGAGCACAGGTTATCCTGATTTCCGGATATGATGGAGGAACGGGAGCAGCACCGAGAAGTTCCATCCACAATGCAGGACTTCCATGGGAGTTAGGCCTTGCCGAGACCCATCAGACGCTGATCAAAAACGGCCTCCGCAACCGTGTCATGATCGAGACCGATGGTAAGCTGATGAGCGGCCGTGACGTTGTGATTGCAGCACTCCTTGGCGCCGAGGAATTCGGTTTTGCGACCGCACCGCTTGTAACGATGGGATGCGTTATGATGCGTGTCTGCAACCTCGATACCTGCCCGATGGGTATTGCAACCCAGAACCCGGAGCTGCGCAAACGTTTCCGCGGCAAACCGGAGTACGTCATCAACTTCATGCGCTTCATCGCAGAGAGATGCGGGAATACATGGCAAAACTTGGCTTCCGCACCGTTGACGAGATGGTCGGCCGTTCCGACCTCTTAAAGAGAAATGATAAAGTGACAAACGAGCACGCAGACCGCGTAGACTTAAGCCAGATCCTGAACAATCCGTTTGCAAAAGCAGGCGAGAAGGTAACGTTCGATCCGAAAGATGTTTACGACTTCAAACTTGGCGCAACCCTGGATGAGAAGGTACTCTTAAAGAAATTCGGTCCGGCAATGGATAAGAAAGAGAAGAAGACCGTCAAAGTCGAGATCACCAACACCGATCGTACCGTGGGAACGATTCTTGGTGCCGAGATCACCAGAAAATTCGGCACCTCTCTGGAGCCGGATACGTACACCGTACAGTGCAAGGGTGCCGGCGGACAGAGCTTCGGAGCATTTATTCCAAAAGGACTGACCCTGGAACTTGAGGGCGATTCGAACGATTACTTCGGAAAAGGCCTCTCCGGCGGAAAACTGGTTGTCTACCCGCCGAAAGCAAGAAGTATAAACCGGAAGAAAACATCATCGTCGGAAACGTTGCCTCTACGGCGCAACGAGCGGTGAGGCGTACATCAACGGTATCGCAGGAGAGCGTTTCTGTGTCAGAAACTCCGGTGCTTACGCCGTTGTCGAGGGTGTCGGTGAGCATGGATGCGAGTATATGACCGGCGGCCGTGTCGTTGTCCTCGGCGCAACCGGAAAGAACTTTGCAGCCGGCATGAGCGGCGGTATCGCTTATGTCCTGGATGAAAAGAGCAACCTGTACCGCAATTTGAACAAGGAAATGATTTCGATTGACTGGTAGAAAGCAAATACGATATTGCAGAGCTGAAAAACATGATTGAAAAACACGTCACACACACCGGCTCTGAAAAAGGTAAAGAAATTCTCACACACTTTGACGAATATCTGCCGAAATTCAAGAAGATCATTCCGAATGACTATAAGCGCATGATGATGCTGAGTGCCAGATGGAAGACAAGGGTCTTAGCAGCGAACAGGCACAGATTGAAGCATTTTACGAAAGCATGCGTAAGTAGGAGGAAGAAGAATTATGGGTAAGCCAACTGGATTTATGGAATATCAGCGCAAGACGGGAAACACCGTTGCCCCGCTTGAGCGTATCAAAAACTTTAAGGAATTTCATCTGCAGCTCCCGAAAAAGGAGCAGCAGATGCAGGCTGCCCGCTGTATGGCATGCGGTGTACCGTTCTGCCAGGCGGGAACCATGATTGCGGGAATGGCCTCCGGCTGTCCGCTGCAGAACCTCGTTCCGGAGTGGAATGACCTTGTGTATCTTGGAAACTATGAGCAGGCATACCGCCGCCTCACCAAGACAAACTGTTTTCCGGAATTTACCTCCGCGTCTGCCCGGCACTCTGCGAAGCAGCCTGTACATGCAACGTAAACGGAGACCCGGTCTGCACGAAGGAAAATGAACGCGCGATCATCGAAAACGCATGGGCAACCGGCCTGATTACGCCGCACCCGCCGAAAGTGCGCACCGGAAAACGCGTTGCCGTTGTAGGAAGCGGTCCTTCCGGCCTTGCAGCAGCGATGCAGCTCAACCGCCGCGGCCATTCTGTTACGGTCTTTGAACGCCGCGACCGCGTGGCGGACTTTTGCGCTACGGTATTCCGAACATGAAACTCGATAAGAGCGTCATCGACGCCGTGTGGATCTGATGAAGGCCGAGGGCATTGAGTTTGTGACGAATGCTGATATCGGAAAAGATGTAAAAGCTGACAAACTCTTAAAAGAATTTGACCGTGTCCTGCTCTGCTGCGGTGCGGCAAATCCAAGAGATATCAAGGCAGAGGGAAGAGATGCAAAGGGCATCTACTTTGCTGTCGATTTCCTGACTTCCGTAACGAAGAGTCTTCTGGATTCCAAGTTTGAGGATCATGCCTACATCGATGCAAAGGGCAAACACGTTGTTGTCATCGGAGGCGGCGACACCGGTAATGACTGTGTCGGAACTTCCATCCGTCTCGGTGCCAAATCTGTGACACAGCTTGAGATGATGCCGAAAGCACCGGATCAGCGTGCCGAGAACAATCCGTGGCCGGAGTGGCCGAAGATCTGCAAGACGGATTACGGCCAGGAAGAGGCAATCGCCGTATTCGGCCATGATCCGCGGATTTACCAGACAACCGTAACGGAATTTATCAAAAACAAAAAAGGTGAAGTCTGCCAGATCAAGACCGTAAAACTGACACCGAAAAAAGATGAGAAATCCGACCGCATGATGATGGTTCCGGTTGAGGGAACCGAAGAGATTCTCCCGGCAGATCTCGTTCTTATTGCAGCAGGCTTTTTAGGATCCCAGAAATATGTGACCGATGCATTTAAAGTGGAAGTCAACCAGCGCACCAACGTGAAGACAGATGACGGAAAATACCAGACAACAAAAGAAAATGTCTTCACCGCAGGCGATATGCACCGCGGCCAGTCCCTGGTCGTATGGGCGATCCGTGAGGGACGCGAGGCAGCAAAGACAGTCGATGAATCCCTGATGGGATACACGAATCTCTAAGTTTTTCTTGACAAAACACGCGAAAAACTGCTATAATATGCCCAAAACAAGGGTGTTTTTACGCAAGGTGTCTTTCTGCCCTGCCGCGTGAAAGCACCCTTTTCGTTTAGAATCGTCTTTGATAAAGGAGAGAATCGATATGGCAAAGTATACGAAGGAAGTGATCCTTCAGATGGCGGAGGAAGAAGATGTTGAATTTATCCGCCTGCAGTTTACCGATATGTTTGGAATGATGAAAAATATGGCCATCACCGCCGGACAGCTGGAAAAAGCCTGAATAATCAGTGCGTTTTCGATGGCTCTTCGTTCGAAGGATTTGTCACCATCGAGGAAGCAGACATGTTTCTGCACCCGGATCTCGACACCTTTGCAATACTTCCGTGGCGTCCGCAGCAAGGAAAGGTTGCAAGATTGATCTGTGATGTGTATGATAGAGAGGGGAATCTTTATGCAAAGAGTTCCCGAACCATCCTTCAGAAGGTAATTTTCGAAGCGAAAGCGATGGGCTATGAGTTTGAAATCTCACCGGAGTGTGAATTTTTCCTGTTCCACACCGATGAGGACGGCGGAGCAACGAGTGTAACGCACGACAAAGGCGGTTATCTGGATCTGGGACCGCTGGACCTGGGAGAAAACGCGCGGCGCGATATGGTGCTGACCCTCGAAGAAATGGGAATCGACGTTGAGTCTTCCTTCCACGAGGTAGCGGCAGGCCAGCACGAACTGGATTTCTGTCCGGCTGCAGCACTTCGGACGGCAGATCAGCTGATGACTGCCAATTTGCTATCCGTACGATTGCAAACGTCATGGCCTTCACGCAACCTTTATGCCAAAACCAAAAACCGGAGTTCACGGATCGGGTCTTCATCTTTCCTTCTCCCTGTTTCAGGAGGGAAAAGATGTGTTTGCCGACAAATCCGATGAATACGGGCTCAGCAAAGAGGCATATTACTTTATGGGCGGACTGATGAAACACATCAGCGGAATCGCAGCGATTACCAACCCGCTTGTAAATTCCTACAAACGTCTGACACCGGGATACGGTGCACCGATCTACGTGGCATGGTCTGCAAAGAACAGAAGCCCGCTGATCCGCATTCCGTTGACGGGAGACGGTATCATGGCCATTGAGCTTCGATGCCCGGATTCGGCAGCCAATCCGTACCTGGCACTTGCTGTCTGCATGGCAGCAGGACTTGACGGTATCAAACAGAAAATCGTTCCGCCGTCCCCGGTGGACCGCAATATTTCCGATCTGACAGAAGAAGAACGAAACGCGATGCAGATCACCCTTCTCCCGGGAAGCCTTGGAGAAGCGGTCGCAGAGTTAAAGAAAGACGATTTTCTGTGTCAGGTACTCGGCCAGGAATTTGTGGATGGATATATCAATGCCAAAGAAGAAGAGTGGCATGAGTATCTCCGCCAGGTATCCGACTGGGAGACCGAGAAATATCTGTACCGTATTTAGACGACGAAGGGGCCTGAAAATGCATGAGCAGCATAGTGATAGTACTTCCCAAAATAGAAGATGGAAAGCGCATCCGGGATATTCTGGCAAAAAGAGGATATGAAATCGATGCTGTCTGTTCGACAGCGGCAGCGGCGCTCGGAGAGATGAACAACTTAAACGGCGGTATCGTCATCTGCGGCTACAAGCTCCCGGATATGTTTTTTACGGATCTGAATGAGTGTATGCCGTCCGGCTTCCAGATGCTTCTGATTGCATCGAGCCGCGCATTAAGTGCGGTGGAGGGAACCGGAATCATGGCGGTTACGATGCCGCTTTCCGTGTACGAGCTGGTCAATACACTGGAGATGATGCTGCAGAGTGCGGCACGGCGCAGAAAGAAAGAGCGGGCAAAGCCCAAGGTGCGCAGCGCCGAGGAACAGCACATCATCGATCGTGCAAAAAGCCTTCTGATCGAACGAAATCACATGACCGAGTCGGAGGCCCATCGCTACATGCAGAAATGCAGCATGGACAGCGGCACCAATCTGGTTGAAACGGCACAGATGGTGCTGACGCTTTTGACAGAGTAAGAAAAAGTGAAAAGGAGCGACATAATAATGTTCAAAATCAATGACAATTATCTGAAATTGCCGGGAAGCTATCTGTTTTCCACCATTGCAAAAAAGTTGCAGCTTACATCGAGGCAAATCCGGATGCGAAAATCATCCGTCTTGGAATCGGCGACGTAACCCAGCCGATCGCACCGGCGATCATTGAAAAGCTGCACGGAGCAGTGGATGAGATGGGACACGCAGAGACCTTCCACGGATATGCACCAGATCTTGGATACGAATTTTAAGAAGCGCCATGGCAAAGAACGATTATCAAGATAAAGGCTGCGACATTCAGGCAGACGAAATCTTTATTTCTGATGGTGCAAAATGTGATTCAGGAAATATTCAGGAAATTTTTGCGGCAGACAGTAAGATTGCAGTGTGTGACCCGGTTTACCCTGTGTACGTTGATACAAATGTAATGGCAGGACGTACCGGAACTTACGATGCAAAGACAGAGACATGGAGCAATGTGATCTACATGCCTTGTACAAAAGAAACAAACTTTGCACCGGTATTGCCGGAAGAGACACCGGACATCATTTATCTGTG
>ENA-OQHA01000747-OQHA01000747.1-human-gut-metagenome-genome-assembly--contig:-NODE-747-length-15049-cov-5.682415_pt1 | contig 15049 bp, 20 predicted proteins | sample MGYA00242558_ERZ504707 | MGnify/ENA primary metagenome ERZ504707 (study PRJEB26092, sample SAMD00036197) | human gut metagenome | host: Homo sapiens | study: EMG produced TPA metagenomics assembly of...
CATTCAGATATTCCACTCTGCCAAGAGTCGCTACTGACGCAAAAATCACCGACTTTTCAGTGCATTTACTATCTCCGTTAAAGAATCCGTAATCATCTGAATCACGTACATTTTTAAATGATTCTGCAGCCTGCTTTAATATTTCCTCGCGGTGTGCAACAAACAAAACTCTCTCATAATTTTTTGAATCAAACGCCGAAGATATGTTTTTCCGACACCCGCTCGTGTCAAGGGTGTGATGGGGAAATTTTTAACTTTTTTGATAGGGTTATTTAATTTTCAGTTCCACAATAACAGCACTTACCAATTGGATAAAAATCAGCTTTAATTGATATTCCAAAGTTCCCACATTCTTCACACTCATTATCTGAAACAAATTCTTTTAGTTTTTTCTTATCTTCCTTAATGAGATTCAATTGAGCAATCATGGGATTCAGCTTCTCTATTACATATTTTATAAGTTTGAGTTTTAATTCTTCTACCTCCGAATCATCATACTCTGAATCCTGTTCTGCCTGCATCAAACATTCATCTCCTTCGCAACCGCTTCCATTAACAAAGAGGCATTTTGCTCTAAAGATTTCTGCAATTTCTGTTTTGCAAATAAATAATTGAACATGAACTACTCTCTCCCATATCATCATCAATAAACATCTCAAAGTATACTTCAACAGTATTATGCTCTAATGCCTTACACTTTATATCGAAAAATGTGTTTTTCCATCATATATAGTTGTTTCAATTTCTTCAATATCAAAACAAGGATCACACTGAAATTGTTTCAAAATATCTTCCCATATATCAGCAATTTTTTTCTTCTTTTCAGAATAAAATTCTTTGCGTTTTCATTTTCCTTGCCTGACGTCAAAATTTTTTCAAGCTGTACATATTCCGCTCTCGAAAGAACAATATCATTCTCATACACCTTACATTTAAAAACAATTTCAAACACAGATTCTAATGTCAGAGAAATCAACTCGGCATTAATATCATCTAATTCCAGAACCTTTTGCTTAAATGTCTCTGACAACTGTATTGCTGAGTTATAATATTTTTCCAATCCACAGCTACTAAGCCAATCTACCCCCAAATGTAATGTAAGTACTCTACTTACAAAAGACCGAATTCTATTTTCTAACTTAAAGAATTCAGAATACAATTCGGTACATAATGCTTCCGAAGGCTCATCAATCAACCAATCACATCTTTTCCAGTCTACATTCATTCTCTTCTTAATTTCTATTTTTAACTTTTCCAAATAACGATCATAGCACTTTTCTATACCCTCATAAATGTATTTTGGTACTATGTCTATAATAATTCTCGCATCTTTATTCTGAAACGTATCAATAGTAAAAGTAATTTTATATTCAGCAGAATCGGTTTCCAATGCGAAAACTTCATTAGCAATACGTTCTAAACATCCCAGACATTTCAAAGTGCTTTTATTTAAAAGATTAGGCATTATATCCTTCATCACCTGTGTAACATATTCTTTAGTATGATCTTCAACTCGTTTAGTGTTTTCTCCCCACTCTTGGTTACCTTCCATAATATCTTCATAAAGCAAATCGTAGTTGTTTATTCTATTAAACATGAATTTTACATGATTCATATATTTCACCTACTTTCAGCATATATTTGCTTTAATTATATTTCCATTCTCTTTCAACTGTTTTATGATATAGTTCTGTATGATCACCAAAAGGACTATCCTCACACGCCATTTCATACAAAAAAGCACCTATATTTTTTAGTAAATCTTCAACCTCATAATCATATGTTTGCAACTGTTCCAATAAATCAAGATTTTCCTTGTCATTTTCATATTTATTTATCAGTTCATCAATTTCTTTTTGTAAATCTCTCAATGACTTCTTGCTTCTCGTAAATCCCTTTTCTTCAAACACCCCACTCTTACACCATTTTTCACAATCATCGCATCCAAGACTTCTAATTCACATGCGTAATTATATGCTTCACTAAATTGTTTTTTATATTGTCAATTAGCACCTCACATACAGACTCATATGTTCCTACTGTTTGGCTTGCGGTTTTAGTGATTCTTTTCAGCAATTCAATTGAGGTTTTTGTATTTACTTTACTTCCTGAAATTAATTCTTTCTTGATTTTTTCCAACTTTTCATTTATATGTTCCACTTGGTTTACCATATATAACATTATATCTTGTCTTATGCTACTAGGACATTCTTGTGAACTCAAATCGATATATTTATTCAAATATACCCTTATTGTCACTGTATCTTGGCTTTGGATACTTGAAATTTTATCCGCAATCTGCTCAAGCGGATTACACCAATAACATTTACCCATAACATTATCCACAACAAACAAAATTGTTACATCATTCTGCTGACGCCAATAGTTTATCGTTGATATTTTAATCGGCACTGTAAAATACCCTTGTTTTTCTGTTTCGCTATCAACCTCATCTTTTCCTTTACTCTGAATATTAAAAATAAACCTATCGGTGAAGTTTCCTTAAGCAATTCTGCTCTCATGTCTATTCCTAAGTCTACTGATTCATCAATAATATTAACAACAGCAAAATTAGATATAACTCGTTTTAAATAATCTGCCGCAAGATTCCCCTTCTTTTTATTCAAACTATATACTGGTAGTTTTTCCATTGCATACATTCCTTTCAAACCAAACACTTTTTGTTAATTCTGCAATTCATCTTTTTACATTGTAATATGGTAATGAGAAATTCCCCACTTTGCAATTGCCCATGCATGATTATGAGTTACGCTATCTTCCTACATTTGAAACTTTATAACCATGCGCATACCGCAGGGGTTGGGAAATTAAAGCATTACAATTCATTCATCTTGACTTTCACAATTTAATAATGTTTTGGACGTACTATCATACTCCATATCAGTCAATTCCGATTTAACATAATCATCATTAAGCAATTTCATAAGATTATCGACATCTTTTTTCGTATTTGTACGAATCTTTCCATTTTCAATATGTATAATATTTTTATATCGAGGAACTAATGGTATTTTATTTATGAGTTCATCTTTATCCATTGCCAACACCGGTGAATTCTTCACTTTCATAAGTTTTTTGGATATAGTTAATTTTTCTCCAGTTTGATATTCCTTCAATGTAGCTATATTTCCAATAATATCTAATTCTTCCAGTTTGGAAATAACACTCTGTGCTTGGTTACGGACAAACACTTGAAAGCCAAAAAAATCTTGAAGAACCTTAACATTTCTTACCAATATAGTATTATCTAAGATAAGTAATTCTCCTCTTTTATCGATTTTCAGCATTTCTTTATCGACAATTTCAAACACATTATCTTTTTGTATTATTCTTAGATTATTTTTTGCTTGCAATCTGGATCCTACATATGCTTGCTGATATATAAACAATTTCTTGCTATTTAGATTTATTTTGAATAAAAAGCCAAGGACATTTCCTATGTCCTTTTCGTCAAAATTGAAAACCTCATCCATACTATCATCATTTAGCAAGGCAAATGGTTTGTACTCATCACTTTGCTCCAAAACATAAACTGCCTTTTTATTATCTATAACATCTAAAATATCACAGTACACCACCTCATCTTGCAAATACTGTGTATTAATAATCTCCAAAGCAATAGACCGAATTCTATCTTTCAAGGAATTCATCGATATCATCTTCTCAATATAAAATCCCTGCTCCTCACCTTTTAAGCAGACGTATACATCAACACCGCACACTGCACCTGTTTCTGTAATTTCTTTAATTTTTGATGTTATCTCTTGTTTATTCATGAATTTATCCTTCCTTTCTGATAACTAAAACATTATCCTCTATCTTCTTGTACTCTATTGTGTTGCGACTATCCATATTGCCTCTTATCAATGCAATATACTCTCCATCTGGCAAATGCTCATTATCAACAAATTTAAATTTATACACCTTATATTTCAGTATTATTAGTACTGGGTTTTGATAGTATAAATTGGTTTTCGACAACAAACATATTATTATAACACCTAGAAAAATCATCAATAATAAACCATTCCACGTCGAAATATCGTTAACCAACAATGGCAAAATAAGTGTAAGAAAGAAATTCAATCCGGCATCTTTTTCTTCTTTGATATCCTTAACTTCATAACCCCCAACTACGTCATATCGTTGAAAACATACAAATTTAATAAATATGATCAAAGACACAATAACCCAAATCAAACAAATCCACATTCCTATATATAACGGCAAATGTTTATAAATCATCTGAATATTGAACAAATTGCCAACCACACAACCAAACTTCTCAAATGGAAAATATTGCAGTATTGTTAGTAAAAATAACGGACTTAACGACAAAATAATCAATTGCTTCTTCAATCACTTCACCTCTTTTCCTTCTTGACAATATATATTTGTTTTGACTTTTCGCTCCCATTCCAATTATACCACCTCCCCTCATTAATCTCTACCAGAATAATCAGTATTATCAAGGCTTTCGAGCCTTTCCCACCTCCCCAAACTCATCCCGAAACTTCCACTTTATCTTCACCCTGTCCTTTGCATACACGACAATCTCCTCCACAAAAGCATCCACCATTTCTCTGTTAAGTCCCGTCAGCTTCAGCTGCCCTTCCAGCATCTCCAAACCTGCCACTTCCGGCACATCCATATCTGCCATCTTGGTGACTGCTGCCATCTGCTCTTCGATATTCTCCTGTAGGCGCTCAAGCATCTGCTCATATGTCTTACGCTGTTCCAGATATGTTTCTTTATCTGTCATTTCCAGCTTGTAGCTTTCATAAGCTTCACGCAAATCCTTTTCAATTAGTTCACGGCTATGCTCCATATCTGAAAGATGCTTCTCTGCCTGCTTTAATCGCTCTGCCTGTTTCTCCCGCTGCATATCCACAACATTTCTGGAATCTACCAGGACATCAATCATCATCTGAAGTGCTTTCTTCACAACGCTCTCCATATCCGCATCCAGCACACTGATATTGCATTTTTCATCAGTCTTGTCCAGATAATGATTTGCACAATAATACTTCGGTCGACCGGCATAAGTATGAGACAGGCGATGCCCACAGTTACCACAGATCATTTTACCAGTCAGGCAATGTGTTTCATGCTTTCTTTTGGCACTGGCACATGTATTTCCTTTTCGCATGGCAGCGACTTTTTCAAAATCCGCCTTGCTGACAATTGCTTCGTGACAATTTTCCACACGCTTCCATTCATCCTCTGGAAGTGCTTTGGCGTGTTTATCGCCAACATTCTCACTCTTGAATCGGCTGTAAACCATCGTGCCGGTGTACTGCTCATTTCCGAGGATTCTTCCTATTGCAACATTATTCCAGAGAGGCTTTTTCTCACGATATCTGGCAAGTTGCTTTTCACTTCCAGACTGCATGGCAATATACACTCCCGGCGTATCTATTCCATCCCGGTTCAGTCCTTCTGAAATTTTGTACATAGATTTTCCAGACAGAAACTCTTTGAAAATGCGCTTTACAATCTGACTGGCAAACTCATCCACAACCAACTTATGCTTGTCCTCCGGACTTTTCACATAGCCATAAGGAGCATAGGTAGCTATGTATTTACCATTGCCACGCTTTGTATCAAGTGTCAATGATACTTTGGAAGACTGTTCCTCACTGAAGAAATCATATAGAATCCCCTTAAATGCAACATCAATCTCACCGATACCACCCACATAATCTGCGCTGTCATAATTATCATTTATGGCAATAAATCGCACACCCATAAAAGGAAATATCTGTTCAATATATTTTCCCTGCTCGATATGATCTCTTGAAAATCTGGAGAAATCCTTTACAATAACACATGAAATCTGCTTTCTTTTCACCATTTCCAGCATTCTCTGCATATCCGGGCGGTCCATATTTTTACCAGAATAGCCATCATCCACAAACTCAACCACACTCATTTTGCGAAGTTCCTTATTTTTATTAATAAATCCACGGATAAAAGCACGCTGATTGGTAATACTGTTGCTCTCATCTTTTACAAATTCATCTTCCTTTGATAATCTCAAATATATTGCTATCTGCTCCATTCTATATCTCCTCTCCGTCTGCCATCCTGGCATACTCATCTTTAAAATTCAGATTAATTACCAGCCTCTTATCCGGATACAGGTAAATGCTGTCGACTAGAATTTTAATCATATTTCTATCCAGGGTAACCGCACTTTGAAAACGATAAATTGCTTTCAGCCATTGTATCTTCTTCTCACAAAATCTCTTCACACGCCTGCGGCTTGCCTCTTCATCCGATATCTGTCCCCGAAGTCTCATTATGGCATCAGCATTTTTCTCCTGCCTGTACTTGAAATCAGCCTTAGTAATCTCACCGGTAACATAAGACTGATATGCCTTACTCTCTTCATAATTCTTTCTGTCAATCTGCTTCTGAATTTTCTGAATACGCACATCATGATTTTTCAGTTCCCTGTCCATCACACCTCGCATGGAAGCCTCCGTCCTGGCACTGTCTGTAAGTACTGCAATTTGAGTTGTAAGCAGGTTATGCACTACCTTTATAAGCTCCTGCTCCATAATGGTACAGCCACACTGTTTCCCACCGAAATCATAATTGTATCTGCAGGAATAAAAATACTGGCGCTCCAGCACTCCGTCCTTCTCCAGGATTCTGGAAGCTAAAGGAATTCTTCTGCCACAATTTCCACAGAATAAAATTCCTGCAAAGATATCCTCTTTTATTGGCAGATTCTTTCCCCTGCCAGATGTGAAAATGCTTTCTTCCACCTTCTTATCCATAACAGCTCTTACCCTATCGAATAGTTCCTTATCCACAATCGCTTCATGTGTATTTTCAACCACAATCCAATCATTTTCATCCGTAGCATGCCTTGCCTCGTTATCATACAGCTGGTACGCCTTTTCCCCTGTACCATGTTCCCAATATAAGCCTGATTTTTCAGGATGTTGGAAATCGTACCGGGATACCACGCCTTTGCCTCTGCACCTTCCTCCACATAGAGATTCCCTGTTTTCAGATAATCTCCCGGTAATGCAAGACGATACTCCTGAAGTGCTTTCGCAATCTCCCTGAGCGTCACTCCATCTGCTGCCAGTTCAAAAATCTGACGGACAACTGCCGCCGCGTCCCTGTCTATCACATACTTGCGAAGTGCATCCCCGCTATCCACCTTATAACCATATGGTGCATTGCTTCCGGTAAATTTGCCCCTTTCCATATCAAGCCTGCGACTGACTGAAACACGCTTTGAAATATCCTTGGCATACATGTCATTCACCAGATTTTTCAACGCTATTTCCAACGCCTTATTCTGGTTAAATTCTGCTTCCGTGTCAAAATGATCACTTACCGATATAAAACGTACCCCAAGAAACGGGAATATCGTCTCAATATAGTTGCTGGCTTCGATATAATCCCTGCCAAAACGGGACATATCCTTCACAATAATGCAGCTGATTTTCCCTTCTCTGACATCATCCATCATCTGCCCGAATGCAGGTCTGTCAAAACTGGTTCCCGACACTGCACTGTCAACATATTCATGGTATTCTGCAAATTCAGCCTTATCCTTGATAAATTCTCTTAAAATACTCAGCTGGTTGGCTATGGACTCCGACGGTCTGGATTTCAGTTCCACCGACAATCTGGCATAAAGTGCAACACGAAAGGATTTTCTCTGCTTTACAGGTACACCAGCTGTTACCGCTTCCGGTATCTGAACTGCATTAAATCTGTTCTTCGTTCTCGCCATTTACACCGCCTCCTTAAGCTCCAGCACTGGCAAACCATCTACCATGGTGTACACAGGTTCCGCATCTTTCTCATTAACGACATCAAACAATCCGGTAACCTTTTCCATCTCCTGACGATACTTAAACACAATTTCCACCCTGAAATCATCATAGATCAAAATTCTGTCAATAAATGAAACAAGTGCCACACGATCCAGATTTCCAATCACCAGACCTTCACGAAACTGCTCCAGATCCTTTGCCACAACAATTCCATTTTCATATATATTGCGGATGATTGTCTCCTGCTCCCTGATTGCCTGTTCAAGCTCCCGCTCTTTTGCCGAAAACTCCTCGCGGTACCTTGTAAACTGCTCTTTGCTGATAATCTCATCACGCAAATCCTGATACAGTGAAGCCTTAAATGCAGAACATTTTGTAAGCTCCTGCTTCAGTGCAACAATCTCTTTATCATGGGCAACGGCCTCATCATAATTCACATTCAGCTCATCCAGATGTGCCAGCACCTTTTCACAGTCGCACATACTGTTGATATATCCCTGTAATTCTCCCAGCACAATCTGATTCAGGTCCTCCTCACGGATGCAGTGACGACTGCAGGCATCTTTACCGTTCCGGTTATAATTAGAACAGATATAGTTGATATATTCCCTGCCCTTGTATGACTCCTTGCGATGAACCATACTGCTGCCACAATCACCACAATATAAAATTCCCGCATACATATATGATTCGTTTTTTCCAGCAACTGCTATGGTATCCCGACTCATCAGAATCTGTACTGCATCAAAGTCCATCCTGCTGATAATTGCTTCATGCGCATTCTCCACTACTACCCAGTCACATTCCGGTACTGCTATTTCCTTCTTAACCTTGTGACTGACAGTTGTTCGTTTTCCCTGCGCCAATGTTCCGATATACACCACATTCTTAAGAATCCTGGACACTGTCTGGGCAGACCATTTTGACTGTCCTGCGCCTTTAAAACTGGTACTGTATTTTTCTCCGCATTTTGCCTTATATTCCGATGGTGCAAGCACGCCATTCTTGTTAAGAATCCTTGCAATTCCTGATGCACTCATTCCCGAAAGCTTCTTTGCAAATATCCCCTGAACCACACCGGCTGCATAAGGATCCGGCACCAGATGATTCTTATTATCCTCTGCCTTTTGATAACCATATGGTGCAAATGCGCCGATAAACAGCCCATTTCTTCTCAAAATGCCCTGACTGGTACGAACCTTCATGGACGTATCACCGTTATACTGCTCATTCAGCAGGTTCTTGAAAGGAATGATCGTATGCGTCTCACTGCTACTGGCAGTCAGGCTATCGTACCCTTCCGATACCGCAATAAAACGCACATTATATTTCTTAAAAGTTTTCTGTATCAGCTCATCCGCACCAATACGCTCCCTGGCAAGTCGGGATAAATCTTTTACAATAATGCAGTCAAGCTTCCCCGCTTTCATGGATGCCATCATCCTCTGAAACTCCGGTCTATCAAAATTACTTCCGCTGTAACCGTCATCAATAAAAATATCCACCAGCTTCAAATCATCATTGGCACCTATAAATCCCTCCAGCAAAAGTTTCTGGTTGGAAATACTGTTACTTTCCTTCTTCTCCAGTCCATCAATATCTTCATCTCCCTGAGACAATCTCAGATAAATTCCTGTTCTGTATATATCAATCTGTTTCTTACTCATTACAATTCCTCCTATCGTTCTTCAACTGCTGTAAAAATAGCTTCTATTGATATCTAAGTGACGCTTTCCGTTCTATATAGCAATTCATAACATCCGTAATGCTACAGCTTCCTGCAAAGGTGGACTGAACAGTATATTTTCCATACCGTTTCGCCTTTCCCTGTTGTTTTGCATCATGCTGCGAACACTCCGTCACATTCCGCTCTTTCGTATCTGTTTCCTGCAAAATACACTCTTCTCCTTCCCTTCAAAAATGAAAAACAGCCTGAAAATGTCCTCCTTATGGCTAAATCATGCGACACAAAAACCGCTCTCCATAGTTAACAAAGTCTCTTGTTACATCTGCTGTAACAACCGCGCTACATATCACATTTACACACGAAAGCCGAAAAGCACAAACCCTACAGAAAAGCTAAATAACTTACATCTTTTCTTCATTCTGGTTCGATATTCATTTCAACTTAAACTGTTTTGACGTCATATATTCTTATAATCTCTGACGCCATACTCTGCATCCATACGATGTTTCCGTATGTAAATATGTATGTAGCTTGCGCTTACTTTGTTGACCATGGACAGCGGTTATTATTTCATGGTGTCTCATCTGCACCGACATTTTCAAGCTGTCTTGCTGTCAACTATTCAATTAGAAAAACTTAACATTGGTCATCACGTTGGCTGGACGTTCGCAATGCTTTACAGGTATTGTGACTATTTTTAATCTGTTTTTCTGCCACATGCCTATATTACATCCCAGGCCAATACTTGTCTACCACTTTTTTCCACATTTTCTGACATAATATGATTTTCAGCATTTTTACCAGTCACAACCATCACACGCGCCCCTCTGCATCATCGGGTAACCACTATTATGCTGCACTGTCGCCTGCTATTTCCTGTCCCAGATATGCTATCAACAACTCTTCCAGATTGATTGTTCACCGTAAGACATGGTTACTTTTATGGCATTCCCTTTACCCGTATCCATCTTAATTGTCTTTGCTTTAATATCTATTTTTTCCTCCATCTGCGTTACCTCCATTAAAAAATCGCTACCCATAGCTCATTTGAAAATGCATAAACTATGGATAACGATTTTGGTTATCACTAATTCTGTTTTGGACTTCTCTTAACATCCTATGAAGGTATACGCCGGTCTTTCTGACCCCTCATCGCCCCGTATACGTAGAGGTGTACTCACCTCCGGGAATTACAGATGAGCCACTATCTATGTTCACGACGCCCTTCTCCATTCCGGAGAAGCACTATCTCCCCTACCTGCATTACGGGGATCGGGACGAACTTCTCGCCCTCATGGGTTATTATTCTTACGCAACATACCTGCTCCCGCATTGCCCGAACTTCCGTCCAGCCTCTTGACCTTCATCTCTCAATCCATCAGCCTACTAATATGATAACTGTGACTTTCATCCTGCGGGTATATGATCCGTAATTTTACTCAAATCTGTAACTGATATTCAGTTGTCAATTTTCATTTTCTCATTGGCTTGTCTCAAGCCTGGATATAGTATAAACCAATCCGGTGTCGTCCACAAGGTACTATCATGGTTTATTTTCTCGAAAAAGGTGTCAGTTTGTGACCTTTTTCTGATTTATGCAAAAGTATCATACCGCTTCGGTCAGTAATTGTACACTTCGGCAGAGTATGAAATTTGCAAATCGTGTATTCATTATACGATGGGTTTTTGTGTTTGTCTATGGACAGGGTTGCTGTTTTTTAAGGAAAACGCACCAGATTTTGGTTGAAATAAGCACAATACTTCTTATTCTTTAAAATGCCCTTCCAAACTAGTCCATCGTTCTATTCACCCACCATTAATTACTTCACGGTTACATACTTTTGATTCTTACTTTGAGGCTTATCCGGAATCGTCATCGCCAAACGTCCTTGTTCAACCAATGGTTTGACATATTTCTTCGTTGGCTTTCTTCCGGAATATCCTAACATTTCTGTGATTTCTAATATACCTTTCGGGGTTTGACAAAATTCCAAAATACGCTTAATTTTCTCATCCTCCGAACTACCCTTACTATCTTCTTGAGTTCCATCTTGGGTCCTATCTTGGGTCCTATCTTGGGTCCATCTTGGGTCCTCATCCTCTGTTGATACCCTGGTAAACGGAATGGACACGACAATAGAATTTTCCCTGAACTCATATGTTCCTTTTCCATAAACCTCTGTTATCTTTGGGACTCCACGACCTGTACGCTCACTTATGTGCAGTTGCAATAACATATCTGATAATTTTTGATTTACCGGTACAGATTCACCCGCGAAAAATCCTTCCATTGTCTGTCCCGGAGGAATTGTTCCTCTGGATAAAATCTCTATTCTGTCAGAAAACGCTGTTATCATTGGCGCATTCCCCGTTGTCCACTGATTATGCACAAATGCATTTATCATTGCTTCTCGGAATGCCTCTTCATCAAATAGAGGAATCTCTTTTCTCTCCACTATTCTTTCTCGTTCATCTGCCTGTGGAACATTCAGTACACCACCATACTCAAGAACTTTATCTAACGACATCAGCAAGCAGGTATTTCCGAATTCACGAACAGAATACATCGTGGATGTTTTATCTTTACCTTTAAAAATTGCAAAACGTATCGGAATGCCGCTATTATCTGACATTAACTGCGCCAACATATTATATTTCCCATTGTCCAGCAAAAAGCCAAGATTCTTCTTAAAAGTTCTTTTATTTAGTGTAATTCCCTTTGATGCATAATATACAAACAATTTATCAAATGTTAATTCTTGATTCTCCGATTCTGTATTACAAATCGTAGGTAGCCCAACACGCAATACATGAAATAGGTTCGACTCACGCTCTGGGTATTTATTCAGATTTACTTTACTGGATCCAATGCGTAAATATCTGTTATTATCAAAACTGGTCGGTACTTTAGTTGCTGCAGGTATATCTAAAATGACAACCCTTTTTCCTTCTACTGTAATTTCGTGAAATGAAAATTGTTATCCGGAAAAACCTGTCTTGCCAAATAATGCTCTAGTGGCTCATTCTTTACATCAACCGTATAATCAAAAGTTGTTCCAATAATTTCATGAGTATCATTGTCTACTCCCCATACCAAATATCCGGCTTCGCGCCCTTCCAATGCGGCAGCATTTGACAACGAAGAAATATATTCACCAATTCCTGCTGGCTCATACCAGTTGGTCTTGAATTCATACCAATTCGCTTCTCTAGGATATTCAATTAGCTCTTTCACTTTGCTTTTATAATCCATGCAAATATCCACCTTTCCTAAAATAGAACTGCTATCTATTAGTCTCATTTTTTCTATTTAAATTATAACTCAGACTTTATTCTTAATTAAAGTCTTCACTTTCATCAAAATTCAAATCAAATATTGCCTCCTCGACAACCTTCACACACTCATCCGTATGCTTCTTAATATCATCACCCCAAAATCGGATAACAGTCCACCCTTCAAACAACAATCTTTTGTTTACCTCATCATCCCTCTCTCTGTTTCTAGATATCTTACTTATCCAAAATTCACTGTTATTGCTCTTCTCCAGCCTGGGTTTTAATACTTCCCAGTCCTTTCCATGGAAAAATTCTCCGTCACAGAAAATTGCTATCTTATATTTTGTCAACACAATATCCGGATTTCCCGGTAACTTTTTATAATTCTTCCGGTACCGATAACCTTTTGCCCATAAAGCTTTTCTAAGGATAATTTCAATTTTAGTATCCTTTCCATGAATATTTTTCATGTTTTTATGCCGTTGTTCTTTAGTCAAAACATCCGCCATATATATCACCTTCTTATACTGTGTCTCCATCATCCAACACAAAACTTCTTTCAAAAGTAACTCCCGCGGCTTCTGCTATATCCTCAAGCTCTGCCACAGTAAAACTTCTCTTTTCAGTTTTGCATTAAAATTTTGAGGTGTTGTTCCAATCTCCTTGCCAACTCTGCCAGACTTATTTTCTGTCTGACACATAATACTTTTATTTGCTCAGATATTGTCATTTTTATTTTTCCTCCTTACCATGAGTCAGATGCAAATCCAATATAATTTTATCAGTCTTTCCGTCTGGATAAATATACTGTAATTCATCATAATCAAATTTTGGATTTAATACATGAATCAGACTATGATGATTTGGACACAATATAAGAAGATTATCTGATGAATTATCAACACTCTTTGAAAAATACTTAATATGATGAGCTTCCGCAATATTAACGCCATGTTCTTCACCGACATTTTGACCACATATCTGACATCTATACGCATATAGACGCTTTAACATATTTACTTTCTTTTTAGAATAGGTACGTTCTATCACAGATTTTACCGTCTTATTTAATGCTGCTGTATTATCATCAAAGTTTAAATACTGTTCAACATCATATTCTGAAACTTTTTCTCCATCAACATCTAAATTTATCACCTGAGTTTCTTCCATTGTTCCATCCAAAACTGATTTCACAATTTCTGTTATTTCTTTAAACTCCATTACATCCCATTGCTCATAAAGTTCTGTTACAGTCGCTGTTGGTTTTCTGTTATGTTGTCCAGCTCTTCCATTATCAAAAACACATCAAATTCATCCCGTCTTCGTCTTAAATAAGCATTAGGTTCAACACCCGGACCGGTAATTCGTACTGATAAGTCATCCATCGCTTTTGACACCGGTCCACTATATCCCAATTCACGAAATGCATCATCATTAAACTTTGAAATGTAAAATGCCACTAAAGACTTTTTCTGATTTATTGTCATTTTCTTTCACCTAAAATCTTCCCATTAATATCCATTATCTGTCGGAAAATAGCTTCCAAAACATCAACCACGATACTATTACCTGCCAGTTTAATAAGCTTCTCTGTTGAATACAAATATCTGTTCTTTGTTACCATAGGATTATCACTAATTATCCTGTCAAAATCCGATTCATCAAATCCCATCAACTTAAAGCACTCTCTTGGAGTCAGATATCTCCATTTTGTCTTTCCTCTTGCCCGATTCTTATAAATAATCAAGCCGGAATTAGGATTACGGTCCTGCTTTGTCGTTACTGTATTAACAACGATGTCCCTAATCTCTTTTCCATCATACAACAATTCATTATCTTCCCATATTTTTCTTCTGGAAGGCGTATCATTAGGTTTACTTGCATCAGCTTCTTCCTTATATCGGGGAACATCATCGTAATCTAAACAAAGAATGTCTTTTAACCTTAAATTCCTTTGCTTTAAACGCGTTGCTTCATCCTTTTCCAAATTATGTTCTTCAAAGTACTTTTCTACTTGGGCTATCGTTTCTGCATTATTTTTGCACAATATACTGATCATATACGCTCTTTCTCTTTTTTGAGGAATACCAAAATTTTGAGCATTAAGCCTATATATTTTATTATAATATCCCAGATTTTCTAAAGTTTCCTTCCAATCACCAAAATCTGCAGCATGTGGTTTTGACAGAATATTAGTCACGTTTTCCATAAGCAGAAAGCGAGGTAATTCTTTTCCCATTCATTCATTTCAAGCAATATACGT